>CAAGKR010258648.1_pt1 | contig 10965 bp, 7 predicted proteins | sample 2556971 | NCBI WGS metagenome assembly CAAGKR01 (sample SAMEA5207829, study PRJEB30636) | soil metagenome | biome: forest; feature: boreal; material: soil | place: USA | collected 2011-09 | depth 1 m
GCGGCCCCCGCCGCCCCGCGGCGCGGCCCGCCCCGCGGCGGCAATTCCGGGCGACGTGTCGAGCCGATCTCGTTCCGACCAGAAGTAGTGGTCGTGCGCGTCGGCGCCGGAGCGTGGGAACACCAGCCGGTCGTCGGGCACACCGGCGGCTTTCGCCGCGCCGTACGAGCAGAGCAGGAGCGCCGCGGCTTGGTCGACGTCGATGTTGGCGCACATCCGCTTCGCGTACGGGAACGCGATGAGGCGGTTGTCGGCCGAGACGGTGCGGATCTCCTCGGCGGTCCAGGCGTGCCGGGTCCAGGCGTGCGGGTTCGTCGCCGCCTCCGCACTGAACCTGGCCCACAGCTCGCTCACCGCCACCTGGTGCTCGTCGACGGTGCGGCCGGCCGTGGCCCGCAGCGCGGTCTCGAACAGCGGGTAGATCTGCGTCGGCGCGGCGGCGCCATGGGCCAGCTCGTAGTCGCTGCTCCCGGCCCGCGCGTCGCCGACGACGACCGGGCACGGCGGGTCGTCCGCCACCGTCCAGGTCAGCCACGCCTTCAGCTCGCGTCTCGCTCGCCAGCGGGTGTAGACGCACTCCGCGCCGCCGAGGAGCACGACGTCGGCGGCTCCGTCCTCGATCTGGGGGACGAGCGTGTTGACCAGCAGCTGCGGGCTGTTCCCACCCACCGTCGACGTCACCGTCTGGCGCACGTCGTCCAGTCCGAGTCGGCGGCCGAGCAGCGCGCCGGGGTCCGGGTAGGGCCACGAGACGATGCTCACGACCGCGACGGTGTCCACCGAGGCGAGCAGCGACACCCGCGTGTCCGCCTCGGCGTCTCGAGCGGCGCGAGCCAGCAGGTCGATCGGTTCGAGCGCGACCGTCGGATCCTCGGGACGTTGCTCGGTCTGCCCGACGCCGACGATCACCGCCGTGCGCGGGTCCGTCACTCAGGCGAACGTACCCGTCAGCGGGCCGGCGCCTCGGCTCGGCCTGGGGCACCGGTCGGGAGCGGCCAGGACGGCGCGCCCGGCGCGGCGCTCTCGTCGCAGATCGATCGGTATCCGCAATGGGCGCACACGCCGGCATCGTTCACGCCGGTGAACGTTCGCTCGGCCAACATCTCGCCGATGACCGCGACGAGCTGATCCCCGACCGCGGCGAGATCGTCGTCGGTTGGCTCCCACGGGTCGGGATCCTCGAGTACCTCGGTCGCCAGGTGCTCGTAGCGGAGGCGGAGCCGCAGCCCGCGTGCGGCAGCGTGCGGCGCGGCCACCCACGCCTGCAGCCGGGCCTGCGCGTCCTGGTCGATCGGATGCTCCGCGACGCGGCCGCTCTTGTAGTCGCGGACGTCGAGGATCCCGTCGTGGGCCCACACGGCGTCGAAGCGGGCCGTGGCGAGGAACACGGGCGGCCCCGGGTACGCGCGTGCCCACTCCACCTCGTGCCCGACGGACTCGGCGTCGATCGGGCAGCGGGCGGCGTGCCGGCGCACCTCGTCGGTCGTGCGGGCGTCCGCGCCGTGCGCCTCCAAGACGTCGTCCACGTGGGCGCCGTCATGGCACGAGCCGGTGCGATGCACCAGGTGGAGCAGCCGGTGCAGCAGCAGGCCGTGGCTGGCCCCGTCGAGCGGGTCGCTCAACGGCAGGTTGAGCAGGGCCCGGTTCCGCCACTGGCGAGCGCACCGGTTCCATGTCGCCAGGCTGGTCGGCGAGATCGAGAGGAGACCGGGGACGAGGGCGTCTCGGCGGGTCAGCATCGACGCCCGCACGTCATGCGCGGGGCAGCGGGGCACGAACCGACACGTGGCGCAGTCGCGCCCCGCGACCGCCGTGGTCGGGTCGGCCCGGCCGCGGGCGATGTCGAGGCGCTCGTCGAGCCACGCCGCGAACGCGGGGAGGTCGTCGGCGACGGCGAGCGTGCGGCGGGTCACCGACCCGCTGATCAGGTCGACGCCCGTCACCGCCAACCGGCCTGCCATCCAGCCCAGGCACGCCAGGCGAAGGACGGCGAGGCGCACCGCGGGCTCGTCGAGGAGATCGGCCGGTGCGGGCCGCCCCCGAAGCCAGAGCTGGCGGAGCTCACGGGTGCCGTCACCGTGCACGACACCGAGGTCGACCCATCCGCCGAGGAGGACCTGGCGGCGCGTCAAGATCGTCGGCGTTTCGACCGGGAGCGTGACCTGCACCGCGCGGTCCGGGAAGTGGTGCTCGTACCAGCCGGCGGCGTGGGCGATCACCGCCCGCTCCTCGGTGACGAGTCTCGGTGCCCCGACCCATTCACCCGTCTCGTGCCACGCGCGGACCGCGTCGAGGAGGCCGTTGCGAACCCGGGCCCGGTTGACCGGATCGGAGGTGCCCGGCTCGCTCTGGAGCTCGGACGCGAGCCGCCGCGGGCACATCGACTCCGCGGCGCGCAACACGAAGGGCGTGACCTTCGTCGGCAGCTCCTCCACACTTGACGCCACCCGCGGAGGTTACGGCGCTTCGCAATATGGGCGGGGATGAGGACGCCTGGTCCTCTTTTCGCCGGTGGTTTCAGCCGAGTTGCAGCCCGTGAGGGACCTAGGGGGCGAGCACGTCGAAGAGCTCATCGATGGTGGGGACGTCGATCAGGGCCCCCATGTTTGCGATTCGGAAGATCTCGCCTCGAAGTTGGGCCTGCCCTGGGTAGATCACGAACCCGTGGTCGTAGGCCCGAGTGAAGAGCTCGTCGATCGCGCGACCGTCGAGCCGGAACGCCGTGAGCACGTGCGAGCGATCCGCCTCCGGGAGGAACGGTTCGAACCGAGTGCTGCCCGCCGCCCAGACGTGGCGCGCGAGTCGTGCGTAACGTCCGGGTCGGTCCTCTTCGGCCAGAAGGTCCAACGCGATGTCCAGTGCCACATACGCCTGGACGTTCGGGGTGCTGGCCATCCCGTGGGCGTATGCGCCGACGTTGAGGACCGGGATGGTCCGATGGAGTGCCAGGTCCGAGCGCCAGAAGACACCGGCGATCCCGGGAAGCGATTCCAGGCACTTGCTGCTGTTGAAACAGACGACGTCGGCCCGGGGGTCGATGGGATGCGCCCCGAGTGAGCTCACCGCGTCGACGAATAGCCGCACATCGTTGCTGGCGCACAGGGCGGCGATCTCGTCAAGCGGGTTGAGCAAGCCGGTCGTGGTCTCATGGTGGACCATTGCCAACCAGTCAGGCCTTTCGCGGTTGAGGAGCTCGGCCAGCTCCTCAAGACGGACCGGGATCCCGAGGCCAAGGTCGTCGTTGATCGTCACGACCCCCTCAAACGGGGCGAGGGTCTCGATCAGCCGCTGGCAGTACAGCCCGTTGTTCACGACGACGACGCGGCCGCGGACCAGCGTCGCCAGCGCGGCGTCCACGGCCAGCGTCCCAGATCCGTGCAGCAGGCTCAGCTCGAAGGACTCCGGCGCAAAGCCGCACCGCTCGTAGAGGCGCGCCCGGACGCTCGTGGCGAGACGCTCGAACTCCGGTTCGCGGTGACACAGCTCGACATTGAAGAGGCTCTCGTGGATCGCCGGGTCGAGGTTGACGGGACCCGGGTTGAACAGCACCTGCCGGCGACGCTGGAGCATCGGTGCGCCGCGCCTCAGCGCGGGCGGGCATAGCCCGCGGTGCCCGCCCGTACGGTGAGTCCCAGACACGCGCTGGGACCGGGCTCGATCGTGTCGTCGTCCCGTACGGCGACCGCGACCACCGCCGGCAGACCCGACCCCGTCACGGCCATCGCGCTCTGGTCATACGACGTCGAGAGGCGCCCCATGGCGCACAGAGTGTAACAAGGGGACATTTCCCGCCGTTCGGGCTCACCGGCCCACGTGCCCAGGAGGCGCTCGACGCCGCCGGAACCACGTGGCCACGCATGCAACACCGGAGCGATCCGAGACACCGTCCGTGGCGCAGTGGCGCCCCGCAGCCCGTTGCCGACCGGCCCGGTCACCGGATCAGCGGTCTCCGGGCCCGATTCGACCTCGCAGCCCCAGCCGCCGAGGGCGGGTCGCGTCCGCGCGGACGAGCACGACGGCCGTGAGGCGGCACGGCACTGTGCCACGTCTTGCTCCACGGAGCGTCAGCGTCACAGCGCCAGCGTCACGACGTGTGGTGTAGTGAAGCATGAAGGCGGCTCGAGGAAGGGAGGTCAGTTCTACACTTGCACGCATGACCCAGCACGCGAAGTTGCCGCGACGCGCGCTCATCGCCCGGATCGTCATCGTTGTGCTGGTGACTTGGTTGGTGACGGGCGGCGTCCTGCTGCTCCTCGCTCGCCAGAAGGCGAGCTCGGGACTCGACGCCCTCCAACAAGCGCGGGATCAGCTAACCGCCGACGCGCTCCTCCAGGGCAAGGGTCGGGCTGCGCTCGAAAAGGCCGAGCGTGATTTCGCCTCGGCGCACGACCTGGCCGCAAACCCTGTTCTGGCGCCCTGGGAGCTGATCCCGATCCTTGGTCGGAACGTGAGCTCCGTGCGATCCTTGACCGCGTCAGCCGACCAGGTCTCGAGCGTCGGCGCCACGGCCGCCCGCGACGGGTCCGCGGCGCTGGCGCAGCACCCGGCGACCGGTCAGGCACGGCTGGTGCTACTCCGGCGACTATCAGTCATCGCCGAACGGGCCCGCCGCGGTGTGGCGCAACTCGACGCCGGACCGTCGGAGCTGATCGGACCGGTCGCGACTGCTCGGGCTCGATTCGCGGACCGGCTCAGCCGTTTGCGGACCGCAACCGCGGCCGCCGCCACCTTGGCCGCGGGCGCGGAACACCTGCTCCGCGGGCCGTCGCACTACCTCGTGCTCGCGGCGAACAACGGTGAAATGCGTGCAGGGTCAGGCATGTTTCTTTCCGCCGGTGTCGCGTCTTTCGATAACGGCTCGTTCACGATCGGACCGATGGTCCCGACTCCGACGATCGATACGCCTCCGGGTGCGGTGCCGTTGACGGGCAGCCTGGCCTCGCTCTGGGGCTGGCTGTCGCCCAACCAGAGTTGGCGCAACCTCGCCACGACGCCGCGTTTCGACGAGACCGCGCCGCTCGCAGCAACCATGTGGCAGGCGGTCACGGGCCAGCCGGTCGACGGCGTGCTGGCGGTTGACCCCGAGGCGCTGAAGGCGTTGCTGGCCGCGCAGGGTCCAGTGCAGGTGGGGAACCGGCAGCTCTCGGCGGAGAACGTCGTCTCCTACTTGTTGCTCGCCCAATACGACGGCATTCCCGCGGTCGCTGGGAACCAGGCGTCCCGCTTCGACCAGCTCAGCTCGGTGGCCCGAGCATCGGTCAACGCCCTGGCCGGCCGACCCTGGCAGGCAGCGCCGCTGATCTCGCAGCTCGCCCACGTCGGCAAGGGCCGCCACATCCTCGCTTGGTCCAAGAATGGAGTCGAACAGAAGGGGTGGGAGGCGGCAGGCATTGCCGGGCAGCTCAAACCCGACTCGCTGGCGGTCTCTATCATGAACTTCGGCGGGACCAAGCTCGACCAGTTCTTGAGCGTCGACGCCACCGTGTCGACGCACGGAGGGCGGGGGGGGCGGACCAATGTTCGCGTTGCGCTCCGGCTGAAGAACACCGCCCCCAATGGACTTTCGGGCTATGTTGCCGGGCCCTACCCAGGGGGCGGAGCCGGGGAGGGCGTCTACCAGGGGATCCTGGGGGTCGACGTGCCGGGGGCGGCTTCGTTTCCCTCCCTCCACGGTGCTGGCCCGGAGCTGGTGGCCGGGCTCGACGGGCCGAGCAAGACGGTGGCCGCGGGCTACTTCCAGATCCCCCGGGGTCAGACCCGGCAGGCCACGGTGGACTTCGTGCTCCCGCCCGGGTTTCGGGTACTCGAGGTTCAGCCCTCGGCCCGGGTGCCTCCTATCACCTGGCATTTCTCCGGCCGGAGTGCGACCGACGTCACAACTGAACGCTTGGCGTGGTAGCCGCCTGGATTGACCGCTACGGTGCGTGGTACTCTTTTCTTGGGGCGTGAGCCGTCGCGTCGCTGACGTGTGTGAAATGGGCTGTAGAGGGAGAAGAGGGGGCACGATGACGTTCAGATGTTTGAAGCGGTTCGGTTCCTTGGTGGCTGGGCTTGGGGTGCTGCTGCTCGTAATGGCGCCGGCGGGGTTCGCCCAGACCAGTTACCCGTCGCCGCCGACCCCGCGGAACACCGATCCGTGTACTCCAGTCGTGACGAATCTCTGCCACGTGTCGGTTGGGGCCAGTACGGCCCAACGGGCGACTGCGTCCTCGAGCTCGCTTCCGTTCACCGGCGGCAACATCGCCTTGTTGGTGGGCCTCGGCCTCGTAGTGCTGGTGGCGGGCGTCGTGATCGTGCGGCTCGCCCGACGTCCCAGCCTCGACACTTAATCGTCGAACGGGACTGGCCAAGCCATGGTCGTACTAGGCGCGAGGCCAACCACTCTCAGCACCCTCGATTCGCGCGGAACGCGCGTGGCGGCTAGGTGTGACGTCGCGCGGACGCGAGGCGAGCCGAGGTGACTGTTTCTGCGGCCGCGGCCGACGCGAGGCCTGCCGTCATTCCCGATACCCAAACCTCGCCCGTTGATCGGTCCCATCTGCGGGCCTTGCTCTTCACCCTCGACGCGGTGACGTTGGCCACCGCCTGGATCGTTGCTGGGGCGTTGCTGGGTCCGACGCAGCAAACGCTGCTCGTGACCGCGGCAGTGGTGGTCGCGCTCTCGGGGCTCGGGATCGTGCTCTACCGGACCTTCGGCCTGTATCGGACTCGGGTTTGCAGTTTGCGTTCGGTCGAGTCCACGCGTCTGGCCCGGGCGTGCCTGTTGCTGGCTGTCGTGGGCCTGGCGGGAGTCGGGCTTTCCGACACGTTCATCACCAACAAGGAAGTCGTCCTCGGCGCGGCGCTCTCGCTCGTGCTCGGCATGCTGGTTCGCGCCTGCTTCCGTAACTGGGTCGGCACCCGGCGTCGCGACGGCGAGTACCTGCGACCGGTCCTGCTGGTCGGCTGCGGGGACGAGAGCGTCGAGATCGGAGAGCTCCTCGAATCTCAACCCGAGCTTGGGTATCGCCCCCTCGGGGTGGTCAGCGACCCAGTCGTCGCACGGCGCTACGGACAACGCTGGTGTGGAACCCTCGACGAGGTCGGGCCTGCGTTGCGCGCGACGGGAGCAACCGGTGCGATCGTATGCACGACTACGTTAGATCCGCTCGCGTTGAACCGCGTCGTCCAGGAGCTGCTGGACGCGCATGTCCACGTCCAGCTGAGCAGCGGGTTGCGTGGCATCGACGTCCACCGCCTTCGACCACTCCCACTAGCACGCGAGCCGTTCTTCTACGTTGAGCCTGTGCTCTTGTCCCGCTGGCAACTCGTGCTCAAGCGCGCGATGGACCTGTCCGTGTCGGGCGTGATCCTCTTGCTCACCGCACCGCTGGTCGCTCTGGCTGCCGTGGCGATCAAGCTCGAGGATCGCGGGCCGATCTTCTTCCGCCAGACCCGAATCGGGCGCAACGGCGAGCGCTTCGTCTTCTACAAGCTGCGCACCATGCGGGTGGGGGCGGAAGCGGAGGTTGGGAACCTCAGCGCACTCAACGTACGCGACGGCCCACTCCTGAAAATCCCACGCGACCCCCGGGTCAGCCGGCTCGGGCGTGTGCTGCGCGAGTTGAGCATCGACGAACTCCCACAGCTCTGGAATGTCCTCAACGGCACGATGAGCCTCGTCGGTCCCCGCCCCGCACTACCCCTCGAGGTTGAGCAGTTCGATGAGGACCTCCGAGCGAGGGAGGCAGTCCCTCCAGGGATCACCGGCCTGTGGCAAATCGAGGGGCGGGACAACCCGGCCTTCTCGGCGTATCGGCGCTATGACCTGTTCTACATTCAGAACTGGTCGGTGGGCCTCGACGTCGTCATCCTGTGGACCACGATGGAATGCTTGGTCGCGCGCGTCGCGCGGTCCCTCGTCGGGCGGGGCGACGGTATCCAGCTCGGCCATCCACGATCCACGGGGACGGACCCGGCTCGCGCAGACGCACCTGAGAACGATCGGGTGCCCGAACGACCAGCACACCACCCGCGAGGAACCCAGCCTCGAAGGCTCCGCACCAGGCCCCGAGGACGACTCCCGGAACCGTCCACCGTCCGGGTGTCATCGACCCCAACCACGACGGACAGCTCCTGTTCGTAGACGGGTGGGCATCCCCGACCGTGGCTGAACCCGGCCCGGTTGCCACCGGTGGTCAGCAAGTCTCATCGGCACGATCCGGCGGACGTAGCCGTCTCCTGAGCGGCGCCCGCCAGAAAGTGACAGCCACTCGATCCACCATTGGGACGCGTCACGAGACGATGCCACCTCCCGCCTGCGATCGTCGAGGTTGACCAGCCCAACCCGGTCGTCGCGCTCCTCGCGTTCGTGGGCGGGCGTTTCCAGACACCCGATGGGCTCGACGTACCGGGGCAGCACGTTCCCGGCGCGGAACCCGACAGGCTGTCCATCGGAATGGCGTCCAATGTCGTCATACACGAACCGGACAGAGTCCGATCCTGCGAAGCCGCGCGCCGCTGGTCGTTCAGCAATGGTACGAGACGGGCAACAATCGGTTAGATCGATTCGTGCAGGTTGCCTGCATCGAACGGCGGTCCGGTCAGGTCCACCTCCTCACTTTCGGCCTGGGATCGCCTCACGGGCTCCGTCATCGTGGCGGCCAAACCCACGAGAAGCCAGAACGTCATGTCGATGGGGAAGATCTCAAAGTAGGACGCGATCAAACCGACAACCATCGACGCGAGCACGACAGCGGCCATGCCCTCCAGTAACCCACGATCAGACTCGGCTGCGCGCATTGAACCGAGCCGAGTTGCCGCGAAGATGCCAACGAGGAGTAACACAAGCATCCAGAGACCGAGGGGCCCGAGCTCGTACAGGGTCTTGAAGAAGTAGTTGTCGGGTTGGTAACCGTGACTTGTGGGCGTGGCGAGTCGCTCCGCAACCACCCCCGCCGATCCGATGCCGACGCCAAGCGGGTGCATCTGAATCTGCGGAAGCGCTCCGCCCCAACCCTGCGTTCGGGCTTGCAGGCTGCTCGATGAAAGCAGCGTGCTCGTGACGGGTCCGGCGACGAGCAGAAAAGGCACAAAGGCGAGCGGGATGAGCGCCAGTACAACTCGATAGCGGCGAACGCCCAGGTACAGGAGGCCGATGGCGAGGCCCAGCCACGCTGAGCGTACGAACGCAGACAGGACTCCGAGCAGGTAGACAGGCGTCGCCCACAAGAACAGCTTGTTTCGCAGCCGATTCGGGTTCTCGAGCGCAACGGGGATCCCAATCAGGAGCACCAGCATCACGTAGAGCGCGAACGGAAATGGCTGATCGAAGGTTGAGAAGGAGCGGAGAAAGCCTCCGGAGAAGCGGATGGTGCTGTTGTACTGATACCCAAGATTGTGGAGTGCCACGCTCCCAACGACTTGTTGCAGCAACCCAATGATCGAACACACGAATCCGACGATCATGAAGATCGAAACGAGGCGATCGCGCTCCCGACCGTCGAGTGGTGCCCGCCAAACAGCAAGTGCGAGCAACACGTAGAAGAAGTTGACTTTCAGTCCCAGCAGGGCTTGCTGACCAGAGATCGTGAGTGCCGAGAGGAGGCCGAGTACCAAGAGTCCACACAGGGCGGGTAGCCACTGAGGGAGGCGTCGGCCGCGCGGCCCGCGGGCGCTCATCGGACAGACGAACGTCGCGACGAGTGATAGCCCAACCAACGCTTCCTTCCACCCCTTCGCGAAGCCGGGAGTGTTTATCAGCAGGAGCAGCCCATTGAAGGGAGCCAACGCGGCAAACAGGAGAAAGGCTCGCTGCGGTCGGTAGTAGATGGCAGCTACGAGCGGAATGATTACCGCGATAGCGACGATCGTGAGTGCCTGACCCAGGATCACCGCGGTGACAACAAGCGCAATCACGACGCCGAAGAGCGCCGCGCGTCCGATTGTGCCTCGTACCGGCATCAGCGTGACCATCCGTGACAACGGTACTAGCGCCGGTATCCCCGGCTCAACGACCCAACGGCGCGGGTCATCGAGGTCGTCGACTTGCGTGCTGCTCGTCGCGTTGAAGTCTTGCGGCCGACCAGGTCGAGACCGCCGAGCGCGCGCGGACGTTGTTCCGGGCTCGTTCGTAGAGTTTCACGAGCCCCGCGGCGTGATCGTCCCACGTCGGCAACAGCGGACCTTCTACCCGGCTCTGTCGGGATACGCCGGTGGCGCGGGCGATCGCCTCGACCCAGCCCGTCCGGTGATCGAGACTGACGAATGTCGTCGTCTCCCCGCCAACCTCGACCAGCGCCCGCTCCGGATTGGCTACGACCGGAGTACCAAAGGCCTGCGCTTCGAGAACGGGGAGGCCGAAGCCCTCTTCGAGTGTTGGGACGACGACGACTTGGGCGTTTTCGTAGCACCAGCGCAGTTCGCCGTCGTCGACACGTCCTGGCCGCACCGCAAGCCCGGCATCAACGATGGCAGCAAGCTTTCGCCTCGTGGCTCGGCTGCGCCAACCATCGGGACCGACCACCGCCAGGATCGTGCCTCTCGTTCTCTCGAAGACCTCGGGCCAGAGTTCCAAGAGGAACTGCGCGTTCTTGCGTGGAGAGAGGTCGCCGACGAGCAGCGCAAACGGTCGTGTGCTCAACTCGGGGATCGGGACTGCGGAGACCTCCGTCAAGCGCCGAGTGAACGCATTCGAAACGACGAAGGTCTTCTCGGCAGCACGGGGATCAACGGCGATGAGGCGATCACGAGTGGCTGCGCTCACCGCCGCGAGCACGGTCGCGTCCCGAAGTGACGCCCGGTATTGGCGGGGAAGCAGCACGCGCTTGGCTGCGTTGAATTGCTCGGGTGAGGTCAGCGGAAGCAGATCGTGAACGGTCAGGACGGTTGGAAGCCGCGTCTTCGGGACGAGGTGCTTCATGCCGTGAATCACGACATCGTCGCCCCAAGCTTCGACCACCGAGCCCAGGCGGTACCGCTCCCACA
>CAAGKR010533902.1_pt1 | contig 10963 bp, 9 predicted proteins | sample 2556971 | NCBI WGS metagenome assembly CAAGKR01 (sample SAMEA5207829, study PRJEB30636) | soil metagenome | biome: forest; feature: boreal; material: soil | place: USA | collected 2011-09 | depth 1 m
ATGATCGAGCGGGTCAAGGAATTCCCCACGCTGACTATTATCCGGCATCCTCTCGTTCAGCACAAGCTAACGATTCTGCGCGATCAGCAGACCCAGACGAAGCATTTCAAGGAGCTAGTCGACGAGATCGCGATGCTCATGGCCTACGAGGCAACGAGTGAGCTGACGCTCGAGCCCAAAGACGTGGACACCCCGCTCGAGAAAACGTCAGGCTGGCACATCACTGGAAAGAAGCTGACCCTCGTTCCCATTCTCCGCGCTGGTCTCGGTATGGTTGAAGGCATTCTCCGCCTCGTTCCATCGGCACGGGTAGGCCACATTGGGCTCTACCGTGATCATGACACCCTGCAGCCGGTGGATTACTACTTCAAGGTACCTGGAGATACCGGGGAACGGGATTTTTTTCTGCTCGATCCGATGCTCGCTACCGGAGGTAGCGCGGCCGCAGCGGTGGCGTCTCTCAAGAGAGCCGGCGCCAACCGGATCCGATTTCTCTGTCTGGTGGCTGCCCCGGAGGGAGTGCGGCACCTCAGCGAGGCTCACCCAGATGTGCAGATCTACTGCGCCGCGCTGGATCGTGAACTCAACAGCCAGGGCTACATTCTGCCCGGTCTCGGCGACGCCGGCGACAGACTCTTTGGGACCAAATGATTAACTAGCCGAACCACTCTCTCGGGTTCAGCCTCTGCTGCTCGGCCGCATCCATGACCCATTGCTGGTTCTGTAAATCCACGACCTCGCCGGGAACCGACTCGAGCCACTTGGTTGCTTTCTTGATGTTGCCGATCCGCCTCCACAGCTCGCCCACGAGATATGCGAGGATCGCACGTTCTTCCCGCGGGACGGTGTCGTAGGCACCCAGCGCCTCCTCGAACTTCCATGCGGCATGCCGACGGAAGTATCTCTCGGCTTCCACGTCTCCCTCATCGACACAGCACCACGCCGCACGCAGAAGCAGGTCAGCAACGTGGCGCGCGTCCATGCCTTGCCATTGGGCGACTTTAGCGGCTGCTTCGTACTTCTCTGAGCCACATATGGGCGACGGGCGCAGAGGTGCGAGCTCCCTCAACACCTGTTGTTTCAGGATCGGACTGACTTCCGTCGGTGCCGCGAAATCTGCTTCTCCCCCGGAGTAGCCACACTCGCTGCACATGTGGATGAGATAAGCAAGCGGTTGAGTGCCGGCAGCTCGCTCATGAAAATCGGTCCGTTTACCGCCGAACGCATTCGTCGAAACTACACTCTGGGACTTGAACTCGTTGTCACACACGGGACAACGAAGCTCTATCTGACGCAGCGTTGTCATGGGCTGCTCCTCCTGTCGCTCTCGGAACTTCTCAGGAAGAGAGAAGGAATATCTGTGCCATGATTTGGGGTTTCGTTTGGAGAGATCGGGCTTGTTGAGACTTTCGGTGGATTGTATCTTCTCGCATCGCAAACACCGCGAAAGGATCCCCACCCCGCGAACTGGTCGTTGATGCTCATCAACTTACTGCCTGACTTCTTCGCAGTTCACAACAGTACCGACCGTGTCGCCGCCTATCTCCGCTACTTCGAAAATCACCGCCGCTTTCTGGAAGCCTACTGGCACAACTATGTCCTCGACCCGGCGGGGCCTCATTTTCTGGAAGTCGTTCGCTCTGCCGCACTTGCGAGCCGGGTAGATCTTCGCACGATGCTGGAGAGAATTGATGTCGTCTCTCTGGCCAGAAATGCGGAAGAGCAGTGCAGGACCTTGTTGGATATCGATACCGATATCGATGTTGTGCTGATGGTAGGCGTCGGCGCCGCGAATGCCGGCGAGCTGGTTGTGGACGGAAAGGGAATTGCTTTCGTCTGCCTCGAGCATTTTACGAGCGTTACAAATCCCGAAACGCAGGGATTGGGACTTGATCCGGAGTTGATTCCGCTCTGGCTGGCACACGAGATCGCCCACATCGTTCGCTACACGTCCCCGACTAGCCGCAGCGAGCTGAGACAGTTGATCGAAGACGCGGGAGGCTACTACTCCTACTGGGAAACTGGGAGACGCGCCTCTCTCCGTGAGCTCATGATCAACGAAGGGTTGGCCACCCATACTTCGCGGGCCATGAGCCCCGGACATGCTGCCTGGGAATACTACGGATACACCAGACGCGAGTACGCGAGCGTTCGTGAGCTGGAGCCGTTGATGACGAGGGCACTTAATGCCGATCTCGACCGAGCTGGCCTTGGCTTGAGGCTACGATACCTCTCGGGCGGCATGAGCGACGATGCGCGCACTGTTGACCGCCATGTTTTCCCGGAAAGAAGCGGTTATTTTCTGGGCGCCAAAATGGTCGAGTCGGCAGTTAACACGCGTGGACTCTCATGGGCCATTCGGGCCAGCGCGAACGAGATCACATCGATCGCAAGCTCTGCTGCTGCTTCTGCCTGAGAGCTACTTCCCGACGCAGAACGAGCTGAATACCCGCTCGAGAACGTCTTCGATGTCGACAGTTCCGATCAACTCCTCCAGCACATAGACCGCGGTCCGCAAATGTACAGATGCAACTGGCGCGGGAAGTCTCTCCTCGCGCCAGGCTTGCTGGAACTGCCGAGTCTCCGCGAGGGCTGTAGTCAGTGCCTGGTGGTGGCGTGCCCTCGTAAGCATCGGCAGATCCGGAGTGGCCTCCCCGTACACCGAGGCAATTGCACTATTGATCGCTTCGAGCAGGCGCTGTAGACCGGCGCCACTGCGGGCGCTGACGAAGACAGCACGATCCCGGCCCAATTTGTCTCCATCTGGTACTAAATCCGCCTTGGTCCGCACGGCTATCACCGGTGCGGTCGACTTACTGCCGATTACGCTGACCGTTTCGTCGAGGGCTTTCGAATCTTCGGCACATGCGAGAATTACGGCGGCGTTCACGAGGTAGCGCTCGCTTACTTCTATTCCCAGGCGCTCGATCCGGTCGACAGTGTCCCGCAAGCCAGCTGTGTCGACAAGCCGTAGTGGCCATTTTCCACTGTCGATGACCGCTTCAAGAGCATCGCGCGTTGTGCCAGGCAGTTCAGTCACGATTGCTCGAGATCTTCCCAAGAGCGAATTGAAGAGCGATGACTTCCCCACGTTTGGCGGGCCCGCGATCACTACCACCGCGCCCTCCCGGATCAGCTCACCCGCAGGAGCCGTCGCAAGGAGGTCCTCGAGGGAAACGACGATGTTCGCGATGCTGCTTTCAATCTTCTCCCGTGGAACAGGACCGTCATCCTCTTCGGGGAAATCGATGTCATAGGCGATCAGGGCCTCGAGGCTGATCAGATCATCCCTCAGCTTCAGAAGGCGCCGGGAAAGTCCACCATCAAGCTGGCTCAGAGCTGCATGTTGCATTGCCCGGGAGCGCGCATCGATGAGGTCGCCAATTGCTTCAGCTTGCAGGATGTCCAATTTTCCGTTTAATACCGCTCGTCGGGTGAATTCTCCGGGAAGAGCCTGCCGTGCACCCGAGGAAATCAGCGCGGCAACAACAGACGCTGGCACCAGGTATCCACCATGTGTCGAAATCTCCACAGTGTCATCGCCAGTGAACGAGTTCGGCCCTGAGAATAGCGTGACAACCGATTGATCAAGCACTTCGTCAGCGTTGTGAAGCGTGCTCAACTGAGCCAGGCGTGCTTCAGAAGGCCAGGGTCGTACGTGCTCTTGCGCGATCGCGAACGCCCTTGGTCCGCTCAGCCTGACGAGCGCTAGTGCGCCCATTCCCGTTGGAGTTGCAACAGCAACGATCGTGTCCTCGATCTGTGCAACGCCGGCCCCCGAACCGGAGATCATGATCCAGCGGTAGGTAGCATGAAGCTCGTGCCGGGCTCCAGTATCTTCACTCCGGGATGAAGTGGATGATTCTGAAGAGTCGCCCGTAACTGGTCTATCGCGTCAAAGGCAGTGGACGTGACGTGATTGAAGGTTCCCCAGTGATAGGGAATGAAGTAGCTCGCCTTCAATCGCTCAAATAGAGTGAGAGCGTCGGAACTGGTGAGGTGTCCCTTGCGAAATCCGGGTTTCCACCACGGAGCGTGTCCAATCGGCAGTAGAGCTACGTCGAGTTTCCGGCCCTCGACTGTCAGATTGTCGTCAACGAGTTGAGTGGAGGCCGCGGTGAGCGCCGTATCACCGGCAAAGAAACAGGAAATCTTATTAGTATCTATCAGATACATATTTGTCGCGCTGCGCCATCGATCAACCCCATATCGGTTTCCCTTATGCGTCGCCGCGGCGGCACGGATAGTCACGCCCTCCAGCTCCATGGCCTCACCTGGCGCGATCGCGACTGCGTGTCGGTACCCCTGTCTCCCAAGCCACTTGGCTATGGATGGTGGCGCGAGCAGTGGGATGTCATCGGGTAGCGCGTCGAGAGAATCGAACGAGAGATGATCCGCGTGAGCGTGCGTAAGCAATATCGCGTCGAGCTCTGGCAGCGCATTGAGCGCGATTCCCGGCGCACTCACTCTGGGAAGAAATTTCCCGAGCGCGGAGTCAAAATTGGGGTCGGTAAGAAATCGTTTCCCGCCGACCTCAATTAGTAGCGTTGCGTGACCAATATATGTGACACGCAGCATACGGTAGCTATCCGGCGGGGCGCGGTTTTGCGCGTTCCCGCGCCAGAAGCCATTGCTGCGGCAGGGACGCGATATTCTGAGCCGTGTAGTACAGATTCAACCCTGAAGCCATGTTCAGGAGTACGACGGTCATCATTACCGGGAACATGTAGCCCATCATCTTCGCCTGCGGATTGGGAGGAGCATTACGCATTCCAATCCAGGACAGCACATACATCGATGCGCCCATCAGGAGTGGCAGGATGTACAGTGGATCTTTGATCGAGATGTCGTGCAGCCACAGAAAGGGAACGCCGCGAAATTCGATCGTATTCTGAAAGACGAAGAAGAGGGCGAACAGAATTGGCATCGGCAGAAGCGCTGGCAAGCAGCCGGTCAGTCCCGCAAAGGGGCTGACTCCCGCGTCCTGATACACCTTCATTATCGCTTCGCGCTGCTGTATCGGATCCGGATACTTCTTCTGCGCGGCGGCGAGTTTGGGCTGTAATTCCTGCATCTTGAGACTTGATCTCATCACACTCTGATTCAGGGGCCAGAGAATGAACCGAACAAGGATCCCGAGAATTACCAACACCCATCCGTAGCTCAGATTGAGCCGGTTGTGCATCCAAAGGAGGACCTGAATGACCTTCGATGCGATTGGATGTACTACGCTTTGAAGGAAGCGCCACCCATACGGGTTGACGTGATCGAAGTCCTGGCCCATCCGTGCCAGACGCTGGGATTCCTGAGGGCCTGCATAGATCTCGAATGCGAAGCTGTTGTTCTTGATCGGTTGTACGACGGTTGCCGCGGCCATTGTGGCAACCTTGGATGTGCGCGCACCCCCGGTCAGCGTGACTTCACTGAGCAGCGTGCCGTTCGGCGGCGAAAGAATCCCCAGGACAAAATATTTGCTCTTTACGGCAACCCAGCTGAGCGGACCTGGCTCGAGAGTTTTTTCTCCGGGCTCCAGACTTCCAAACAGTACGCTGCGTGCATGGTCTCGCGCGGGTTTGAAGCTGTAAGCAAGACTCCGATGATCTGCGACCGTATCCGCTTCAGCAGATCTGAGTGTCTTTGGCAGTTCTGTCAGCAGATAGGCCTGCCCCGATGCTCCCTTTACCTGTCCATTGACGCCGATGACATAGCTTGCCGCGGTATCCTGTGAGACAGTGTAGGTGATCGACACGGCGTAATTCCTGACGGACGCCTGGTAGGTCAGCGTTTCCTCTCCCGTTGCATTCTTCGCTTTCGCGAGAATAAATGGAATCTGGGAAAGGTCCGCAGTGTCGTTTGGCGTCACGAGTCTGTACCCGAGGAGCGGCGAGCCCTCAGCCGCCAGATCTACGAGCCCCCCTGATGCCGACCGGTTGGGGTAGTCACGTATCACGATCGAAACCGGAGCCGCACCAATGTTGCTGAACTTGTAAATGGCTTTCGGTGTGGTGACCGTCGTGGTCTCGGCCATTATTCGGCCGCTCGTCTGCGTCGTTGCCGGGGTAATGCGGGTAACCAGCGGAGCGGCCGGCGTATTCACGTTCGGCGCCGAAGACGATGCAGCGGGCGATACAGAACTGTTCAGTCCGGCGCTCGAGTCCTTGGCAAGTGATACGCGAGAACCTGGTGTTGGCTTGGCCGGTGGAAATACCAGCTGTGAAACTGCAATTACAATGAGCGAAAGAAACAGAGCCAGGAAAAAGCGCTTATCCATTCAGGGAACCGGATCGTAGCCGCCCGGCCGAAAGGGGTGACACCGGAGAAGTCGACTGACTGTAAGCCGGATTCCCTTGAGCACCCCGTGTCGCTTGAAGGCTTCAAGCGCATAGGCCGAACACGTTGGATAGTAACGGCAACTGGCTGGAAAGAGTGGCGAGATTGCCAGCTGGTAGCCGCGAATCAATAAAATGAAGACCGACCGCATGATCAGTGTGCCGCGATTTCAGCGGTCCAGCTCGCTATGGCCTCTACTTGCATGGCAAGTTCATCAAAGGACGAGCGATACGCTTCAGGCTTCGCACGCACGAGGAGGTCTACTCGCCCAATCACAGGCAACAGCCGCAGCCGGATAAGTTCTCGTAGACGCCGTTTGGTGCGGTTCCGATCAACGATGTTTCGCCCATACTTCGGAACCACCACTCCTACTCTTGGATGAATCAACAGGGAAGCAGATACCCGAGCCTCGAGACACTCGGTTTGCATCCGCTTCCCTGCACGTCGTACGGACTCCAGATCGGCTTCTCTTGTCAGCCGCCAACTACGAGGAAAGCCAGGGATCTTATACGCCGGCGTACTTGGAGGGCAACTGGACGGTAAGCCGTTTGCGTCCTTTCTTGCGGCGTCGGCTTAAAACTTCACGTCCCCATTTAGTAGCCATTCGCAACCTAAAGCCATGTGTACGGATACGGCGTTTGTTGCGGGGACGATATGTGGGCTTGCCCATTACAATGCTCCAGAAACCAATAAGATGCTGTCGAGAGGAGGTAAAACTATTCCAGCATTGAAGATAGGTCAAGTCACGTGAGGGAGTCCGCTTCTCAGTGGTTTGACTTTTCCACATAAAGAGGCTAGGGTAGCGCGTCATGTCGCTGAGCCCCGCCGAAGTCTGGAATCGCCTACTCGATCGCGCCCGTCAAGAACTCCCTGATCAGACTTTCCAGGCTTGGCTCGAGCCCACGGAAGCTCTTTCAATCGAAGGCGACACCCTTTTTGTCGGCGCTCCGGATCAGTTTACCGCGGATTGGAATGACTCCAAACATGCTGGTTTACTGTCGAGCTTCTCCCCCATAGTCCTCGGACATCCCATGAACGTTGTCTTCCGCGTCCATGAAGAGCGGAAGAAACGGTCTCAGATGGACTTTTTTGTCGCGCCGCCTGCTACGGTCGCCAAGCTGGCATCAACACAAAACGGCATTAGCTCCCCACCACTTAGCCAGCGATACACCTTTGACCTGTTCGTCATTGGTAAATCAAATGAGCTGGCCGCTGCTGCTGCTCACGCAGTAAGTCAGGCTCCTGCCAAGGTCTACAACCCGCTCTTCATCTATGGAGATACCGGGCTCGGAAAGACCCATCTGATGCAGGCGATTGCTCACGAAACGCTCGTGCGAAAGCCGGAAACGCGAATTACATATGTGGCGGCAGAGCAATTCATGAACGAGCTGATAGGCTCGATCGGTGATCGTACTGTTGTTGATTTTCGCCGGCGTTACCGCGAAGTGGATCTCTTGCTGATCGATGATGTCCATTTCCTCAAGGGCCGCAAGGAAGCAACCCAGGAAGAGTTCTTCCACACATTCAATGCACTCTATGAGGGCGGCCGTCAGATCGTTCTCACCAGTGACCGTCCTCCTACTGAAATCCCTGGACTGGAGGATCGGCTAAAGAGCCGCTTCGAATGGGGAATGGTTGCTGATATTACGCTGCCTGATTTTGAGCACCGTGTTGCCATTCTGAAACAGAAGGCACACATAGACCGGCTCGAGCTCACAATTCCTGACGACGTAATTCACTTCATCGCCGAACACGTGCGTTCCAACGTCAGGGAGCTCGAAGGATCCATAATCAAGCTGCTCGCTTACGCTTCGTTGAAACACAAGGACATTACCGTCGAAGTTGCCCGAGAGGCATTGAGAGACAAGCTCCGCGCAATCGAAGGACTTGAGCCCGACAGCAATGGAAAGCTCACCATTTTCACCATTCAGCAGGTCGTTGCAAAGGAGTGGGGAGTGACTGTCGACGGCCTTCGCTCCAAGACAAGGACAAAAACGCTCACTATTCCACGCCAGATTGCCATGTATCTCGCGAGAGAACTTCTCGCTACCCAACTGGTAGAAATCGGAAATGCATTCGGCGGACGCGATCACTCCACTGTAATTCACAGCATCGACAAGGTTCAAGAAGCCGTTACACATGACGCTGAACTCAAGAGCCGTATCAACCGGCTTCGCGGAATGTTGGAAACCTCCAGTCTTATACGTCCTCGTGTGGAAAGGACCACAGCATCATAAAAGCGATGTCGACAACACCCACTTGTCTGGGTTACCAACATTCGATCACACATCATCCAACGTAGCGGAAATCACGCTCCTCTCATAAGTTAGACCCCATTCAACATCGATCCACAGCACCTACTATAGCTACTAGTTTCAACCTCTTTAAAAGAGACTACTAGTACCTCACCCGCAATCCACAGAGGGAAAGGGATGCGCTTTACGATCTCTCGCGAAAAGCTCCAGGAGGGACTCGCAGCTGTAGCTGCAAGCATCCCAGCGAAGACGACACTCCCTGTGTTGGCTAACATCCTGCTCGAGACAACGGATAAGGGGATCAAACTCTCGGGAACGGATTTAGATATTGCGGTGAGCACGGAAGTAATGGCTGATGTGGATGTTCCTGGCGCAGTTACGATTCCCGCGAAGAAGTTCAGTGAAATCGCACGTGAATTGCCGCCTGCTCCTGTAAAAATCGGTGCGGTTGGAGAGCAGAGAGTTACGATCGAGTGTGGTCGATCCCGGTTTAAGCTTCTAGGTCTGCCACGGGATGAATTTCCGACATTTCCGTCCGTTCGATTCAACGAAAGCTGGCGTATTCGATCGGGAGATCTGCAGCAGCTGATCTCTCATACCTCCTTTGCGGTATCGTCAGAGGAAAGCCGGCCAATTCTGAACGGTGTGCTATGGGAGCTGAGGCCGGACAGGATGCGTATGGTGGCAACTAATGGTCATCGACTAGCGAAGATGGATGTCCCGATTGACTCGGCCAATGCGCCTGCCAGTGATTTGATCGTTCCACCAAAGGCGCTGGAGCAGGTAAGACGGCTCTTTCCCGCGGAAGAAGAGCTCGAGATTGCTCGTGGGGATAACCATATTGGTTTTCGGTCACCCTTTACGGCTGTTTTTACGCGCCTGATAGAGGGTCCGTATCCGAACTATGAACAGGTCATCCCGAAGGACAACGATAAAGTGGCCGTTGCCGACAAGGTTGCTTTGGCAAGCGCACTGAAGCGTATGTCGGTAATCGCTTCAGACCAAACGCACCGGATCCGGCTGTCTTTCAATTCCGGGATGTTGAAATTCAGTGTGCAGACTCCAGATCTTGGTGAAGCCCAGGATGAGCTTCCAATCCGATACACTGGAGATCAACTCGATATCGGATTCAACGCAAGCTACCTGCTTGAGATCTTGCGTTACATCCCGACAGATGAAGTACGGCTGACATTTAAGGCGCCTGAAAGAGCTGCGACACTGGAGCCGGAAGGTTGGAAGGATCCAGCATCCTACATGTGCCTGGTGATGCCGCTCCGTCTCGTCGACTAGGGAACGATCCTGAAATCCTGTTTTGAATTCTGCTTGAATTGAAACCTTCCATTCAGGGTTCCCAGGCTGAGATTCAGGATCTGATCGACCGTTAGATGTAGGATTCGGCCAGTTGTCATGTCGAGAGAATAGACCGCGGTCCCGGTTCCAGTCGCGTCAATCGACACACGATGTTGCCGGAGCCCTCCCTCTCCCTGCGCCCGGGTTGTATCAGCTCTTATGATCAGGAGCACCGGACGGCCCTCGTATGAACTCTCTCCTGAGACTACGAACGACCTGGTAGTATGAGCGGCGGTTGGAATTCCGCCCTGACAACCTTTTATGTCCGTTGAGTCTTTCCAGGCCACTCCCGATGATAACTGTCCCGGAAATGGTACCAGCAAATTATGGAGGTCTGTTACCAGCATCGAGCTGATTGTGTTGCACTGCTCGCTCTCTGCCTGGTTGATCGTCACGGTGGTATCCGTGAGTGATCCAGAACTGCGGATAGGTAGTTGGATTGGCTGAACCGGTCCGATCAACCCTTGTGTTGTTGTCGCAAAAGTGTCCACTACAACAGTGAAATTCGTCCCTTGATCTGTCGAATCCAGGGTCAGCGCCTCGTGAGTAGCATTCGTGGAAATCTCCCGGTGGCGAATGGAATCCGGACCACTACTCTCGATGGCGGCGCTTCTCGAGATTCTGTATGTGACCATGCCGGGCGCGTACTTGAAGGACCGTGACCCTGAAGTGGGAGCAACAGACGCCGTCGGTTGAGGAGCTGGGAGAGAAACCGGCGTCGGTGAGGGAGTATCCGGCCGCGGGCCTCGAGCTCCGCCGCAACCAAGCGTGAACGAGAACAGGAGACACCAATACTTCCTTCGAGCTGAAATCTTCACGTATTTTCGCCTGATATGCTTTGGATTAAAAAGAACGACCTCCGGCAATGTATCGTCGGAGGTCGTCACATTAAGCGAGCAATCGGTCTATAAGCCGGGTTCTGTCGGACTACGTATGTAATCCGGACGATCATTTCTCTACGAGCATGGTCACCCATGCTCTCTAGCAGCCTACCCGCGGTGTCTTGATCGAGGTGGACGCCTCTCGCC
>CAAGKR010398986.1_pt1 | contig 10962 bp, 10 predicted proteins | sample 2556971 | NCBI WGS metagenome assembly CAAGKR01 (sample SAMEA5207829, study PRJEB30636) | soil metagenome | biome: forest; feature: boreal; material: soil | place: USA | collected 2011-09 | depth 1 m
CATTATTAATACTATGCCGGATGTGATCTCGCTGGGTGTAGGCGAGCCAGATTATGTCACGCCAGAGCATATTCGGCAGGCAGGAATCCGCTCAATAGAGCTTGGGCACACCCGCTACACATCGAATTACGGCATATTGGAATTGCGCGAAGAAATAGCTGCTATGTTGCATCGTCGCTATGGACTGACCTACGACCCAAAGACAGAAATTCTCGTCACCGTCGGCGTAAGCGAGGGAGTAGACCTGGCCATGCGTACACTGGTCGATCCAGGTGATGAAGTGATTACCCCTGATCCAGGTTATGTAGCCTACGAAGCCGATATCATCTTCGCGGGTGGTGAGCCGGTAACAGTTCCAACCTATGCCCGTTACGATTTTGGTGTGCGAGCAGATGAGATTGCCGCTGCTATTACCCCACGTACAAAAATGATCCTGATCGGCAACCCGAATAATCCTACTGGTGGTGTTGTGCCGAGGGCTGAATTGGAAGGTATCGCCAAACTTGCTATAGAACATGATTTGATTGTGGCGATTGACGAAGTATACAGTCGCCTTGTCTATGATACCGAACATGTGAGTATCGCTGCTATGCCTGGCATGCGCGACCGCACTGTCTTATTAGATGGTTTTTCCAAAGCTTATGCCATGACAGGATGGCGTGTTGGATATGCTGCCGCACCCGCGCACATTCTTGAGGCTATGCTGAAAATTCACCAGTACGCCATCATGTGTGCCGGTACTGCGCCTCAGGAGGCAGCATTGGAGGCATTACGTCACGGCGAGGCAGATGTGCAGGTGATGCACGATGATTATGCACGCCGCCGCCGCATGTTTGTCGATGGACTCAATCGCATTGGGTTAGCTTGTTGTGAGCCGCGAGGGGCCTTTTACGCTTTTCCCTATATTGGAGGCAGGGGAATGTCGGACGAAGAGTTTTCCGAAAAGTTGCTCTTCGAGGAGAAGGTGGCCGTAGTACCAGGTAGCTCTTTTGGCGCTGCCGGTATAGGGTATATACGCTGTGCGTACTGTACAGCCTACGATAAGCTTGAGGAGGCCCTGGTACGTATGGAGCGCTTCCTGAAGAATCACCAGTGAACTTGCCAATACCAGGGAGCACCAGCAATGTCAGAGAATATTACCTCGTCTGGCCTGTTTACTCGTTCAGAAGATATTCCTGATGACCGCTTCCGCTTCTTCTGTTCGGAATGCGGTGAAGAGATTCAGGGGATTCCATACAAAACTACCTGGCATGGCTGGTGCGCTTGTTTCGACCCCTGGGATTTTTGCTCCGAGGAATGCTGGAACAAGAATGATTTGCTGAACTCCGCGAATTGGCCCCCTCCGTCAACGAGTAAGTGGTAAGTATATTACTCCGAAATTGGCTCCCATCTCACATTGCCTCTGTCGCGCTTCAACTCAAACAGGTTCGGCTGGTGCAGCGCCCATTCAAGATGATCCCACATCTCACCAGCGTCTTCTCCACGTGGCACAAACTGAATGATGGGACCGTAGAAGCCGACATCGGAACCTTGTATTGCTATGGTTGGTACGCCGAAAGCTCGATAGCGACGTACTGCTTCCTCGTGATCGGCCAACACATCCTGGATGGTGCTCTCATCAGCCAGCGCAGCCTCCGCAAAGCTCGGATCAAGTCCAGCTTGCTTGACCGCGGCCTGTATTACTGCCACTTCTCTTATGCTCTCTCTACGACCATGTTGTGCCGCCCCTAAGGTCTTATACAGACGTTCCATGGCATCATTACCTCCCAGACGACGCGCAAGCGCCAATGTGCGCTCTGCAGCCCAACTACCATCGTTCTGAAAATCAGGTGTCACACCTTCCTTGCGGTTCACCACTTCCAGGCTAAATAAACGCCAGGTGATGTCAATTGGGCGGACTTTACGAGCTTCGCGAATCCATAGGAATGTGCGCCATGCCAGCGGGCAGAGCGGATCAAAATGGAAGTCGATACGGGTAGGGGTCTCGTTTGTGGTCATGGAACTTATTGTCTCCTTGTATTGTCTGCAAACTGTTCTCCAGGTAACTTCATTTTGTGAAATATTATAAGCATAGCATACGTTCGTTTACAGAAATATGTCAAGACATCGGTTCGGGTGTTACAGCTCTCTGCTCTTAAGTGGCAGTATCAGGTTTTGCTCTATATCTTGAGGAATTGGTACCCGAGCTATTACTTCGGGTCATAATTCAAGAGGGGGAGCTGCTATCAGGCTGCTGCTCAATTTGATAGCTTTCAGATCATCATGCAAATACTCTCGTCGACCGCAGTGCAGGGCGTCACATCTCAAACGAATGCCTGGAGCACATTCTCTCCACGGACAGATGCGTCCAATGTAATTACCGACTGGGTTGGCCAGGAAGACCTCGCCTCCCCAATTTATGTTTTGCGCATGGCCTTGTAACCTCCGCCCTATGCGGGCTAGAGGCTCCAGATCAGTCTCATCCGTTACGGTTACAAGCAGGTCGGCGTCTTTCGGCTCCTTTTTGTCAGTAGTCAAAGACCCGATGAGGGCAATACGTGTAACACCAGGTAATTTGCTGGCTGCGAGTACAAATTTTAGCGCTTCAGCGATTAGATACGCACGTATATCTGGTGGTATGTAACTGATATTCATCGCTATTCTTTGACAAAAGTGATCCCTTGTTTGAGTTTGGTTCCCTTAAATGGATCCGAAATCTCGACAATTTCGGGAGGTCCTATTCGCCTGATTTCAGGTAGCGCCGCCAGATTCTGTTTAGCAATTGTATACTTTGGGTCAATTTCGAGCGCTCGTTTCAACGCCGTCTCGGCCTCGTTGTAGCGTTCCTGCATTATGAAGCTTGTCCCGAGGTTACCCCAAGGCTGTGGCAGGCAGTCTCCCATATCGATGGAGCGCTGGAAAGCCTTACCTGCCTCTTCCCACTTGCCGACTTCCATGAGTTTCAAGCCGCGCTGGAAGTGTTCTTCTTGCTCGATGAGTTGATCCAATGTGAAATCTGACCCTCGTATCTTCAACGACATCTCAGCTAACTTGCGACTGTCCTTTAACGCTTCAGCAAACCGCTTTGCTAATTCAGGATTCTTGTTCAATTCGACAGCACGTTCGAAATCGCGGACGGATTGACCTGAACGTATGGTGAAGCGACATGCCATACCCCGATTGTACCATACTTGAGCATCATCAGGGTTTATGGACAGCGCTTCAGTGTAAGCCTCGTAGGCTTGTGGGAAGTTTTGTAACATGCTCTGTGCCGTTCCCAGGTAATCAAGCACTTCAGCTCGCTGTGGCGCTTTCTGCGGAAGATAGCTTAGTAAACGCTTGCATGTGTCGACTGCACCGGTATAGTCCCCCTTATACACTTGATAATTGGCCTGGTTGATCCACTTATCGACCAGCGCTACCTGGCTAGATGAACCTGTTTTCTGCTTCGCTCGTTTTGATTTTTTTGACATGGCTTTCTCCGAAATCGTTACTTCTCTGTTTATCATTTGTACAGTATCACATACTGTCAAATCTTTGACGACCCCTGGGATGTGCGGCAGATACACTTGTTTACGGAGTTAGTATGATTGCAAATACCAATTGGCTCAAGGGTAGCGGTATAGTCACTGGTATGTATGGTACTATTTAAGTAGGCACAACCTATCACAAGGATGTGCCGGGAATTTACGCAGTTGGCACGGTCATTGCACCTTCACTTGACCACGCCCACTCGATAGCAAAGGGAAAGGAGGTACTTTCTTTTCTCGATGGAGGTAGACAATGAAGTTGAAAGGCACTGTAACTGTCAATGCATCCCAGGAAGAGGTCTGGCGAATCTTCGCGGACCCAACACAATTCTGCCGGGTCATGCCTGGATGCGAAAAGGCGCGGAAACTGGATGACACTCATTATGAAGCGATGCTTGCAGTCAAGGTGCAATTTATTACTATTCGCTCGAAGGCTTTAGGGACAATCCTTGAATCCAGGGCGCCTCATCACCTTGTAGGTGAACTGGTTGGTGAGCCACAGGCGTTTGCTGGAGCTTACCGGAATAGAGTAACCATCGATCTGGTGCCTATCAACAACAAGACAAAAATCCAGTATACAATGGATATTACCATACTTGGTCGGCTTGCTAGCATGGGAGAAGCAATTGTCCGCTTGACTTCCCATCGAATCTCAAAGGAATTTGCGGACAATATCTCGAAGTTGTTTAACAATCGCAACAGGCGGTAAACCTTATCTGACCTTATATCGACCTATTGAAAGGAGCAGATCAATGTCCCTCACTGAAAATCCGCAAGGCGGTTACGCCGAAGAGACCCTGCAAAAATACGGGTATCAGCAGGAATTTCGACGCGAACTCAAACGTTTCGCTATCTTTGCCGTCGGTTTCTCTTTCATCTCCATCACCACTGGAATCTTCACTACGTATGGTTTTGTGCTCATCAATAGCGGACCATTGGGCATCTGGACCTGGCCGCTAGTTATCGTCGGCCAGTTGTTCGTTTCGCTGGTCTTTGCCGCGCTGGTATCACGTATGCCACTGGCAGGCTATTCCTACCAATGGGTGTCACGATTAGCGAATCCCAAGGTTGGCTGGCTTATTGGCTGGGTATCCTTCATCTTCCTGATCGTAGACGTGGTGGCTGTCGATTATGCTGTAGCCGCGACGGTGCTGCCAAGCCTCTTCGGCTATACCGAAACTGCCCAAAATGCCTGGTTAGCTACAACAATTGTGATCCTGGTGCAAATGTTACTCATCGTTTTTTCCACCTTCTGGTCAACCCGTATCAATAACGCTGCAGTCGGCACTGAGATTGTCGGCATTGTGGGACTGACATTACTGTTAGTGATAGTTGGTGCTGTGCGAGGAATGTTGCAACCGAGCCATCTCTTCAGCACAGGCAGTGCACCTTCTCCGTGGTTCGGATTCGGTACGCTTACCACTGCTAGCCCATTTATGCTCTCATTCTTACTTGGAGCTTTTACTATCGTAGGATTCGAAGCAGCGGCTAACCTCGCCGAGGAGACGCAGGACGCCCATCGAACCGTCCCCACTGCGATGTGGTTTTCAGTGTTCTTGAGTGGTGTCGTAGGCTTCGCATTCCTTCTCGCGCTCAACCTGGCGTCGCAAGACATCGCTGCGCTCACTGCTTCAGCAACGCCAGTTGCAGACATTGTCACCCAGATGCTGGGCAAGGTGGTTGGTGATATCTTCCTGGTATTCGTCACTTTCTCGATCTTTGCATGTGGTCTGGTAATCTTCATTACCGTTACACGCTTAACCTGGGCAATGTCGCGAGATGAGCGATTTCCCGGTCATTCGCTGTTCAAGCAAGTAGGCAAGCAGACAGGTACTCCTGTAGCTGCGACATTGCTCTGCGGCATTCTGATCGAGGCAGTGCTCGCTGGATTCGCCTGGCTGGGAATTCTCGTCCCTGCCCAGAGCAATACTCTGACTTACCTGTTTAGTGCGGCAACCCTGCTGCCGGCGATTATTTACCTGGCTACAGTCGTGCTTTATATCTATGCGCGTCGCAAGTTACCAGAGACGCACGGATTCAGCCTGGGTGTCTGGGAGTGGCCGATCATCATTTTAGCGGTCATCTGGCTGCTCTTTGAACTCTCCATCTTCCGCGATGCCCAATTTGCTGCGCCGTGGGTCTATTCTCTGGTGATGTTCGGTATTGGACTGATCTACTTCGTCTGGATGCTTGTAACGCGACCCAAGGTGCTCCAGATGGCTCCTCCAGAGGGCGGGACTGAAACGGCAGCATAATTAACGTATGAGAGCCTCTGTTTTTCAATAAACACTCTGAAACAAATGTAGGGTCTTTTCGCTCTTACCACTGTTCCACTTTTTTAGGTGGCGTAGAATGAGCGGAGGTTTTCATGCGTTCCATAACAGCAAAAACAGCAAAAAAGATTGTTATGCTTGTAGTTGTTGTAGTGCCCTTTTTGGCTACTCTTTTCGCAATATGGTTATTGTGGGATCGTGCTGTAAATTGGACTGACCTGGCGTTGCTAGTAGCATTTAACTTGATTGGTGGCCTCGGCATAACTGTCGGTTTCCATCGGATGCTCACACACCGTAGTTTCCAACCCAATCCCGTCGTCAAGTTCATCTTACTTGTCTTCGGCTCAATGGCAGTTGAGGGCCCTGCGCTTGAATGGGCTGCCACGCATATCAAGCATCATGCCCACTCGGACCGCGATGGTGATCCACATAGCCCTGTCGAGGGTTTCTGGCATGCACATATGGGCTGGATGTTCAACAGATCATTTGCTGATCCCAATGTGTACTGCCGTAATCTGGTAAAGGATCCAATTGTTGTCTTCGTCAGTCGCACCTTCATTCTGTGGGTGGTTCTCTCGCTGGTGATTCCCTTTGCCATTGGTGGTTGGACAGGACTCCTATGGGGTGGCCTCGTGCGAATCTTTCTTACACACCATATCACCTGGAGTGTCAACTCAGTCTGTCATACCTTCGGTAAACGCGAGTTCGAAACGAGAGATCAGAGCCGCAATGAGTGGATAGTAGGGCTATTAGCTTTTGGTGAAGGCTGGCATAACAATCATCATGCGTTCCCACGCTCAGCCTTTCATGGGCTGCACTGGTGGCAGTTCGATCTATCTGGTTATGTGATCTGGACGCTTGAACGTATGGGCCTGGTACGTGATGTATATCGCGTTTCGCCTGCCATGCAGGCGCGCTATTCCGCTAAAAAGATGGAAGTGGAGTCAGATGTACCTGCTCCTGTCGATACGAAGATGTTGCCTGAGAATATGCCCGTATAATGGTGTAGCGATTCAACTTCAAGCGGCAAGGAGTCCCCTGTTTTCAAACACGGGGAGGAATTGCCGCAAACGTTCACATTTTTCATGCGCTTGATTCCTATGTGAACGTGTGCTACCATACGACTATGAAACAGATGTTCGCTGCCAAGCTCAAATTGCATACGACGCCCGATCAGTTCAAAGCCTTGCGTACTACGCAGTTGGTCTACCGAGACGCTTTGAACTCGGTTAGCCGCTATGCTTTTGCACACGATAAGACGAGCAATCAGATGCGGTTGCAACGTGAAACCTACGTGGACGTCCGTGCGACCTACGGTCTGCCTGCACAAATGGCCTGCAATGTCCCCCGTCAGGTCGGTGCTACCTACAAAGCCCTCTGGACAAAAGCCAGACAGAATGCTGAAGCACGTAAGGCAGGTTACACCAGGAAACGCTACAAGGGACTGGATGAAGCTCCCAAGTACGTCTCTCCCACGCTCACCTATAATCTGGGTCGAGACTATAGTTTCAAGCCAGAGCAGCATGTGAGCATCCTCACGCTTGAGGGGCGTGTCATAGTTCCCTACACGGGCTACGACAAGCACGCTGCCCTCATTCAAGACGGTGCTGAAATCGGTGCAGCCAAACTCTGGTATGATAAACCGCACCAGCAGTTTTACCTGCTCGTCTCCCTTGAAGTAGAGCTAGCAGACCCAACGCCTGAGAGCCACACGGCAGTCGTCGGCGTGGATGTCGGGCAACGCTATCTCGCCGTCAGTACCACTACTCAGGACACGACGGCTTTCTATTCGGGCAAGGCTGCCCGTGCCAAAGCCGATCATTATGCACGCTTGCAAAAGCGACTTCAGCAAAAAGGCACTCGTTCCGCCAAACGCCGGTTGGTGCAAATCAGTGGACGAGAGAGACGGTTGAAGCTGAATACGAACCACACCATCGCAAAACGCATTGTGAATGCACATCCCCAGGCGATTATCGGATTGGAAGACTTGCACAGTATCCGAGAACGGACCAAGAGAAAGCGCGGCAAGAAAGCGAGCAAGAAGCAGCGCAAAGCCAACTGCCATGCGTCCAAATGGGCGTTTGCTGAGTTGCAGGGCGTGATCGCTTACAAAGCATCCCTTGCTGGTAGCATGACCGTGAGGGTTGATGCCTACCACACGAGTCAGATGTGTCCCGTGTGTGGGTACACCAGCAAGGACAATCGCCCTGCTCATGGTCTGCTCTTTGTTTGCCAGAACTGTCATTTTACCCTGCATGCCGATCTGGTTGGTGCACGCAATGTTGCGCTGCGAACGCTGCTCATCCGGCAAGACTGGATGAGCACAGGCTCGTTGTCAGTGAGCCTTGATGGATCGGACGCTGAAACCAAAGCAGCGCAGCGGCAACGCTATGCTGAGTTGCGGTGGAGTCCAGGTCCAAGCCCCTTGTCTTCAGACATAGGGTAACTGACTTGAATCTTTAACACAGTATCTGGCAAGAGAGGGTCAGCTATGCGACTACGCGCCGGGATAGCCGCTGCTCCCAGCGCTGGCGGGCCTCTCGCGCGCCACCCTTTCAGCATAGCCACTGGCGCGGAAAGCTGCAATGGGGTCGGGATCGCACCCCTGTCGCACGCGGAACTCGGAGAGGAGCGAGCGCACATCCGTCTCAAACGCCGCCTGGAGTACGCGATACGCGCCCAGCACGTCGCCAGCCTCCTGGGCTCCACGCAGCGCTGTCCGATCCACCAGCAGCGCTTTAGCATAAGCTGTCTGCACGTTGAGGACGCTCTGGATCATCGCCTCGATCTTGGGTTCAATGTTGTGCGACTGGTCGATCATATAGGCGATGCGGCTTGCATTCGCGTTACCCTCTACTCCCGCACCGACGATCTCATTGAAGATGCAGAAAAGTTCAAAGGGATTCTGCGAACCAACGATCATGTCATCGTCGGCATACCTGCGGTCATTGAAGTGGAAGCCGCCAAGCCGACCTTCGTCGAGCAACTGCGCGACAATCTGCGCGATGTTGGTTCCCTGTGGGTGGTGGCCGGTATCCACCAGCACATCCGCCTGCAGCCCGAGTTTTTGGGCCATGAGCAGCGATGTTCCCCAGTCTGGTAGGTCAGTGGAATAGAAGGCAGGCTCGAAGAACTTGTACTCGATCAGCAAGCGCATGCCAGCAGGTAACGCTGCATAGATGGTCTGCAAGGACTCCAGCAGGCGGCGGCGGCGACGGCGCAGGTCATCCTGACCGGGATAATTGGTGCCATCAGCCAGCCACAGGCTGATCACTTCGGAGCCGACCGATTGCGCAATCCGGATGCATTCGATCACGTGCTCAACCGCCATTTCGCGAACCGCCTTGTCGAAATGGCACAGGCTGCCGAAGCGGTACGCGTCATCCTGAAAGAGGTTCGGATTCACGGCACCGATACGCAAGCCGAGCTGGCTAGCATATTCCTTCACCGCACGCCAATCGTCTTCTCTGTCCCAGGGGATGTGAATGGCGACGCCTGGACAAGTGCCAGTGACCTTCTGAACCTGGGCCGCGTCCGCCAGCTTCTCGCGCAGATCTCTGGCCGCCCCCGGCCAATGAAAGACCTTGAAGCGCGTCCCCGAATCTCCATAGCCCCACGAGGGAGTCTCAATACTGAATTGCTGAATGGCCGCAATAAAACCGTCAAGAGTGACACCCCGCTCCAACAAGCGATTTTCGATTTCTGAACTCACGTACTCACCTTGCCTGACTAATACTGGTTTGATGCCGGGACAGGTTTGCTACCTCTATCCTAATCTAGGTGAAAAACTTCCTCAAGTACGGGTGGAAAACCTGTAGCGGCCTCGGTTTCGCGGATTAAAATATCGCTCATCTGTGCCTCCCAGCGTTCGCTGGCCCGGCTGGCTGCCATAACCTCCAGGTAGCGCTGAAAATCATCGACCTCCATATAAGCGAAAAGCTCAGTGCCCCGCAGATAGATGGAGTAATTCTGGCACCCCGCGCGCTTGAGGTCTGCCAGGAGTTCCGACCAGACCTGCCGGTGACGCCGACGATATTCTTCCTCGCTGCCGGGCTTGATCCTCATCATGAAAGCGACACGCCGCATAGAACTACACTACCTTCGTGAGCCATCCTGGGAAGACATGCAGAGAAGCGGTCTTTCCTACATGCTTCCCAGATATATGGCGAACCAGCCTAAAAGTGGAACTGGTCGATGTTTGCGCTGTTGAAGACAGTGGGTGGGCCAAGCAGGACCACGTTATTGGCGCCAATGGTATAGCTACCCAGCTTTCCAGCCGTGAAGGTCTCGCCGACGTTCCCTTTGATCTTGCCCTGTGCCAACAGAGCGGCAACATAATAGGCCAGGTAGCCCAGGTTGGCGGGGTTCCACAACTCAAAGCCCTTGATCGTGCCGTCTTTCACGTACTGGCGCAGTTGATTCGGCGTACCAAGACCCGTCAGGGCCACCTGGCCCCCTTTGTGCACCGACTCGAGCGCGCGTGCCGCGGCAGCGATACCTACCGTGGTGGGGGAAATGATCCCCTTGAGGTTCGGGTACTGCTGAAGCAGGGCCAGCGTCTGGTTAAAGCTGGTCTGGTCATCGTCATTCCCATAGGCAACCTTAACCAACTTCATCTGTGGGTACTTCGACGCCAGCTCCTGCTTCATGAAGTCGATCCAGGTGTTCTGGTTCGCGGCGGTGCTGGCTGCCGAAAGCACGGCAATCTCGCCGGTGTTATTGATTTGCTGGGCCAACAAATCCACCTCGCTGCGGCCGATCTGCTCGCTATTGGCCTGATTGACAAACACATTGCGCGCATCGGGCGCCACATCGGCGTCAAAACTCACGACCTTGACCCCCTGCGCCATGGCCTGCTTCAGGGATGGTGCGACGGCATTGGGATCATCGCCCGAGATGACGATGGCGCCGACATGCTGCTGAGTGAGGGACGTAATGAACGGTACCTGTGCAGCAGCGTTGGCCGAGGATGGGCCGACCTGTTTGAATTGTCCACTCAGATCCTTGGAGGCTTGCTGTCCCCCAGAGGCCGCGGTGTCGAAATACGGGTTGTTGATCTGCTTGGGCACAAACACGATGTTGAGACTGTTGCTAGAGCCGGTACCGCTCGTAGGGGTACCTCCTCCGGTGCTGGTAGTGCCCCCGCCTCCGCAGGCCGCCAGCATCAGCAGCACAAAAAC
>CAAGKR010499935.1_pt1 | contig 10962 bp, 8 predicted proteins | sample 2556971 | NCBI WGS metagenome assembly CAAGKR01 (sample SAMEA5207829, study PRJEB30636) | soil metagenome | biome: forest; feature: boreal; material: soil | place: USA | collected 2011-09 | depth 1 m
AGCCTTCTCGGTTCTGCGAATGGAGATCTTCCTCCAGTCTCTGATCAGCGGCATTCTGATCGGCGGCGTGTACGCGCTGATCGGAATCGGTCTGACGATCATCTTCGGAGTCATGCGGGTCATCAACTTCGCCCACGGCGAACTGATGATGCTCGGCATGTACGCCACCTACTATCTCTTCTCACTCTTCCATGTCGATCCGTTTCTTTCGATCGTCATCACGATGCCATTGATGTTTCTCTTCGGCGCTTTCCTCCAGAAGATCGTCATCAACCGCACCCTCAGCGCGCCACCGCAGAACCAGATCCTGCTGACCATCGGCCTCGGCCTGATCATGAGCAACTCGGTGATGCTGGCCTTCACCTCGGACTACAAGATCCTGTCGACGAAGTACTCCTCCAGCAGCATCAGGATCATGGGCATCTCGATCTCACTGCCGCTGCTGATCTCGTTCGCGATCACGACCGTGATCACCGTCGCTTTGTACTGGTTCCTGCTGAAGACCGATACGGGCCAGGCGATCCGCGCCACCGCGCAGGATCGCGAGGCAGCGCGCCTGATGGGAATCAACGTCAGCAGGACGTCGATCCTCGCGTTCGGCCTCGGTTCCGCGCTGGCCGCAACCGCCGGAGCGCTCATCTCGCCGACCTACTACATCTTTCCGCAGGTAGGGAGCGCGTTCACGTTGAAAGCGTTCGTCATCACCGTGCTCGGCGGGATGGGCAGTGTCGTCGGGGCCACACTTGGCGGCGTGCTCATCGGCGTGGCTGAGTCCGTCGGCGGCGTTTATTTCGGATCCGGCTGGAAAGAGGTCGTTGTGTTCGTCCTCTTCCTGCTGGTCCTTCTATTCAAGCCGTCCGGTCTGTTCGGCAAATCCACAACGTGACGAACGGCAAGATCGCTGTGACGGTGAATAAGTCGGCGGCTATAAGTTCGGCTCCCGGGCTCATCACGCTCGTCGTCGGCGTCCTGCTCATGCTGCCGCTGTTCGTGGAGAGCACGTACGCGCTGCACATGATGATTCTGATCTTCATCAGTGTGATCACCGGATCGAGCTGGAACATCCTGGGCGGTTATACCGGCCAGTACTCCGTCGGTCACGCAGCCTACTTCGGCGTGGGCGCGTACACCACGATGATGCTGCTGCAGTTTCGCCAGATTCCGCCGTGGTATGGCGTGTGGGCGGGCGCCGCGGCTGCTCTGGTCATCGCGCTGATCATCGGTTCGATCTGCTTCCGGTTGCGAGGTCCATATTTCGTGCTCGCTTCGATCGCCGTGGCGGAGATCGTCCGCGTGTCGGCCTTGAACCTGAAAAACATCACGAACGGCGCAGAAGGGATTCTGGTGACGGAGATCCCGCCGTGGACCATCGGTGGTGCCACGATCACCGACTGGCAATCGAAGGTGCCGTTCTATTACGTCGGGTTGGTGTTTGCGCTGGTGGTCATTCTGATGAGCCGGCTCGTGCGGCGTTCGAAGCTCGGTTACTACTTTCAGGCCATCCGGGAAGATCAGGACGCGGCGCACTCGCTCGGAATCAACCTCACCCTTTACAAGAACGCGGCGCTCTCGATCTCCGCGATCTTCACCTCGCTGGCCGGCAGTCTGTATGCCGTATACGTTGGATTCATTGACCCGAGCACAGTTCTGGGTCTCGATCTCTCGGTGCAGATTCTCATGATCGGCATCATCGGCGGGGTCGGCACGATTCTCGGGCCGGTCGTCGGTGCGCTCGTGCTCGTGCCGTTGTCGGAGGCGCTCCGCAGCAATGCCATCGCGCAGGGGATGATCAACTCCGGTCTGGTCCGTGAGGATTCGGCGGTTGGCGCGTTCCTAAAGGAGAACCTGGCACACGCCCACGTGCTGATCTACGGCATCCTGGTGGTCATCGTGATCCTCTTCATGCCGGAGGGTGTGGTCGGTTTCGTGCGTAGAGCCACCGCTAAACGAGCGACGGTGTAAGGGCGATGGCCATCCTGGAGATCCGGCACGTCAGTAAGTTCTTCGGCGGCCTCGCTGCAAACTCCGATGTGTCCTTCGATTTGGCCGAGGGAATGATCCTGGGCCTGATCGGCCCGAACGGTGCGGGCAAGACGACGCTGTTTAACTGCATCACCGGCTACTACCCGCCGTCGAGAGGCGAAGTCATCTTTGCCGGAAGACGAATGAACGGACTGCAGCCGGACAAAGTGTGCAAGCTCGGCATGGCGCGCACGTGGCAGAAAGTCCGCCCACTCACCAATTTGTCAGTTCTGGATAATGTCATCGTCGGTGCGCTTTGCCGGACCAACTCCGTGGAGCGCGCTCGCGGCATCGCCGTGGAGCAGCTGCGTCTTGTGCGGCTCGACCACAAGACCGCTCTCGCCGCCGGCGCGCTGCCCATCGGCGAGCGGAAAAAGCTGGAAGTCGCCCGCGTGCTTGCCACAAAGCCGAAGCTGCTGCTGCTCGACGAAGTCATGGGCGGCCTGAACCCCGCCGAGAGCGAAGAGATCATCCGATTGATCCTCGACATCCGTCACCAGGGGATCACGGAGATGGTGATCGAGCATGACATGAAAGCGATCATGCGGCTTTCCGACCGCATCGTCGTGCTGAACTCAGGCGAAAAACTGGCGGAGGGGTCCCCGAAAGAGATCGTCAGCGACCCGCAGGTCATCGAGGCCTACCTGGGGCCGGAAGAATGACGGCGGAATCGCTCCGGCCGGCGCCCATGCTGACCATCGATCAACTCGATTTCGCTTACGGCGATCTCAAGGTGTTGTGGGGTATCGATCTGACGGTTCGTCAGGGTGAGATCGTCACGCTGGTCGGCAGCAACGGCGCCGGGAAGTCGACGACCCTCAAGAACATTTCCCGCTTGCTGAAGTGGACGTCGGGGACCATCACCTTCGATGGAGAAGATCTCTCGCGACTCGAGTCACACGATGTCGTGGCGCGGGGCATCGTTCAGGTTCCCGAAGGGCGCCGCATCTTCCCCGAGATGACAGTCGCGGAAAATCTGAGGATGGGCTCGTTCCACAGGAGCTGCCGCAAAGACCGGGAGAATAACTTCGAGCGCGTCTTCTCGCTCTTTCCACGGCTCAAGGAACGGCAGAAGCAACTGGGCGGTACGATGTCAGGCGGGGAGCAGCAGATGCTCGCCATCGCGCGTGGACTGATGGCGAGCCCGAGGCTGCTGCTGCTCGATGAGCCGTCACTCGGCCTCGCGCCGCTGCTGGTGAAAAACATCTTCCAAATCATCGCCGAGATCAACCGGCAGGGAGTGACGATTCTGCTGGTCGAGCAGAACGTTCGTCAGTCGCTGCTCATCGCGCATCGCGCGTATGTGCTGGAGACGGGCCGCGTTGTCCTGTCCGGCAGCGGCCGTGAGTTGTTGAACGACGATGTCGTCCAGAAGGCGTTCCTCGGAATGTAGATGCTTGCTCGCAACCGGCGCGATCTTGCCTCGAGCAACGTTGGGTGAAAGAATGCGCGACCGGGTTACTCGTTCCAGCAGCCGGCGAAAAAGCGCCGACGTGAATTCCTTCTTCCACGGCTTTTAACCAAACGCTAGGTAAGTGAGGAGCGATCGAATGACGAAGCGCAAGAAAAGGCGAACCAGCAAGAAGGCACAGGCTGTCGAGATCCACCGGTCGGACCTCGCGGTACCGGTCGGGGAACCGGTCGACTCGCGACCGTCGGGGCTGGGGCGGCGGGATTTTCTGAAGATATCGCTGGCGGCAGGAGTGGGCCTGGCCGCGCCCATGATGTTCGTCCGCAAGGCCTCCGCGCAGGGAGGGGAGCGGGTGCTGAAGGTCGTTCAGTGGAAGCACTTCGTTCCGGATTACGACAAATACTTCGACGTCTTCGCCAGGGAGTTCGGGGAGAAGCACAAAGCGAAGGTCGAGGTCGACTACGTGGCCACGGCGGACCTTCCGACCGCGATCGCGGCCGACATCTCCCGAGGCGGCGGACACGACGTGTTTCACCTCAACGGGACGGGGGCCTGGCTCTACGACAAAGTGCTCGTCGACGTCAGCGACATCGCCAACCGGCTCTCGAAAGAGTTCGGAGGCTGGCTGCGCGACTCACAATCGATTGGCGTAGTCCGCGGCCACTGGCTGGCCATTCCCAGCTGGTACATCAGCTACCCGTACATCATCAATCGCGGCTATTTCAATGAAGTGGGCGAGAACTACACCGACAAGACCACCTACCAGGATCTGTTGCGCATGGGGGCCAAGCTCAAGAAAGCGGGCCATCCCATCGGGATCCCTTATTCACAGACACCCGACTCCAATGACGACCTGCTCCCGATGATGTGGGCGTTCAAGGCGTACATGTTCGACCCGCAGGGAAACATTTCCTTCCGCAAGAGGGAGATCGTCGACGTTCTCAAGTACGGTGCTGAGCTCTTCCAGCAGACGATGACGGACGAGGTTCTCGGCTGGGACGACAGCTCCAATAACCGCTTCATCGCTTCGGGCAAGGGATCGGTCGTCGACAACCCCATCAGCGCGTACCGCACGGCCGCCAAGGACAATCCCGACGTCTACAAAAATCTCGAAGTCGTGAAGACTCCTCTCGGCGTCGGCGGCATTCGCGTGAACGGAGGTCGCACGATGTCCTACGGGATCTACAACTTCTCCAAGGTGCAGGATCTGGCCAAAGAATTTCTATACGCCATGAACGAGCAAGGGCTGCGTGGAATGGAAGCCTCGACCGGCTACAACCATCCATTCCTCAACGCGCTCTACAAAAAGCCGATGCCGGTCATCGGCCACGAGCCGAAGCTCGAGCTGCTACAGGACTTCCATAAAGACGTGCGGTTCATCGGATTCCCCGGCCCGATGACCAAAACCGCAACAGCGATGTACGCGAAGTTCATCGTCCCCACCATGTTCGCCGAGGTTGCCAAGGGCAAGAACCCGCGCGCCGCAATGGAGGATGCTGAGAAGAAGCTTCGCGCGATCTGACGAAGGGCGTCTCAATAGTGACCCGTCATGGCGGACGTCGTTCTGGAGAAGGTTGAGAAGCGGTTTGGTGAGGTCAGAGCGGTCTCCGGGATCGACCTCACTGTCGAGGATCAAGAGTTTCTGATCCTGGTCGGTCCGAGCGGCTGCGGAAAAACGACGCCCCTCCGCATGATCGCCGGACTCGAGGACGTGACCAGCGGTGATATCCGAATCGGGGGCCGATCGGTGATCGGCCTCCCGCCCCGCGATCGCGATATCGCCATGGTGTTCCAGAGCTACGCGCTCTACCCGCACATGAGCGTGTACAAGAACATGTCCTTCTCCCTTCGGCTTCGTCACACCCCGAAGAAGGAAATCGACCGGCGTGTGCGAGAGGTAGCGGCAATCCTCGGCCTTTCCGAACGACTGAACCGCAAGCCGCGGCAGCTCTCGGGCGGCGAGCGGCAACGCGTCGCGGTCGGAGCTGCGCTCTGTCGTCAAGCAGGCGTTCTTCTCTTCGATGAACCGCTCTCGAATCTCGACGCCAAGCTTCGGGTTCACATGCGGACGGAACTCAAGCGGCTTCACCAGGCCGTGAAATCGACCATGGTCTATGTGACTCACGACCAGGTGGAGGCGATGACCATGGGCGATCGCATCGTGATCATGAACGGCGGCTCGATTCTTCAGGTCGCTACGCCGCTCGAGGCGTATGACCAGCCGGCGAATCGTTTTGTCGCTGGATTCATCGGCACTCCTCCCATGAATTTCTTCGAAGGGGTCTTGCGTGAGGACAGCGTCAGAGACGTGCTGCTTCTCGACGGCGGCGTTGAGTTGCCTCTGGCCCGCAGGATTGCGAACTCCAATGGCCGCCGCGTGATTTTCGGGATCCGTCCCGAACACATCCATCTGCTCCCGACCGAACTCTTGCAGCGCGAGCACGAGGTGCTGCGCCATTCTTCCGCCCACAGCCCAGACAGCCATCAGAAGGTTCCCTCGGAGATCGACCTTGTCGAGCCCCTGGGCCGCGACGTCATCGTGACGGCCCGCAGCGCTGTCGGCGTCTTTCAGATGCAGACCGAGATCTACTCCGGACTTCGGCCGTTGCAGCACGTGGATCTCTGGTTCGACATGAATCGCGCATATCTCTTCGATCGGGAGACCGAGTGCGCGATCTGAGCGCCCCCTTCCGGCCGGCGGTTCCAGTACGTCAGCGCCGCGCACTCTTCGATCGCGAGGCGCCCTTCGGTTATGCCCTTGTTCTGCCGGCGGTGTTCTACCTTCTCATCTTCATCGGCTATCCGTTCCTGATGTCCATCTACATGAGCTTCACCGATGCTCAGGCGGGGAATCGCACCTGGACCTTCATCGGTCCGGCGAATTACTCCAAAGTGGAGAGTTACGAACTGTCGGCGAACGACTTCGTGATCGCGACGTTCCCGACGCTCGCGCAGGCCAGTGCCTTCGTCATGAAGAAGGCCGATGGCCAGCAGGTAACCGAGCCGCTTCCGGGCGGATTGTTCCGGGCTTCGATCGTCGTCGCGGGAAAGAAGATCCCTCTGTTGGAGATGCCCAACGAAGACGATGCTTCATTCAACGGCAGCACGATCCTTCAGGACTTGCAGTGGAGAACTCGGAAAACGATCGGTGGGAAGTACGAGGTGGTTGCTCACTCCGATACTCCTCTGGTGATCGGCACGTATCCGAATCGTGCCGCCCTCAAAAGCGTCGAAGAGCATCAACTCGAGGTCGAGGCAAACACCAGAACCAAGTCGAACGGGACTGGCGTCATGCAAGACCCCAACTTTCTGCTGGCGGTGAAGAACACTTTCAAATACACGTTTGGCACCGAGATCATCAAACTTCTCATCGGCGTACCGTGCGCCCTGCTGCTCAATCGGGCGTTCCGCGGAAAGAAGCTCCTGCGGGGCCTGGTGGTGATCCCGTGGGTCATTCCCATCGCCATCAGCGCTCAGGCGTGGCTCTGGATCTTCGACTCGACCTACAGCGTGATCAACTGGCTCCTGGTGCACTGGCACATCCTCACACCGCAGACGATCATCAATTTTCGAGGCGACAAGGACTGGGCTTTGTTCTCGGTCGTGCTGGTCAACGTCTGGCGCGGCTTCCCCTTCACGACGATCGTCATCCTGGCCGGGCTCACCGCCATTCCCGATGAGATTCTGGAGCGCGCCAAACTTGAAGGGGCCAGCGGGTTTCAGCGGTTCATCTACATCATCGGGCCCATGGTCCGCCCGATTCTGATGGTCTCTCTCCTCTTTTCGGTCATCTTCAGCTTCACCGATTTCAACACCATCTGGATCATCACGAAGGGAGGGCCGTTTGATCAGACCCAGGTGCTCTCCACCTACGCGTATCAGTTGGGAGTGAACGCTGGCTATCTCGGGAAAGGAGCGGCGGTCTCACTCTTCATGTTTCCCATCATGGCCTTGATGGTCTTTTTCATGTTGCAGTTCCTGCGGCGGGAGGAGACATAGGCATGACGCTGATGGGTCCGGGCTGGCGCCGCCTGCGTTTCGACATTCTCAGCTACGTCGGCATGGGCCCCTTTGTCGCGTTCGCTCTTTTTCCGTTTTACTGGATGGTCATCACTTCCTTCAAAGCAGACGCGAATCTTTACGACCTCAAGCGAAACCCCTTCTGGTTCTCGAATTACGACGGCGGCAACGGTCAGCCCTACCACAAGGACATCATCATTCCGGCGTCCTACAACGAAGGAAGGATCCGCTGGGTCATCCGCCCAGGAGCGCATACCACGCGCAGCGACAGTGAAGAGCATCCGGCTCCCATCGCGTTTCTCGGAGATCGGGAGATTGTGAGTCCGGTGGATGGTGTGCTCTCCAAGATCAATGTGCCGAGCGGCCAGGTGGCTCAGCCCAACGAGGTGATCGGTGTCATCCGCGTTGTCAGTCCCACGCTGACGCATTACCGCTATCTGCGAAAGACGCTGTTTGTCACATGGATGAAGGTGAGTCTGATCACCGGCGCGGCGGTCATGCTCATTACGCTCGCGCTGGCCATCCCCGCAGCGTATGGGTTGGCCAGACTTCGCTTTTTTGGCAACCGGACGGTCGGCATCGCCATCTTCCTCACCTATCTGATTCCACCGACGATTCTGTTCATCCCGTTTTCGCAATTCGTCGGCGCGCTGAAGGTCGACAACACAATCTGGTCGCTCATCCTGACCTATCCAACCTTCACTGTCCCGTTTTGCACCTGGCTTCTGATGGGATTTTTCCGCAGCGTTCCCAAGGAGATCGAGGAGCGGGCCCTGCTCGATGGTGCGACGCGAATGCAGATGCTCCGGCTGGTCGTGATCCCCGTCGTTCTTCCGGGCATCCTCACCGCGGCCATCTTTGCGTTTACTCTCTCGTTCCAGGAGTACGTCTACGCCCTGACGTTCATCAGCTCTGTGGTGCACAGGACACTCCCGGTGGGAATTACGGTCGACATGGTCCGCGGCGACGTTTATTTCTGGGGACCATTGATGGCCTCGGCAGTCCTCGGCTCGGTGCCCGTGGTGATCGTTTATGCTTTGTCGCTCGATTACTTCGTCTCAGGGATGACCACCGGGGCTGTGAAGTAAGGTCGCGGGACGTTCGCGATCGGAGGGGTGACGTTGGCACACGGAATCCGAGTTGTTGGACAGAAGCTCGCGGCGTCTGCCGCCATCCTCACCGATGACGCGCTGAGCTTCGTCGGCAACCTTCATCGGCAATTCAACTCCACTCGAGAGCAGCTCCTGGCGCGGCGTGCAAAGCGTCAGCTCGATTTCGACGCCGGCAAGCTGCCCGATTTCCTCCCCGAGACGAAGAACGTTCGCGACCGCGATTGGAAGGTGGCCTCGACTCCGCCCGATCTTCAGAAAAGGCTCGTGGAAATCACCGGACCTGTCGAGCGGAAGATGATGATCAACGCGTTCAACTCGGGCGCAAACGTCTTCATGGCCGACTTCGAGGACTCGCTCTCGCCGACGTGGGAAAACGTCGTGCAGGGACAGCAGAATCTGATCGATGCCGTGCGCAAGACGATCACCTTCGACAATCCGGAGGGCAAGTCCTACCGCCTCAATCCGCAGATCGCTGTTCTCCTGGTCCGTCCGCGCGGTTGGCACCTGGTCGAAAAGCACGTCCTCATCGATGACCAGCCGATCTCAGCGAGCATCTTCGATTTCGGGCTCTATTTTTTTCACAACGCCCGAGAGTTGCAGCATCGAAAAAGCGGGTCGTACTTTTACCTTCCGAAGATGGAGAGCCACCTCGAGGCCAGGCTGTGGAACGACGTGTTTACCGCCGCGCAGGCTGCGCTGGGAGTTCCGCATGGAACGATCCGCGCCACTGTCCTGGTCGAGACTCTGCCGGCGGCTTTCGAGATGGACGAGATTCTTTACGAGCTCCGCGATCACGGCAGCGGACTCAATGCCGGACGATGGGACTACATGTTCAGCCTGATCAAAAAATTCAGGAATCGCGCGGATCTCGCGCTTCCCGATCGCGTGCAAGTGACAATGACCGTTCCCTTCATGCGCGCGTACACCGAATTGCTGGTCCAAACCTGCCATCGTCGCGGCGCGCATGCCATGGGAGGAATGGCTCCCTTCATTCCCAATCGAAAGAATCCAGAGATCAACGAGAAGGCGCTGGCCAAAGTCCGCGAAGACAAGTTGCGCGAGGCCAACGACGGATTTGACGGGACGTGGGTCGCCCACCCCGATCTCGTCCCGGTGGCCATGGAAGTCTTTCAAAAGGCTCTGGGAGAAAAAGCGAACCAGAAAGAAAGGCTCCGCGAAGACGTCAAGGTGGTCGGAAAGCAGCTCGTCGACACCCACGTCCCGGGAGGAACAATCACCGAAGCTGGATTTCGCAACAACGTGAGCGTGGCCCTGCAGTATCTCAACGCCTGGTTGTCGGGCAATGGAGCGGTGTCGATCTTCAACCTGATGGAAGACGCCGCGACCGCTGAGATCTCACGCGCTCAGCTCTGGCAATGGATCACCAATCGCGCCAGACTCGAGGACGGTCGGATGGCGACCGGTGAACTGTACAAACAGATTCGCGACGAAGAGTTGCAAAAGATCGGCGGAGGGGAGCAGGGGCGCATGCGTGAAGCTACCCAGCTCCTCGATTCTCTGGTGTTGGCGCGGGAATTTTCCGAATTTCTCACGCTTCCTGCATACCAGTTGTTGGAATGATCGAATGTCAACCGCTTCTCCAGAAGCTCGAGCATTGACGGTTCCGGCCGAAGTGGCTCACCGTCTCCGCTCGGTCGTTGGCGAGCGAAATTGCATCGTCGAGTCGTCCCAGTTGCGAACGTACGAGTCCGACGCGCTCACCAGCTTTCACGCCATGCCTGGGATCGTCGTTCTCCCCGCTTCCACCGAAGAAGTCGTCCAGATCGTCAGGATTGCGCACCAGGCGGGTCTTCCGATCGTCCCTCGCGGCGCGGGAACTGGCCTGTCCGGCGGAGCGCTTCCGGTGCCGGGCTGCGTTCTCGTCGGAATGTCGCGAATGCGCAGCATTCTCGAGATCGATCTCGAGAACGGCTGGATGCGTGTGCAACCGGGCGTGATCAATCTCGACGTCAGCAAACGGATTGGTGCCGAGGGTTACTACTACGCCCCCGACCCCTCGTCGCAGAGCGTCTGTACCATCGGCGGGAACGTCTCGGAAAATTCGGGTGGTGCCCATTGCCTCAAGTACGGCTTCACAGTGAACCACGTCCTTGGCGCCCGGATCGTTCTGAGCGATGGAGAAGTCGTCGACCTCGGCGGGCCGGTAAAGGACGCTCCCGGATACGATCTGCTCGGAGTTCTGGTGGGCAGCGAAGGAACTCTGGGCATCGTCGCCGAGGTCGTTCTGCGGATTCTCCGCAAGCCGCAAGCGACCCGCACGTTTCTCGCTACCTTTCCCTCCACCGAAGAAGCCGGGAATGCCGTTTCCGCCATCATCGCCGGAGGAATCGTTCCCGCCGCGATCGAAATGATGGACCGTCTGGCCATCGTCGCTGC
>CAAGKR010235592.1_pt1 | contig 10961 bp, 9 predicted proteins | sample 2556971 | NCBI WGS metagenome assembly CAAGKR01 (sample SAMEA5207829, study PRJEB30636) | soil metagenome | biome: forest; feature: boreal; material: soil | place: USA | collected 2011-09 | depth 1 m
GCCGGACGGTCGCTCGACGGTGCTCGACCGCCGCGACCTGTCGTCGCCTCCGGGCGATCAGGTCGTCGTGGAGAGAGTCTGGAGTCAAGGTTGCCGAGGAGGGCGCTTCTCATCGACCGAGTCGGCGTCGCGATCTTGCGATCCCGCAGGATCAATCGCTTCGTCGCGGTACTCGTGCTCAGCAACATCAGGTCATGCACGTCGACCGGTGCAATCGATGTTCAAGTCGTTGCTGAGATGTTGCAAGCCCGGTTGCGTCCTGATGACACGGTCGCGCGGGTCGGCGACTCGGCGCTGGTCGCGGTCTGCAACGCCATCGACAGCGACGACGACGCGCGCCTGATCGCGCAACGAATGATGGAGAACACCGGCATCGTGGGGTCGGATCGGAATCACGTTCAGTGGTGCGCAGCAAAACCCCGAGATCGTCCTGGCGCGCGCTTTGGAACACCTGTCGACGTCGTGTCGATGTCGTGACGACGCGCCGGACGCCGCTGAGAACTCGACGCTGCCGCGCAAGCGTGACCTGCGGTTTTCTTGGTCGGGATGCCGGGATTTGAACCCGGGACCTCAGCGTCCCGAACGCTGCGCGCTAACCAAGCTGCGCTACATCCCGTAGGGAGAGGCGAGTCTAGCCCTCTACGGTTTCCGGCCCTTCGGTCGTTACCGTTGCCGCCGCCACGAGGCGGTCGATGGTGCGGCGCAGTGTGGAAGGGTCGATCGGTTTCACGAGCTCGGCATCGGCGTCGGCGCGCTTCGCGAGGAAGCGATCGGCCTCCCGGTCGAGGAGGAGCAGGATCGAGACGTCGGGCAGCCGACCGGCCGAACCCTCGAGCCGCAAGTCGATCGCCACTGCGATCCCGCCCATGTTGGCGATCTGCATGTCGAGCACGGCCACCTCGGGCCCGTACTCCTTGACGGCTTCACGCACGTCCTGGCCGCGGGTGACCTCGACCACGCGTTGCCCGGGCGCGAGGCACGCGGCCTTCACGAGGTCCCGGACCCATTTGCCTTCGGCGGCGACGAGGATCGTGCTCATTTGCCGGTCACGCTAGCCGGATGAACTGGTACCGGACGGCGTCGATCCGGCCGACGTCAGCGGGGCGCAGGTCGACGGTGAGGGTGGCGGCGGCGGTGGGGCCGGCTGCGTGAACGGTGGCGGGGGTGGCGCCGGCGCCAGCTTCCCGCTCTCGGTGCCTCCTGCGCGCGGCTGCTCTCAGCCGCCGTCAGTCCACCAGATGTCTTGCCACCGCGCGCAGCGCGGTGAAGTCGAACACGTCGTGGTCGAGTTCGGGCACGTACGCGACCGCGGCGTTACCCAAGCGTTCTTCGAGCCCCGCGAGTTCGCGACGCTCGCGCTCGGCGACGTCCTCGAGGTCGGCGAGGTTCGCGTAGCGCGCGGCAAGGCGCACCGCGGCATCACTCGCGTCTGACCGCAGTGCCGACGCGCGCGCGCGGAGTTGCTCGGGCGAGTCGTAGCCGTAATGCGGATGGACGCGGTTCACGATCAGCGCTTCGACTGCCATGCCGTGCTCCGTGAGCTGATCGGCGAAGTACTCGCTTTCCTCCACCGCGTCGCGTCGTGGCGTGGTGACGAGCACGAACGCGGTTTCCGGCGCTCCGAGCAGCGTCATCACTTGGTCGGCGCGGTCGCGGAAGCCCGCCTCCATCCCCTCGAACGCGCGGAAGAAGGCGATCACGTCATCGATGACCTCTCGACCGACGACGCGCCCCACCGTTCGGACGAACGCCTGTGCTGCGGCGCTCGTGACGCGAAACGTGGTGCGGGTCGGCGCCATCAACAATCGGAAGATCCGGTTGTCGAGCAGTCGTGTGAGCCGGCGCGGCGCGTCGAGGAAGTCGAGTGCGTGCCGCGTGGGAGGAGTGTCGACGACGATCAGCTCGAATGTGCCCGATGCGTGGAGCTCGTAGAGCTTCTCCATCGCCATGTATTCCTGTGTGCCCGAGAGCGCGCCCGCGATGTTGCGGTAGAAGCCGTTCGTGAGGATGCGCTGCGCCTGCTCCTCGTTCTCGGCGTACTGCCCCACGAGCTGGTCGAACGTCGACTTTGTGTCGAGCATGAGCGCGTGCAGTCGTCCGTGCACCGCGGCGTCCCCGTCTCCGCGCCAGAGCGACCGGGGGATCTCGCGCGGAGTGTTCGAGAGGTGCTCGAGCCCGAGTGTGTTTGCGAGTCGCTTGGCCGGATCGATGGTGACGACGACCGCGTCGCGGCCCCGCCGCGCGCCTTCGATCGCGAGGGTCGCTGCTGTCGTTGTCTTCCCGACACCGCCGGTGCCACAGCACACCATTACGTGACACGTGTCGATGAGATCGGCGAAGGTCATCGCGTGACGGGATCCATCGCCTCGACACCTGCGGCGAGCGCGTCGGCGAGGGTGTCGATCTCGGCCGGACCGACGTCGGCGGTGAACAGGAACGGCAGCTCGATCTGGGGAAGTGGCAAGAGCATCGCGAGGCGCGCCCGCTGTTCCTGCTGACGAGCCTGCGCGTCGATCCGGAACGCAGCGGCTGCCGCGAGCGCTTCCGCTTCGGTGTCGTGGAGCTCGATGCCCGTGGCTGCCGCGTCGGCCCGGACCGCCTCGATACCCGCACGCGCGCTGTCGGCGCTCAGGCCGTCGACTTCGGGCAAGCAACCGTTCACCACGATGGGACCGAGGGCGACGCCGACGCGGTCCTCGATCGCGAACGCGGTGTCGACCAACTCGTTGACTGGAGTTTCCTCCGGGAGGGTTACGAGCATCACCTGGCAGCGCGCCGGGTCGGCGAGCAGCTCCACGACATCGGACGCCTGCTTCTGGATGGGACCTACCTTCACCGCATTCTGTAGGCCGCGAGCGGACATCAGGAACTGCACGGCATGGCCTGCCGCGGGCGCGTCGAGCATGATCAGGTCGGCGACGCCGGCGCGCTCGAGCTGCTTCACCTTGCCCAGCACGAGGATGTCCTTCATCCCCGGGACCGCCGTGGCCACCACCTCGAGCGCTCCGGAGTTGCTCAGGCGCCGGCCGATGCGCCGCAGACCGTGGTCGCGGAGGTACTCGACGAGCGCGTCGTCGGGTGTGAGGGTGCGCGCTCGCAGCCCGGGCCGGAGCTCCGCCTCCTCGTAGGTGAGGGACGGCTGATGGAAGCACGCTGCGAGCCCCGACTTGCCCTCGACCTCGATGATCAACACACTCAAGCCGGCTCGCGTTGCTGCCACGGCGAGCGCGGCGGTTACCGTCGTCTTCCCTACTCCGCCCTTGCCCGCGACGATCATCACCCGGGAGGCCGAGCACAAGCGCTCGAGGTCCATGCTCCACGATGCTACGGGAGTCCTGATCGCTCGCCGCCTCCGGCGCGCCATCGCGTTAGCTGTGCTCGCGCTCGCCGCGTGCATCGCGATCGGCGACGCGTACGTCGTGAATGCGGGTGCGGCCGCGGCAGCTCCGCCCGGCCGACGCGGGATCGACGTGGTGCAGGTCGAGGGCTACTTCGACTCGCCGAACGAAGCGCTCGTGCGCGACTCGATCGCGGATGCCAACAAGCGTGGATCGACCTTGCTCGTGCTCCAGGTGACGTCGTCGGGTGCCATCGACGCGGGCGTCCGCGACATCGTCCGAGCCATCGACAAGTCAGACGTGCCCGTCGCCGTGTGGGTGGGGCCGTCCGGTGCCAACGCGAAGGGCGCGACGACGGTGCTCCTCGAGGCCGCCCACCTCGCGTACATCGCTCCCGGCTCCGGCGCGGGTGCGGGGCAGCCGTTGCAGCTCGACGATCCGGACGCCAGCACGCGCGCCGGCGTTGCCGACCAGCTCGCGGCCCTCGCCGAGAAGCGCGGCCGCAATCCCGAGGGGGCGCGGAGGCTCGCGGGTGACCGCATCGGGGCCAGCGACGCGTCCGCGCTGGGTGCCACCGATGGCGTCCGGCCGACCATCGGCGAGCTGATCGTGCGGCTCAACGGCAAGTCGGTCACCACCGCGGCCGGCGAGGTCACGCTGTCGACGGCCAAGGTCATCGGCTCGGGGCGTGACCGTCGGCGCCAGCCGAACCAGGAGGTGCGATTCCGCCGCCTCGGCCTCGACGGCCAGATCCTCCACCGGCTCATCAGCCCGTCGATCGCCTACTTCCTTCTCGTCGCCGGGCTCGCGCTGCTCGTGTTCGAGTTCTACACGGCGGGTGTGGGGCTGGCCGGCCTCGTCGGGGCGCTCTGTGTGGTCGGCGCGTTCGTGGGCTTCTCCCACCTGCCCGTGCATTGGTGGGCATTCGCGCTGCTGATCTTCGCGACCTTCGGCTTCTCGGTCGACGTCCAGGTCGGCTCCGTCGGAGTGTGGACGGTCATCGGGACGGTCGCGCTCGGCGCGGGCTCCCTCTTCCTCTACGGCGGCTCCTCGCAGCTTCGACCTGCATGGTGGGTCCTGCTCGTCGTGTGCCTGGGGATGCTCCTGTTCATGGTGGGTGGCATGACCGCGATGATCCGCTCACGGTTTTCCACACCCACGATCGGCCGCGAAGGAATGATCGGTGAGGTGGGCACGGCCGAGGTGCCCGTCGATCCCGACGGGGTGGTGTTGATCCGTGGCGCGCGCTGGCGCGCTCGCACGAACCGAGCCACGCCGCTCGCCGCGGGTGACGCCGCGCGCGTCGTCGCCGTCGAGGGCCTGGTGCTCGAGGTGGAGCCGCCCGAGGGTGGGGCCCGCGACTACCGCGATCGCTCGCGCCGCGCCAAGAGCGGGACGAACGGAACCCGGGAGAGCGGGGACGACGGCTGACCCGGCGCCTCTTGTCCCACCACGCGGCGCGGAGTAGGTTCCGCCCGCGAGCCTGGCCGTGGGGGAGCGTGGCCGGCGCGGAAGAGGGGGGAATTCGTGGCCGTCCGCACACTCGACACGTGGCGCGAACGGGCAGCCTGCCGGGGTCCGGAGACTGCGCTGTTCTTTCCGCCGACGACCGCCGAACGGCGCGACGAACGCGACGCCCGCGAACGGCGCGCCAAAGGGATTTGTTACACGTGCCCGGTGCAGCGCGAATGTCTCGAGTACGCGATCCGTATCGGTGAGATGCACGGCATCTGGGGCGGTCTCAACGAATCCGAACGCCGCGGCCTCCTCGACACGAGCTACAGCTGACCCCCACACCCCGCAACTTGCGTCAACAGACGGCGTAGAGCGCCGTTCACTGACGCAAGTTGGTGATCGCGGGACCGGGGATCCGGATGTCGCCGCGGCGGCGGGTCACGCCCTCACGATCGAAGTGCTCGAGGAGCGGGACGACGTACTTACGGGAACTGCCCAGCAGATCGCGCGCGTCTCCGACGGTGATCGTGTCGTGTGTCGTCAAGTGCTCGAGCACCAGTTCGCGCGCGCGGTCGACGGCCGACACGGTGAAGACGACACCGGCGATGTCGACGAGCGCGCCGTGGCGGACGAGCGCACGGACGAGCGCGAGGTCGGCATCGACAGACGCGGGATCCGGCGGCGAGAAGGGTGACGCGTCGAGCGCGGCGACGAGCGCCGTGGCCTCGGGCGACCCGTCGATCGGCACCTGCGCGGCGTCGCGCACGATCCCGCGTTCCACGACGAGCCGTTCGTCGCCCTCCAACACCACTCTGAGGTCGCCGGCGTCGACGTCGAGGCTGCTGGCCAAGGTCGCGAGGTCGACGCCGGCGCTCGCGTGCACCAGTTCGCGAGCGCGCTCGCGCCGCGCGGTCAGCAATGACATGTCGACGAGCGAGTCTCCGGCGAGCACCGCGAGCCCGGAGTCGACCATCGCGGCGACCAATACGCCGGCGGCTGCGTCGGACAAACCGGTGAGCCGGGGCACGTCGACGACCAACACGCGGCCTGAGCCCGCCAGGAGCCGCGCCTCGACCGGCAACGCGAGACGTGCGGCAGCATCGCGCGCCGCGCCGGACGGCTCGACATCGAGCACCTCCGCACCGGCGACGGTGCACTCGCGGCCGGCGTCGCGGAGCAGGACGCGGTCGCCGGGGGCCAACGGGACCGGCGTGGCAAACCGCAGACGCGCGAACCCGCCGCGGTTGTCCAGCGCTTGGAACGACACCTCGTGCTCGCCCGATCCGACATAGGCCTGGAGGCGCGCCCGGCCCGGTAGCTGCTCCCCGGGTGCCGGCGTGACCGCGACGTCGGCGATCGTCGTCGCCGTCCACTGCCCCGGTCTCACGAGCGCGTCCCCGCGCGCGAGCACCGAGCGCTCGACTCCCGTGAGGTTCAGGGCCACGCGCGTGCCCGGCGCGGCATGCTCGGCGCGCCGGTGGGCCGTCTCGATGCCGCGGACCCGTACCCGGGTTCCGGTGCCACCGACCTCGAGCACGTCGCCGACGGCCACCGTTCCACCCACGAGCGTGCCGGTGACGACCGTTCCCGCGCCACGCGGCGCGAACACGCGATCGACCCACAGCCGTGGCCGGTCAAGGTCCGCGGCCGGCGGTGCGGACTCCAGCACGGTGTCGAGCGCAGCCCGGACGTCGTCGAGCCCGCGACCCGACACCGAGTCGCACACCACCATCGGAACATCGTGCAACGAGGACCGTGAGAGCCGGTCACCGACCGCGAGCCGTGCCGTGTCGAGCTCTTCGGCCTCGATCGTGTCGCTCTTCGTCAACACGACGAGGCCGTGGCGCACACCGAGCAGCTCGAGGATCACCAGGTGTTCTTCGCTCTGCGGCATCCATCCCTCGCGTGCTGACACGACGAAGAGCACCATGTCCACCGCACCGACGCCCGCGAGCATGTTCTTGAGGAACCGCACGTGTCCCGGCACGTCGACGAAGCCCACCTCGGTGCCGGACGGGAGCGTGGTGAACGCGAAGCCGAGATCGATCGTGAGGCCGCGCGTCTTCTCTTCCGCGAACCGATCGGGATCGGTGCCGGTGAGTGCGAGCACGAGCGAAGACTTTCCGTGGTCGACGTGACCCGCGGTCGCGACTACCCGCATGACGCGCGGAGCGCCTCCGCCAGCAGGCCGTCGTCTTCCGGTTCGACCGTGCGCAGGTCGCACACGAGCAGGCCCTCGTCGACACGCGCGATGACCTCGCGCTCGCGCAGTCGCGCGCGGAGCGCGTCGGGATCGGCAACGGTGACGGCGACGCCGATCGACGGAATCGTCAACCCCGGCAGCGACCCGCCACCCGCGACCGCTTCGGTGTCGACGACCTCGAGACCCGGGATCGCGCGCGCGATGACCTCGGCGCGAGCTCGGAGGTCGTCGACCGGAGTCGTGGCCATCCGCCAGAGCGGGATCTGGGTGGCGTCACCCGACAGGTATGCCGACGTCACCGACTGGAGGAGCGCCAGCGTGAGCTTGTCGGCCCGCATTGCACGCGCGAGCGGATGGCGTGCGATCGTCGCCACCGCTTCCTTCGTTCCCACGATGATCCCGGCTTGAGGACCGCCCAGCAGCTTGTCGCCGGAGAAGGTCACGAGCGACGCGCCCGCTTCGATCGCCTGACGCACGCCTGGTTCGTCGCGCAACCACGGCGGCCGGTGGTCGAGCCAGGGTGTGGTCTCGTCGAGCAATCCGGAGCCGGCGTCGACCATCACCGGCGGGCCGAGCCGCGCGAGCTCGTCGACCGGTGTCGACTCGACGAAGCCGACCATCCGGTAGTTCGACGCGTGGACCTTGAGCAACAGCGCGGTGTCGGGTCCGACGGCGCGCTCGTAGTCGGCGATGCGCGTCCGGTTGGTGGTGCCGACCTCGACCAGTCGGCACCCGGACTCGGCCATGATCTCCGGCACGCGGAAGCCACCGCCGATCTCCACGAGCTCACCCCGCGACACGATCACCGATCGTTCTCGAGCCAGCGCGCCGAGCGAGAGCAGGACCGCCGCCGCGTTGTTGTTCACGACGATCCCGGCGTCCGCGCCACACGCGCGCGCGAGTAGCGATCCGGCATGGTCGTGGCGAGAGCCGCGCTCACCCGAGTCCATCCGGTACTCGAGATTCGAGTAGCCCCCCGCGACATCGGCCACCTCGCGAATCGCGTTGGCGCCGAGCGGCGCGCGGCCGAGATTGGTGTGCAGGAGGACCCCGGTCGCGTTCACGACCCGACGCAACTGCTCAGCGCGTCGATGCGCCACCCGCGCAGCTGCGTCGGCAACCACTGTGTCGAGCGTCACCGCTTCTCCGTGCTCGACGAGCTCGCGTGCCGCGTCGACGGCCTCCCGCGCGCAGTCGACGAGCATCGGTTGGGGCAGCCCGCCCAGGAGTGCGACGACGCGCTCCACCGCTGGAAGCGTTCGGCGCGGGTCGATCGCCATGGCCACGGCAGCGTAGAGCGACGCGCAGGAACCCCTGGGGGGCCACCTACAATATGAAGGTGCAAGGGTCGGAATTGCTGACGTGCGCCCACCCGAGAAGGGCTTGAGATGCCCGATCTCACCCCTGGTGTACCGAGTGCGCTGTCACCCCTGGTTCGCCGGATCGTGGCGCCCAACCCGGGTCCGTTCACGGGTTCCGGCACGAACACCTACCTCGTCGGGATCGACGAGGTCGCAGTGATCGACCCGGGCCCTGACGACCAGAACCACATCGACGCCATTGTCGGCGCGTCGATGCGCGAGCGGGTGCGCTGGGTCGTGCTGACCCACACGCATCCGGACCACGCGCCGGGCACCGAGCGGCTGGTGAAGGCCACGGGTGCCGAGGTGCTCGCGTACGGGAAGCGCATCGACAAGGACGCGACCGTGGTCCCCGACCGCGTCATCGGCGAAGGCGACACGATCGAGGGCACCGAGTTCGGCCTCGACGTCATGCACACCCCGGGCCACGCACCCAACCACCTCTGCTTCCTGCTCGAGGAGGAACGGGTGCTCTTTACCGGGGACAACGTGCTCGAGGGCATGTTCTCGGTGATCAACCCCGCTCGCGGCGGCGACATGACCGTCTATCTCGCCACGCTCGCGCGGCTGGAAAAGCTCCGGGTGGCCCGTCTGTGTCCCGGTCACGGCGATGTCATCGAGGAGCCGCGGGCCCGGATCCAGGAGTACTCCGCGCACCGGCTCGATCGGGAGCGCCAGGTGCTGCGTGTCCTCAAAGCGGGCCCGGCGCGCATTGTCGACATCGTGACATCGCTCTACGGCGATCAGGAATTGCACCCCAAGCTGGTGGAGGCGGCCGGCTGGCAGGTGCACGCGCACTTGCTGAAGCTCAAGGCCGAGGGCAAGGTCACCGGCACGTCGGTGAAGTCGGCCTGGAAGCTTGCCTGACGGAATTCTGGCCTGCTGCTCCCCGCGCAGGCCGCGCGCCGCGTACCGTGCTGGCCTCCACGCCACAGGTGGTGTCAGCAGGATGGTGGCGATTTTTTGGCTCTGAGAGGATCCAGAGGCCACGGGTTCTCGTGAACCCCGACAGGAGGGCAGGACCTTGAAGACCGCACCCCGACGCCGGAACGGCTCGCGAATCGCTGGCGCGCTCGCCGCCAAGATCACGGACGGCGACTCTCCGGACGACGACTATTCAAAGGGGCTCCAGGGCGAGTTCGACGTCAAGTAAGTGCAGAGCAACGAGCGGGAGGGAACCATGAGGAACAAGCATCGCGTTGGGCTTTTCGTGGCCGCAGTGACGACGTGTCTCGCGACGGTGGGCGTCAGTGCTGCCGTCGCACCGAGTGCCGGTGCCGCGGGCTCGAATACGTTCACCGTGAAAGCCGGCGAGTACACGTACAAGTTGAGCGGCAGTCCGAAGTCGGGTTGGACGCAGATCAACTTCCAGAACGATGGCCTCGAGTACCACATGATGGTCGTGGTGCCGCTGAAGAAGGGCGTGACCCTGGCACAAGTGAAGAAGGCGGCGCTGTCCGAAGACGACTCGGCGTTCGGCGCGATCGCCGGGAAGGGCGAGGCGGTCAGCACCCCGGACTTCCTCGGCCCGGGTGAAAAGACCGCCGTGATCGCCAAGCTGCCCGCGGGCCACCTCGCGGTGATGTGCTTCTTCCAGGCACCGGACGGTTCGCCGCACGTCGCGCACGGCATGGTCAAGCTCTTCGACGTCAGCTCCGCGAAGTCGAGCCTCACGCCTCCTACGGATGGCCTCGTTGCGGTGACCATCACCGACGACGCGGTCACGCTGCCGACTTCGGGCGTGCCGGCGCACGGCTGGGCGAAGATCACGAACAACGCTTCGGCACCGCGGGACTTGGCGGTCGGCCACTTCCTCACGTCGAGCGCGACGTTCGACGAGGCGAACACGTACTTCAACCAGTTCTTCCAGACGGGCACGCTTCCGGCGGGTGACCCGCCCGCTGCGATCCAGGGCGGCGTGCAGGGGATCCCGCCCGGAGGTGTTGGCTACCTCCAACTCGACATGAAGCCAGGTCGCTACGTATACGTCAGCGACACCGACAATGACCAGGACGGAACTGCGCAGATCTACCAGGAGTTCACGGTGAAGTAGCGCAGCGTTCGACCATGTGCGGACAGGCCCGGGTGTGATGCCCGGGCCTGTCACGCGTCGGCGGCTGCCTCGGCCTGTGCGATGAGATCGAAGATGCGCGCCGTGCATCCGCTCATTTCGATCGGTGGCAGCAGCTCGCTCACGATGCGATCCGCGAGGGCCCGGAACTCCACCGCGGCAGGGCTGTCGGGCGTGCTCAGCACGATCGGTTTGCCCGTGTCACCACCCTCGGACACTGCCGGCTCGAGCGGGATACGCGCGACGAGCGGCGCGCCGATCTCGGTGGCGAGGGCGCCGCCGCCGCCGCGTCCGAACACCTCGTGGCGGGATCCATCGGCAAGCACGAGCTCGCTCATGTTCTCCACCACGCCGACGACCTTGACGTAGGACCGCCGCGCCATGTCGGCGACGCGCACCGCGACCTTCTGCGCGGCGAGCGCTGGGGTGGTGATCACGAGCATCTCGGCTTGCGGCAGCATGCGCGCCAAGCCCATCTGGATGTCGCCGGGTCCTGGCGGCATGTCGATCAGCAGGTAGTCCATCTCGCCCCA
>CAAGKR010264309.1_pt1 | contig 10960 bp, 8 predicted proteins | sample 2556971 | NCBI WGS metagenome assembly CAAGKR01 (sample SAMEA5207829, study PRJEB30636) | soil metagenome | biome: forest; feature: boreal; material: soil | place: USA | collected 2011-09 | depth 1 m
CGGTTCGCGCCGGTGCTGGCGACCGCAGACTCATGGTCGCTCGAGTCAATAGAAGCGCAACTCAACCGGGCCCTTCGGGGGAACGGCTCGGCGAAGAGCGCCATCAGTGCCGCGCTCCACGACCTCGTCGGAAAGCGGCTCGGCATGCCAGTCTATCGACTTTGGGGACTCGACGCCTCCGACGCGCCCCAGTCGAGCTTCACCATCGCCATTGCCGATAACGAAGGGCTACGCCGCCGGGTAGCCGACGCGGCGGAATATCCGATTCTCAAGATCAAGCTCGGAACAGACCGGGACATGGAAATAGTGCGCGTCGTTCGCGACGCCGCCCCGGACAAGCAGTTGCGCGTGGACGCCAATGCGGCGTGGACTCCCGCTGAAGCCGTTCGGATGACGGATTTTCTGCACGAACATGGCGTCGAGTTCGTCGAGCAGCCGGTTGCCGCGCACGACATTGACGGTCTCCGTTTCGTGCGGGCCCGCTCGCGTCTTCCCATCGTTGCCGATGAGTCCTGTCTTGTCTCGACCGATATTCCAAAACTCGCGGGCGCAGTAGACGGCATCAACATCAAGCTCGCCAAGTGCGGCGGCATGCGCGAAGCAGTGCGAATGGTCCACACTGCGCGTGCCCTGGGAATGACGGTCATGGCCGGCTGCATGATCGAGTCGAGCCTGGGAATCTCTGCAATCGCGCAGCTCGCGCCGCTTCTCGACCACGCCGATCTCGACGGCGCCGCTCTCCTTGACGGTGATCCCTTCACGGGCGTGACCATCGCCGGCGGCCGAATCACACTGGGGGCTGGTCCAGGGCTCGGCGTCACGCGCAACTATTCCAGCGAACCCCGGTTGGCGAGCGCCGGCAGCCGTTAGCGCAATGCCCCAGGAATCATTGGGGCTGGTAGAGGTCGCGCTCCCGGTTCCGCTCTTTCAGACATTCACCTACGCCGTCGATCCGTCGGCCGCCAACGTTGCGGTGGCGGGATCACGTGTCGTCGTCCCGTTCAGGAACAGAACCGAAATCGGCATCTGCCTCGGTCCGGCGAGCCCGCGCGCGTTACCGCGAAAAGTCAGAAAAATCATTGATGTGCCGGACCCGGCGCCGGTGCTGAGCGACGACATGATCTCGCTCTGCCGATGGATGGCAGACTACTACATCGTCCCGATCGGGATTGCCATGCGCTCGGCGCTGCCGGCGCTTCTCACCGGCGCAGCGCAGCCACAGCCCCCGCGCAAGACGCACCGCCTCGTGAAACTCGGCAAGGATCTGTCCACGCTACTTGAAAGAGAAAAGGTCTTCGCCCGCGCGCCGCAGCAGCGCGCGCTGTTCGAGCTGCTCGAATCGCTCGGCGGCAACAGCACACTCGAACACCTGCTCCAGCAGCTCGCGTTCTCGCCTTCGGTACTCAAGGGGCTCGAGAAGCGCGGCCTCATAGTGATCGAAGCCGAGGTGGTGGAGCGGGATCCCTTCGCCAGCCGGACGATTCCCGCCGCCACGCCGCACACGCCGAGCGACGCGCAAAGCTCGGCGCTAACCGCAATAGCGGGCGCGGATGCCGGTCAGGTATTCCTCCTCAACGGCGTCACGGGGAGCGGCAAGACGCTGGTGTACATCGAGCTGCTCAAGCGGCTCGTGAAGGAGAACGGCAAGACCGGAATTGTGCTCGTTCCCGAAATCGCGCTCACTCCTCAAACCGTTGACCGGTTCCGCGCCGTCTTCGGCGACGACATCGCCGTGCTCCACTCGGCGCTGAGCGATGGCGAGCGTTACGATGCGTGGCTCGCCCTCAGTCGCGGCGAGAAGCGGATCGCGGTTGGCGCGCGCTCCGCTGTGTTCGCTCCGCTTACCAACCTCGGCGCCATCATCGTGGACGAGGAGCACGAGACCAGCTACAAGCAGGGAGAGACACCGCGCTATCACGCCCGCGAAGTCGCCATCGTGCGCGCGCGGCTCGAAGGCGCGATCGTCGTTCTCGGAAGCGCCACGCCCTCGCTCGAAAGCTGGGCCAACGCCGACAGCGGGAAGTACACGCTGCTCAACCTGCCGGAGCGCGTCGGTGGCGGGCGCCTCCCGAAGATCGAAATTGTAGATCTCAGGCGCCGGGAGGGGCCCACCGAACCGCGCGAAGGATTGGCGCCACCAGCCTATTCATTCGTGATTCGCGACGAGCTCGACAGTGCACTCGCGCACACGCTGGCCCGCGGCGAGCAAAGCATCCTCCTTCTCAACCGTCGCGGATACTCGTCGTTCGTGCAGTGCGGCGATTGCGGCCATGTCGTCGTGTGTCCCAACTGCACCATTACGCTTACTCACCACCGGGCGCCGGAAAGACTGCTCTGCCATTACTGCGGGCATCAGCAGGCGTTGAGTCCGGTATGCGGCCGCTGCGGCGGGCGAACGCTGCGCCAGCGTGGACTCGGCACACAGCAAGTCGAGCGGCTCATCTCGGATCGTTTTCCGGCGGCGGCCATCGCTCGCATGGATGTGGACACAACGAGCGGAAAGTGGGCGCACGCCGAGATACTTGATCGCGTCGCGAGCGGCGAGGTGGATATTCTGCTCGGCACGCAAATGATCGCTAAAGGCCTGGATTTTCCGAATGTTACGCTGGTGGGCGTGGTGGATGCGGATACAGGGATAAATCTTCCCGACTTCCGCGCCTCCGAACGGTGCTTCCAGCTCCTCAGCCAGGTTGCGGGGCGCGCCGGCAGGGGACCAAAGGGAGGACGGGTGCTCATCCAGACTCGCGTTCCCAGTCATCACGCAGTCGTCTGCGCGGTAACGCACGACTATCTGCGTTTTGTTCGCGAGGAAGCGCCTGGGCGACTGAGTCCTCCGTATCCGCCCAATACCCGGCTGGCCAACGTCGTCTTCAGCGGGTTGAACGGCGCGGCAACGGGCGAGTTGGCCATCGCCGCCGCCGAGTGGCTTCGCGAGCTGCTCGAGAGGCAGACCCTCGAGGAAGTGACCGTGATCGGGCCGGCGCCCTGTCCGATCGAGCGCATCAAGACCCGCTGGCGCTGGCACGTCCTCCTCAAGTCCGCGCAGGCGGGCGAGCTGACTCGCGTGTCACGATACTTCATGGAGCGATTTCCCGTTCCGGCCGATCTTCGCGTGACGCTCGACCGTGATCCGGTGGCGCTACTGTAGAGTGAGCGAGCATCTTTAGGCGTGTCGCTTCTCACATCTCCCGATTTCTCGGCGCCCGAACTCAGGGACGCGCCCGACGCGACATTTGTTGCCGCGCCATCGGACGGTGTCCTTCCGGAAAATTTCTTCTCCACCACCAACCTTCCCACGTACGTGCGGCTGAATGGTGAGTGGGGCATGCCGCGCGAGCCACGGATGGATGCGGCGCTCGTGCTCGAGCGCGACGGGACCGTCTGGGTAAAGGAAGGACGCCGGGTGGCGCGCGGCGACATGGTGGCCGTCGGAAGCGCGGAAGACGGGAGCGAAGGGATCTTCGTCCACTATGCTTCGACGGCGGACGAAGAGGACGAAGAATTCAAGTTCATGACCAGCGAGGTCTCGCGCGAGAAGCCGATTGATTACTCGCTGATGGCGCGAATACTCATTGATGAGCGGGATCGCGGTGGTTATCCGATCTGGGTCACGGGCCCAGCGCTAGTGCACTCGCGGGCGCGGGCCGACATGGTGTGGTTCATCCAGAACGGTTTTGTGGGCGCGCTCCTCGCGGGGAACGCGGTCGCTGTCCACGACATCGAGGCTTCGATTTTCGGAACGACCCTTGGCATAACAAGAACTGGAGTTGCCACCGAAGGTGGTCACGGGCTCCACATGCGCGCCATCAACAAGGTGCGAGCGGCGGGCTCGATCGCCGAGGCCGTGAAGCAGGGAATCGTCAAGGACGGAATCATGCACGCTCTGGTGACGAACAAAGTTCCGTTCGTCCTCACCGGATCGATTCGCGATGACGGGCCGCTGCCTGAGGTGATCACCGACGCGCTGGCGGCGCAGGACGCAATGAAACGCCACACGACGAAGGCGACGATGGCGATTCTCGTCGCGACGGCGCTGCACGCGATCGCAACCGGCAACATGTTGCCCGCATTCGTCACCGAAGCCGACGGTACGCTTCGCGAGCTTACAACGATCTGTGTGGATTCATCGGAGTTCGTGGTGAGCAAGCTCAAGGACCGTGGCACACACCAGGCATTCGGTGTCGTCACCAACGCCCAGGACTTCATGCAGATCCTTCGTATTTACGCAGACCGCGAGATGATGGGGCTGCCACCGCGATGATCGACACAACTGAGCGCTTCATGAAGGAGATCGCCGACCGCATCGGGGCCGCACTAGTCGAGGAGGTTCGTCTCTTCCCACCAATCCGGCAGGGGGGAATGGAGAGTGCCGTGGCGATCGTGGCGACGTCGGCGTACCCCGATCCGTGGCATACCGTCTACAGTGCGCGCTATCGCCACACGCTCAAGGGCATAGACCGCGGGAAATGGGAAGTCGAAGTGACGGCCGAGGCAGACGCGCCCCTCGTGACCGTTGACGAGGTGGTGCGGGGCGTGATGAAGAGGGCAGGGGAGCAGTTCGAGCCGGAGCGGATTCTGGCTGGGGAATTCAGGACGATCGTCGGCTATTCACCCGAGGAAAGCTCGGCGCCGGATCCAACTCCGCAGGCCTGATCGCGGACAACTGCGAGTCGAGCGCAGTTGTCGCGTACTTCGCCATGACAACCCGGTGGATGTCTCTCGCGTCTTCAACTCTTTCGCCGGACGGGATCAACCCGTCGGGCGTGATCAAGAACGGATAGACCTGGTCGCCACCCGCCGACCCGTGCGCCCCTATCTGATCGTCGAACGACACGATCTCGTACCCGTCGAACGCACCGAACAGTACGACGTCACCGCAATTGTGCTGGCGCACCAGCGACTCGATCGCCCGCAGCTGATACGATTCGGTCCCGTATGGCTCGAGCGGATTGATGCCTTCGTTGATCAGGAAACTTCCGCCGCAAATGGTCGCTCGTCCCTGCGATCCTTCGGCGTGCACCGCGTCGCCCGACCGCGTCAACACGAGCCCAATCCCCGGATGCGCCACGAGTCCCTCATAAAGAGTCCGCCAGCGGTCTTTGGCGAGTATCGTTTCGCGCGTCACCTGACCCGGCTCAGCGGCGAAATAAACCAGCGCCAGACAGGAGCTGTACGTCACCACCACGTCGTGCCGAGTATCCACTCTGTATTTCTCGGGAAGAATTATCTCCCTCAGCCCATAACGACTGCGAACCCAGTCGCCTGTCCGGCGAAGACCGCGGCGGACGGTCGCCATCGTCGGCGGAGTCGCCTGCGCCACCGTCTCGACCAGCTCGGCGCCAAGGTCGGCGTATTCGCTGCCCTCCGAATGACTGATGAGAGCCTCCTCGGCCATCATGCGCTGCACCGTGGCTCCGAGTGACTCGCCGAACTTCACCCGGTAGCTCTGGGAAGGTGTCATCCCGTGGTCGGAAAGAATCACCAGATCGTACTGCCGCCCGCCTGCGACGCGAGCCATTCGCCATATCTCGGAGATCCGCGAATCCGTGCGTCGAAGATCGGCTAGTGCCGGCTTGCTCGACGGCCCGAAGTGGTGAGCCAGCTCGTCGTACTGCATGAACGTGCTGTAGATCACCGGAACGCCTAGATACACGTCGAGCAGAATAGCCATCGTCTGCAATTCCCGCACGACGACGTTGCTGATGATCCGGATGATTGGGAAAATCCCCTCCGCGTGTGTCACGCGTCTCATCAGCTCCGCCCACGCGCGCTCCCACTCTTCGCGGAACCACTCGATTACGCTCTCCACTCCCATTCTCAGAATTCGCAGGGGATGCAGCAGAATGAGGAGCGCCATCCGCGTTCCGCCGAGCCGCTGATAAACCGACATCTTCTGCCGCGTCGCGACGGTGAAGGCGACAGTCTGCGCGTCGCCGTCGAGCAGGTTCACATAGCTCGACCCGCCGGCGAGCGCGCCCGGAGTCGAGATTCTGTCGCGGATGTATTGCGCGCCGTCGGGCGCATTGCAGGTGATGACCCGCCGCGCTTCCTTGTCGTAAAAGCGAAATGCGGGAATCCCGTCGTTCTCGCCGTGGAAGATTCCCGCCTGGCAGTAAGGGGTCGCCGAGGGCAGTCCGCAGAACCAGCGGCGAAGGCCGAAGCCCTGTTCGGCGAGCAGGTTGGCAATCGTCGGACAGTAACCTCGATCCATCGCGCGTCGCAGGTCGGAGTAGGCAAGCGCGTCGATCTGGAGCATGATGAGCCCGCGGCGACCGTCGTATGGACGGCGCTCACGCGCGAACGCCCTGTACTTGAGCACGTAGTAACGCCGGAGGAATGGACCCGCGCGGCGGTATGCGCGCCGCTCGGTCACGTCACCCGCTCGCCGATAATCCGCAGGAGTTCTCGTGCCGGAACGGGCTTGATCAGCACGTCGTCGCAGCCGGCGGCGATGCATCGTTCGTGAGTCGCAGCGTCATCGTGACCCGTCATCGCCAGCTTCAAGGCCGGATTCACGTCGCGGGACTGGAGCTGTGCGATCACGCTCAGGCCGTCAGCGTCGGGCAGCGTGAGATCCAGCAGTACGACGTCGGGCCGCCGCGAGATTCCAGCCTTCACCGCATCACTCGCGGTTTCAGCGACATCAACCTCGTAACCGCCGGATTCGAGCAGTATCCGGAGTGCGCCTGAGATGAGTGTGCTATCCTCGACGACGAGGATGCGGATTGCCACTACTCCACGGCCTTGGCGCAGGGCAATGTAAAGAAGAAGCGACTGCCTCGTCCGAGCTCGCTTTCCACCCAGATACGTCCGCCGTGCAGCTCGACGAGCCTACGCGCGATTGTGAGCCCAAGTCCCGTTCCGTGATGCGCTCGCGACGCCGATGCATCAACCTGCGCGAACTCGCGGAAGATCAGCTCGTGATGGTCCGGCGCGATTCCCCGACCTGTGTCGCCGACCTCGACCCGAATGACCGGCGCGGCTGACCGCTCGCCGTCCAGCATCGCTTTCACCCACACCTTTCCTCCGGCCGGAGTGAATTCGAACGCATTGCCGAGGAGATTCATGAGGACATGCATGATTTTGTCGCGGTCACCATCCACGAGCGGAAGGTCGGCGGGAACGCAGCACTCGAGCTGGAGCCGCTTCTTCGCGACGAGGGACTCGTTGAGCGCGGTGATCTGATCCACGACTTCCTTGAATGAAAACTGCGTCGCGGTGACCGTCAGCGGCTCGCTTGAGCCCTTCGCGTAGAGGAGGATTTCGGCGATCATGTCGAGCAGTTGTCGCCCGCCGGTGATGATCGTGCGGACACTCTCCCCCTGTTTCGGATTGATTTCCCCAAGCAGACCGTCGCGCAGAATCTCGGCGTGGGTGATGATGGCTGTCAGCGGCGTCCGCAGGTCGTGGGCGATGTTCGACAGGAACTGCGTCTTGAGCGAATCGCGGTCTCGCAGATCGCTGATGATCCTCCTCGCCTCGGCGATCTCCGCGTGCAGCTGGCTCAGATTGTACTGGCTTCGCTGATCGCCCAATCCCGCGTCGCGCGCAATATCCCGCGGTTGATTGTCAGCGGTCATCCGTGTCTCCGCCGGCGAGAGCTTCCGCGTCGGCACCCTCGATCGACTCGACCAGGTGCTGCCGCCTGAGCAGCGACCAGTAACGCCCTTCGGCCATCATCAGCTCGTCGTGCCGTCCTGACTCAACAATGTGGCCGTCGTCGAGGACAATGATCGCGTTCGCGTGCCGGATGCTGCTCACGCGATGCGAGGCGATGACGGCCGTGCGGCCGGCTAGGGCAGTTCGCAGCTGTCGAAGAATCTCCGCTTCCGTATGAGTGTCCACCGCGCTCAGCGCGTCATCGAGAAGCACGATCGCGGGCTTGCGCGCGAGCGCCCGCGCGAGCGATGCGCGCTGCTTCTGTCCGCCCGAGAGGTTGATCCCGCGCTCGCCGAGCATCGTTTCGTATCCACCTGGAAAACTGGCGATAGTAGACTCCATCTGGGCGGTGTGCGCCGCCCACGTCACTGATTGGGGATCCGTCGATCCGTAACCGAGATTGGCGCCAACGGTATCGCTGAAGAGGACGCTCTCCTGCTGCACGAAGCCGATCTCCGAGCGAAGCTCGGCGAGTGAAAGATCACGGATTGGTACACCGTCGATGAGAATTTGACCTTCCTGCGGATCGTGGAGCCGTGGGATGAGGTCCATCAGCGCGCTCTTCCCGCTCCCGGTCGCGCCCACCACACCTAGCGTCGCGCCGGCGGGAACGAAGAAGCTCACGCCGCGGAGTATCCATCGCGGCTCCCGGTTCTCCGCGGTCGGATAGTGGAAGCCGACGTTCCTGAACTCGATGGAGCGACCGGCGGTTGCCGGCGCGAGATGCGCGCCAGCGGTCGCGGCTGACACGATGGAGCTGCGGGCATCGAGTATCTCGAGAAGACGCGCCATCGACGCTGCACCACGCTGAAAAAGATTGATCACCCACCCGAGAGCGATGAGAGGCCAGGTGAGCAGGCCGAGGTAGAGGCCGAACGCGACGAAGGATCCCACCGATATCGTGCCTCGGATGACCAGCGCGCCGCCGAGGCCGATGACGACCGCGGCGCCGAGTCCGGCGAGGAGCGAGAATAGCGGATGCATCGTGCCGTAGAGTCGCACCAGCGACATGTTTCGAACGAGGTATTCTTCGTTCAGCTTGCCGAAGCGCTCGATCTCGGCCGCCTCCTGCCGGTACGCGCGAACGATCCGCGCGCCGGTCAGGTTCTCCTGCGCGTGTGTGGTTAGAGTGGAGAAATGCTCCTGCACTGCGTCGAAGCGCGTGTGGATTGCGCTTCCCATTCGCACCGTCATTATCGGCAGCGCGAGCATCGGCAAAAGCGCGAGGGCTGTGAGAACGGGGTCGATACGGAGCATGAATGCCAGTGCGAAGATGCCGCTGGCGATGGTATTCACGAGATACATGATCGCCGGCCCGGCCGCCATTCGCACCGCGCCCAGGTCATTTGTGAGGCGAGCCATGAGGTCGCCGGTGCGCGTTCGCGCGAAGTACGATGCGTCGAGCGTTTCGAGATGCGCGAACAGATCGTTGCGCAGGTCGTATTCAATCCACCGGCTGACGCCGTTCATAAGAGAGCGCATTTCGTAGCGCATCACTCCCGCGACGAGCGAGGTTCCGACGATCGCGGCAGCGACCATCCAGATTACTCGTGTCGGCGCTCCCTTTCCCATTGCGTCTATGCCCTGCCGCAACAGCCACGGTATGACACTGGTTATGGCCGTGGACACGACCACAAGTACAAGCCCGGCAAGGACTTGCCATCGATATGGACCGAAGAACGGAATGAGGCGTCGCAGGTCTTTCATGGCTGGCACACCGATTGCCCGCTTAGGGGTCTAAAGACTTGAGAATCAAGGGCTTCGGGAGCGCCACATAAATATGGAGGCAATACATATGTCAAGAAAACTAATTAGATGGAGCGCCCCTCTCGCGCTGGCCGTCGCGTTTGGATTGAGCGCGTGCGTTGATAAGAAAAAGGACGATACGCTCGCTCAGGACACGACCCTGAATCGTGACCTGCAGATGGCGAACGCGGACACCAGCGCGCAGCCGGCACTCAAGGATGTGCCCGCCGGCACCGCGGTTTCTCCAGCTCCTGTCACCGCGGCACGAAGAACATCGGCGTCCCGCGGAACAGTAGTCCGCACGCCGGCGCGGACAACACCCGCACGAGCGGCTCCGACGACAGGGACGACAGCGACGACAGCGACGACGGCGACGACGGCGACGACGGCGACGACGTCGAGCGGTAACACCGTCACCCGCACATCAGGCGGTTCCGAGCGCGCGGTCGGCATGATCGCCGCCGGCTCGACGCTCAACCTCGCGTCGAACTCGCGCGTCTGCACCAACACGAATCGCGTCGGCCAGCGGTTCACGGCTACGGTTTCGGAGACGGTATCGGGCTCCAACGGCGCGACGATACCTGCCGGAGCAACGGCCAACATCGAGATCACGGAGCTTAAGCGCAGCGAGAACGTGAACGACAAGGTCGTGATGGGATTCCGTGTTGTATCGGTCTCGTTCGGAGGCAGGACCTATCCCGTCACCGCGACCACCACTTACGCGAATGTTGACCAAATCAGAAATGAACCCAAGAGCAAGGACGTTCAGAAGGTCGTAGGTGGCGCCGTGGTGGGTGCGGTCATCGGACAAGTGCTGGGCAAGAGTACCAAGGGGACGGTGATCGGTGCAGCGGCGGGTGCAGCCGCGGGAACGGCGGCGGCAGCAGCGACCGCGAACTACGAAGGCTGCGTCCCGAGCGGAGGCCGCATAACGGTATCCCTCGACTCCCCCGTGCAGGTCCAGGCCTAGCGCCTCGCTCCTCATGGTCCGAGCACGAAGCCCGGCGAACTCAACCGTGCGCGAACGAGCTTCGGGGGGGTATGTGTCCACGACCGCACGGCGCAGGCGCCGGATCTGACGTGCCCCTCTCGGCAACTCTGGTGTCGATTGGACGACACCTCGCGCAATAAAGCGCTCACCCCGATTCACGAAGTGGGAGCCGCCGACATTCCCCGAAGGCGGCGTGTGCGAGCTCCGAGGAGACAGGCGGCTTTCGAAGCCGCGGTTCCCGGAGGGAGCTGCAGCGGAGAGCCTGGCTCCGGAGAGGGCGAGTCACTGGCCGCCCGGAGGGGAATGTCCGTGGCGACCACCGCGCAAAGATTCCAAGGGCGCCTCAAACAACGCGATGCAACGGCTATCGACACCACGAAAGCCCGGACGCGTCAGTAACCGACGGCCGCGCCGGTAGAGCGGGGGTCGTCCATGCCAACGAAGCCGCCGCGTACGCGCATGATCGCCGTCACCTTCGCCTCGTTCAACGCCTGCGGCGCCGTGCGGTATCCCATGTCCTGAAGCCTGCGTGTTATCGCGCTGTCAAGCCCGCCCATCTCATAC
>CAAGKR010163211.1_pt1 | contig 10959 bp, 5 predicted proteins | sample 2556971 | NCBI WGS metagenome assembly CAAGKR01 (sample SAMEA5207829, study PRJEB30636) | soil metagenome | biome: forest; feature: boreal; material: soil | place: USA | collected 2011-09 | depth 1 m
CAGCGAATCAGCGAATCAGCGAATCAGCGAATCAGGGCAAACATGGACAGCGCAAACATGGACAGGCAAACGAAGTCAAGCCGTCGGCAATGACGATCCTTCCCCACGCGCGGCGCCAACCGCGCCTGCCACGCCAAGCCAGACGCGCCCCGGCGCTACTGGGCCGCTTCCGGTTGGCTCACGGCCGGTACGTCTTCGGTGCCCTCGAACCCGCCCTGCAGCTCGCCGCAGCTGGCATCGATCTCGTCGACGACGTGGGTGAGCAGGGCATGTTCGGAGAGCGGCAGGCCGTTCTTTTCCTGGTCGTCGAGCCAGCGGTCCAGCGCTTCGAGCCGGGCGCGCGCGGCCGTCGTTCCCCCGCTCTTGGTCAGCGCCAGCCGTCGGAAGAGGGCCAACGCCGTCCGCAGGCAGTAGCGCAGCGAGCGTGGAAAGCGCGCCTCGAAGAGTAGAAACGACACCACGCTTTCGCGACTGACCCGACCCTGTTCGCGGCGCATATAGGCCTCGAACCCCGAGCAGGCGCGCAGGAGCGACAGCCAGAGCGCCGTTTGCAAGAGCGGCTGCTGCCCGTCGGCAGCGCCCTGAATGTGATGGTGCATGTCCAGGGTACGCGCCGTCTGCCCGACCCGCTCGAGCATGACGCCCAGCCACAGGAAGTCCATCGGCTCGTCGTGCATCATGGTGCTGCGCACGAGGCCGAGGCAGAGCTGCGTCGAGCGGCGGATGTGGCGATAAACCTCGTCGCGATCCTGCAGATACTGCGCGGCGGCTACCTCGCCCATGAACCAGAGGTAGAGCTCGTTGGTCGCCTCCCAGATATCGTGCCCGATCACTTCCCGGATCGATCGCGCCCCCTCGCGCGCCGCTCGGATCGAATTACGAATCGACACCGGATTTTCGGGCGCCCAGGTCATGTAGCGCTGGACGGCTTCGCCATTGCCGGCCGCGTCCGCGCCGAGGTGGCTGGCCAGCTCCGGGTATTGGCCCGAAACGATCACCAGCGGGCGCCAGCAATAAAGCGGCGGCAGCTCGGCGTCGAATGCCAGCGTGCGCGTGACCTGCAGTAGGCGCGCGGTGCTCTCGGCCCGTTCGATGTATCGGCCGAGCCAGAAGCAGTGGTCGGCGACGCGAGAGATCACTGGGAAGCGTCCGCCTGTACCCAGGTGTCCTTCGACCCGCCGCCCTGGCTGGAGTTGACCACGTAGGACCCGGCGCGCAGCGCGACACGCGTCAGACCGCCCGGCAAAACCCAGCTTCCGCTCTTCCCGGTCAGGATGAAGGGGCGCAGATCGATCCGGCGCGGCTCGATGCGCCGCGCTTCGGCCACCCAGGTCGGAGAGGTGGAGAGCTCGACTCGGTGTTGCGCAATGTAGCGGCGGGGGTCGCTGGTGATCCGCTCGCGGAACATATCGAGCTCCGCCACGCTGGCCTCGGGGCCCATCAGCATGCCGTAGCCGCCCGCTTCATCGACCGCCTTGACCACCAGCTCGTTGAGGTGTGCCAGCACATAGTCCCGGTCGGCTGGGCGCGCGCAGACGTACGTCGGCACCTGCTCGATGATCGGCTCCTCGTCGAGAAAGAAGCGGATCAGATCGGGGACGTGGGGGTAGATGGCCTTGTCGTCTGCGACGCCGTTGCCCGGCGCGTTGGCCAGCGTCACCCGCCCCGCCGCCCAGGCGCGCATCAGGCCCGGCACGCCGAGCATGCTGTCCGGGCGGAAGAACTCCGGATCGATGTAGGCGTCGTCGGTGCGCCGGTAGATGACATGGACGCGGCGCGGACCGAGGGTGGTCTTGACGAATACCTCGTCGCCGCTCACGAAGAGATCGGAGGCTTCGACCAGCTCGATCCCCATGGAGCGAGCCAGGAAGCTGTGCTCGAAGTAGGCGGAGTTGAACGGCCCGGGCGTCAGCACGACGATCGTCGATCGGGCCGGATCTTCCGGGGACACCGACCGCAACGTCTCGACCAGCTGGGTGGGATAGTCGTCGACGCGTCGAACGCCGATCCGATCCATCGCGGCCGGGAACACCCGCTTGGTGACCAGCCGGTTCTCGATCACATACGAGACGCCCGATGGCGTCCGCAGGTTGTCCTCCAGCACGCGCAGCACGCCGTCGGGGCTGCGGATGAGATCGATCCCTGCGATGTGAATCCGCACGCCGCCCGGCGGCTTCATGCCGCACAACTGCGGCAGGTAGTGACGTGATCCGAAGATCAGCTCGCCGGGCATCACGCGCTCGCGGAGGACCCGCTGCTCGCCGTAGAGATCATCGAGAAAGAGCTGCAGCGCGGTGAGGCGCTGGACCAGCCCACGCTCGAGGCGCGCCCACTCGACGGCGCCGATCACCCGGGGGACCAGGCAGACCGGCATGACCTTCTCCGTGCCGCGCTCGTCCGAGTAAACCGAGAAGGTGACCCCGCGCTGCGCGAGCGCCAGCTCCGCCAGCGCCTGGCACCGTGCGAAGGTGTCCGCGTTCATGTTCGCCAGCAGATTCGCGACCATGAGCGCGTGCTTGCGCGTTCCGCCGGCGGAATCTACCAATTCGTCGTAGGTTCCGTCCAGGGCGCGATAACCATCCAGGATCGTGGGCGTGGGCAGGCGACTCCCCTCTTGTTCGATATGCACTATGGCAATCCTAGAAAACCACCGACTTGCAATCTATCCCAGCGTCGTTCGTTTACGGTATTTGATCCGACTGGAAACTTTTCATTAACCTTGGACACCATATCGTGACCTCCATTCACAGATCGCCGAAGGAAACGCCGGGCTCGGCGTCGGGGGACACGTTCGGGCCCGGGGGAACCCCGTCGTCCGTCACGCCGTGGGACGAGATGCGCGGCGCCGATGGCGCGGTGCGCGAGCACTGGCGGGTGTTGGACGGCGCCGTACGCGCGTTCGGCCCGGGCGAGATGTGGCGTCGCTGGGAACAGGCGCGGCAGCTCATTCGCCAGCACGGCGTCACCTTCAACGTCTACGGCGATCCGCGCGGGCTCGAACGCCCTTGGCCGCTGGACCCGTTGCCGGTGGTGCTGGCGCCGGGGGAATTCGCGACGCTGGCGGCGGGGCTCGCCCAGCGGGCGACCTTGCTCGATCGGCTGCTGGGGGATCTCTATGGACCGCGACGGACGCTGTCCGAAGGGCTCTTGCCGCCCGAAATCGTCTACGCGCATCCCAACCTCTTGCGCGCCTGCGCGGGGCTCACCCCGCCGGGCGGTCGGTTTCTGCACTTCTACGCCGCGGATCTGGCGCGCACGCCGGACGGCACCTTGCGGGTTCTTGCGGATCGGACGCAGGCACCCGCCGGGGCCGGCTACGCGCTCGAGAACCGGATCGTCCTCGGCCGGGTACTGCCCGAGGCGTTTCGCGACTCGAACACGCAGCGGCTGGCGCTGTTCTTTCGCGCTCTGCGCGAGACGCTGGCCGCGCTGGCGCCGCAGGGAGTCCAGAACCCCCGCATCGTCCTTTTGACCGCCGGCCCGCACAACGCGACCTATTTCGAGCAGGCGTTCCTGGCCCAGTACCTCGGCTATCCACTGGTCGAAGGCGGCGATCTGACCGTGCGCGACGGGCGCGTCTATTTGAAGACGCTGGGCGGCCTGCATCCGGTCGACGTGATCCTGCGCCGGCTGCGCGACGATTATTGCGATCCGCTGGAGCTGCGTCCCGACTCGCTGCTCGGCGTACCGGGGCTCTTGCAAGCGGCCCGCGACGGCACCGTCGCTATCGCGAACGCGATTGGCACCGGCGTGCTGCAGACGCCGGCCCTGATCCCATTTTTGCCGGGCCTCTGCCGAGGGCTGCTGGGCGAGGAGCTGAAGCTGGCCTCGGTCGAGACGTGGTGGTGCGGCGAGCCGGCGATTCTCGAGTACGTGCTGGCCCACCTCGACGAGATGGTCGTCAAGCCCACCTATCCGCTCGGACCGACCGATCCAATTTTCGGCGCGCGGCTCGATCGCGCGGCGGCCGAGACGCTGACGGCCACGATCCGCGCGGCGCCGAGCCGATTCGTCGCGCAGCGGCACGCGGTGCCCTCGACCGTCCCGGTGATCGAGGGGGACGAGCTCAAGCTGCGACCGCTGGTCCTGCGCACCTTCGTGGTGGCCGGCGGCGACGGGGGTTACCAGGCGATGCCAGGGGCTCTGGCGCTGGTGGGCGGCGCGAACGAGACCGAGATCTCGATCGCCCGCGGCGCGCGCAGCAAGGACACCTGGGTCATCAGCGACGGGGCGGTCAGCGAGTTTTCCTTGCTTCCCCCGCCGGTGCAGCCCGTGGAGCTCACCCGCGGCGGCGGTGATCTGCCGAGCCGTGTGGCCGACAACTTTTTCTGGCTCGGACGCTACGCCGAACGCGCCGAGGGGATTGCCCGCCTCGGCCGGATCATCTGCCTGCGGCTGGCCGAACCGCCCGGGCCTCTGTCGATCGCCGGCTATCTGGCGCCGCTGCTCGGGGCGCTGCAGGCCCAGACGATGGTGGCCTCGGGATCGAAGCTGCCGCTCTTGGTCGCGCCCTCGACGGAGGCGCCCGATCAGCTGGTGCACGACGCGCTCTTCGACGCCACGCACCCCGGCACGCTCAGCGCGACGGCACGCGCGATCGATCGCGTCGCCCGTTCGATCCGCGACCGCCTGTCGATGGACACCTGGACGGTGGTCTCCACGCTGGCCCAAGAGCTCGGGGAAATGGATCGGGCGGGCACCCGCGAGCGGCCGATCGTCTTGGCCGCGCGGCTCGATCGCGTGGTGATGATCCTGGCGGGGCTCTCGGGTCTGACCTCCGAGAGCATGACCCGCGAGGCGCCCTGGCGGTTCCTGGACATGGGGCGCCGGCTCGAGCGCGCGCTCAACACGGCGCTGGTCATCGAGCGGACGCTGGCCGGAATGGGGACCAATGAGCTGCCGATCCTAGAAGCGCTCCTCGACGCAGCGGACAGCGCGATGACCTACCGCCGCCGCTACCGCGCCACGTTGCAAGTCGCGCCGGTCGTCGATCTCCTGGTCGCCGACGAGCGGAACCCACGGTCGATCGTGTTTCAGCTGGTCGCGCTGGCCGAGCACGTCGCCTCTTTGCCGCGCGACGGCGCCACGGCCCGCCGCAGCGCCGAGGAGCGCGTCGCCTTCGAGGCGCTCTCCGAGATTCGCTTGATCGACGTAGAGGCGATCTGCGTTGTCGCCGGGAAGGGGCGTCCGGCGCTGGGGGCGCTGCTTCGCGATCTGGTTCACAAGATGCAAGGCCTCTCCGACGCGCTCTTCGCAGCCTATCTGACGCCGGCGACGATTTCGCGGGCGCTGTCGGCCCCGGAGATCGGGTCATGATCTACCGGGTCAAACACATCACGGCGTACACCTATTCCGTGCCGGTCTCGACTTCGCACCACGACCTGCACGTTCTCTTGCGGGGATCCCCCGATCAGAGAATTCGCGCCGAGTACCTCCAGGTGACGCCCGCGCCCGCCTTGCGGCGTGACCGGTTCGACTGGTTCGGCAACCGCGCGACCCACCTGGCGATTCACGAGCGCCACACCGAGCTTGCGGTCACGTCGGAGGTCGAGCTCGAAGTATCGCCGCCGGCGGCATCGGTTGGCGACGGAGGCCCATGGGAAGCGGCGCGGGATTGGGTCCGCGCGGCGGGCGACGCGCAGGCGCGCGAGGCGATCGAAATGGTGCTGCCATCGCCGCACGTGGAGCTCGCGCCCATCGCTTTGGAATTCGCCCTACCGTCATTTACGCCGGGACGCCCACTCGTCGAGGCGGCGCGCGATCTCACCCGACGCATTCACGCCGAGCTCACCTATGATCCGAAGGCCACCGACGTCTCGACCTCGGTCGACGAGGTGCTGAGGGGCCGGCGGGGTGTTTGCCAGGACTTCGCGCACGCTCAAATCGCGTGTCTCCGCGCGCTCGGATTGCCGGCCCGTTACGTGAGTGGGTACCTCGTCACGACGCCCCCGCCCGGCGGCACGCGTTTGGTCGGCGCCGACGCCTCGCACGCGTGGCTGTCCCTGCGCCTGCCCGCCGGCGGCTGGTTGGATCTGGATCCGACCAACGACGTGCTTCCCTCCGACCGACACATCCTGGTCGCCTACGGGCGCGATTTCAGTGACGTAGCGCCGATGCGGGGCGTGCTTCTCGGTGGCGGCGACCACCAGCTGCGGGTCTCCGTCGACGTCAGTCCGGTGCTTGTCAGCCCGGTCGAGTTTTCCTGATCTTGACCGGCCGGCAAACGTCCGTTTACGAGAGATCCGGTATTCTGGTGGGCTGAGGTTATAGACCACCCATGGCCATTCGGGTCGCTCTCACCCATACCACCCGCTACCGATACGACCGCCTGGTCTCGCTCCAGCCGCACGTGGTGCGCCTGCGACCCGCCCCGCACTGCCGGACGCCGATCCCAGCTTATTCATTGAAGGTCTTGCCCGCCGACCACTTTCTGAACTGGCAGCAGGATCCCTACGGCAACTACCAGGCGCGGCTGGCGTTCCTCAAGCCCACGCGGGAGCTCCAGGTCGAGGTCGATCTGGTCGCGGAGATGGTGGCCTTGAACCCGTTCGACTTCTTCGTCGAGGAGTACGCCGAAAAGCACCCCTTCCGCTACGAGGAGATCCTGGCGCGGGAACTGCGCCCGTACTGCGAGACCGTCGTCCCGGGAGCGAGGTTCGCGGCCTTCGTCGAGGAGCTCGGCAGCCGCTTCGCTCGGCCGGGCCGACGCACCATTGACGTGCTGGTCGATCTCAACCGCGAGATCGCCCGCCGCCTGCGCTACGACATCCGGATGGAGCCGGGGGTGTTCGCGCCGGAGGAGACGCTGGAGCGCGGCCATGGCTCCTGCCGCGACTTCGCCTGGTTGGAGGTGCAGCTCTGCCGCTGTCTCGGCTACGCGGCGAGGTTTGTCTCCGGTTACTCGATCCAGCTCAAGGCCGACGTGGCGGCTCTCGATGACGGCCCGTCGGGCGTGAGCGACGACGTGGCCGATCTGCACGCCTGGACCGAGATCTATCTGCCCGGCGCGGGCTGGGTCGGTTTCGATCCGACCAGTGGTCTTCTGGCGGGCGAGGGCCACATTCCCTTGGCCTGCGCCGCCCTCCCGTCGACGGCGGCGCCGATCACCGGCTCGTTCACCTGGGCGGAAGCGAAGGCCGACGAGCGCGTCGGCGAGGAATTCACCTTCGAGATGCGGGTGCGGCGCATCGCCGAGCAGCCCCGCGTGACGCTGCCGTATCGTGAGGATCAATGGGCAGCGATCGACGCTCTCGGGCAGCGGGTCGATCGCGATCTCGGCCGTCTCGACGTGCGCCTCACGATGGGCGGAGAGCCGACCTTTGTTTCGATCGACGATCGCGACGCGCCCGAGTGGAACACGACCGCTCTCGGGCCGACCAAACGCGGGATCGCGGATCGCCTGCTGCGGCGGATGCGGGCCCGCTTCGCGCCGGGGGGGCTTCTGCACCACGGGCAGGGGAAGTGGTACCCGGGCGAGGTGCTGCCGCGCTGGGCATTCTCCTGTTACTTCCGGCGAGACGGCGAGCCGGTTTGGCGCGATCCAACGCTGTTCGCGGAGGAAAAACCGGCACGCCCGGCCGACGCGGTGACGGGCGAGGGCTTCATTCGCGCGCTGGCCGTGCGGCTGGGGCTGGCACCAGAATCTGCTCTGCCCGCCTACGAAGATGTCTACTTCTACCTCTGGCGGGAGCACCGCCTCCCGCCCAACGTCGACGTGCTCGACAGTCGCGTCGACGATCCGGGCGAGCGGGCGCGTCTCGCGCGTGTATTTGGCGGCGGTGTCGGGAAGGTCGTGGGACACTTTCTGCCGCTTTCCGCGGTCAGCACGGGTGAAGCCGGCGGGGTCTCCTGGCAGAGCGGTCCCTGGCAGCTGCGGGATGACCAGATCTTCCTCCAACCTGGCGATTCACCGATGGGCTTCCGCCTGCCCCTCGACCGGCTGCCCTGGGAGGCCGACGAGCAGCGGGCCCGGATCTACGAGCTCGATCCGTTGGCGGCGCGACCGCCGCTGACGATCCTGCCAGCGGGTCTTCGGCCCGCCCCGGCGAAGACCGCGCCGGCAACCGTCGTGCGGACCGCCCTCTGCATCGAGCCGCGCGACGGCGTCCTCTGCGTCTTCATGCCGCCGGTGGGACTGCTGGAAGAGTACCTGGCGCTCGTCGCCGCGGTCGAGGACGTCGCCCGCGAGCGGAGACAGCCGGTGCGCATCGAGGGGTACACCCCCCCCGCGGACCATCGGCTCGATCGCTTCTCGGTCACTCCCGACCCGGGCGTGATCGAGGTGAACGTCCACCCGGTGCGCACCTGGCCCGAGCTGTCGGAGATGACCACCGCGCTCTACGAGGAGGCGCGGCTCTGCCGCCTCGGCACGGAGAAGTTCATGCTCGACGGCCGCCACACCGGCACGGGCGGCGGCAACCACGTCGCGCTGGGCGGATCGACGCCGGCGGACAGCCCGTTTCTGCGCCGTCCGGATCTGTTGCGCAGCCTGGTCGGCTACTTCATCAATCACCCGTCGCTGTCGTATCTGTTTTCAGGGCTCTTCGTCGGCCCGACCAGTCAGGCGCCGCGCATCGACGAGGCCCGCCAGGACAGTGTACACGAGCTCGAGATCGCGTTTTCCCAGATGCCGAAGAAGGGGCCGGCTCCCCCCTGGCTGGTCGACCGGATCTTCCGTCACCTGCTGGTCGACGTCACCGGTAACACCCACCGCACCGAGATCTGTATCGACAAGCTCTACAGCCCCGATGCCGCCAGCGGCCGACAGGGGCTGATCGAGCTGCGCGCCTTCGAGATGCCGCCGCACGCGCGCATGAGCCTCACCCAGCAGCTTCTGTTGCGTGCGCTCACCGCTTGGTTCTGGCGTTCCCCCTACCGGCGCAGGCCGGTGCGCTGGGGAACCGGGCTCGTTGATCGGTTCACGCTCCCGCATTTCGTCGCGCAGGACTTCGACGACGTGCTCGACGATCTGCGCGGTGCCGGCTATCCATTCGATCGGGAGTGGTTCCGAGCCCACCACGAGTTCCGTTTTCCGCTCTGCGGCACCATCGCCGCCGCTGGTTTGCAGCTCGAGCTGCGCACCGCGATCGAGCCCTGGCACGTGCTCGGCGAAGAGCCCGGGATGGGTGGCACCGTCCGCTACGTCGACTCGTCCTCCGAGCGCCTCGAGGTCAAGGTGCGCGGGATGACCGAGTCCCGCCACGTGATCGCCTGCGCCGGCCGCCGCGTGCCGCTGCACCCGACCGGCTCGCCGGGTGAATTCGTGGCCGGCGTGCGCTTCCGCGCCTGGCGGCCCAGCACCGGCATCCTGCACCCGACCGTCTCCGTGCACGCGCCGCTGGTCTTCGACGTCATCGACTCGTGGAACGATCGCGCGATCGCCGGTTGCACCTACCACGTCGCGCACCCGGGCGGCCTATCGCACGAGCGCCTTCCGACCAATGCGCTGGAGGCGGAAGGGCGGCGCATAGCCCGCTTCTTGCCGTTCGGTCATACGGCCGGGGCGCTGCCGGTGCCGGCGGAGGAGCGAAATCCCGACTTTCCGCTTACGCTCGATCTAAGGCGCGAACGTTGATTTGGGACCCTGGGAGGGTCCCAAGCCCCCGCGAAGAGGTCGGCCGGGCAAAGCCCGTCAGCCCTCACGCGATCTAGCCGGCGTTGCGGAGGCCGGCGGCGATTCCGAGGATCGACATCATGAGCGCGCGCTCGAGGCGCGGGCGCTCGGGCGCATCGGCGGCGGTCGTCCGGGTGCGGTGGAGGAGCTCCACCTGAAGGCGGCTGATCGGATCGACGTAGGGATCGCGCAGCTCAATCTGCCGCGCCAGCACCGGGTGGCGCGCCAGCAGGGGCGCCTCGAAGGTCTCTTCCAGGGTCGCGCGCGCGCGTGCGAATGCATCGGTGAGAAGCGGGAAGAAGCGCTCACCCAGCTTCGGATCGACCAGACGCAGATACTGCCGTGTGACCTCCGGGTCCCCCTTGCCGAGCGCCGTGGCGGCGCTGTCGAGCGTCGACGCGAAGAACGGCCACTGCCGAAAAAGCTGCCGGCGCAAGGCGAGTGGGATCGTTTCGAGCCCTTCGCCGACCCCGAAGAACGCCGGCAGCGGAAGCCGCACCTGCGTCCAGGACATCACCCAGGGGATCGCGCGCAGATCGGTGATGTCGCGGACCCGCCCGGAGCGGTAAACGGGACGGCTCGCGATCTTGAGCGCGCCGATCTCCCGAATCGGCGTGAGCTGCTCGTAGAATTCGAAGAAGCCCGGCTGGGCTAGCAACGCGCGGTAGGCGGCGGAGGAGGCTCCAGCGGCGCGCTCCAGCGATTCGCGCCAGACAGGATCGAGCGCCGCGCCCCCACCGCGGGCGTCGCGCGCAGCGGCGTGGCCGAGATGAAACAGGAGCTGCTCGAGGTTGCGATGGGCGAGGTCGGCGTGGCTGTAACGATCGGCCAGCGCTTCACCCTGCTCCGTGAGCCGCAAGCGAGACCCGACCGTTCCGGGCGGCAGGCTGGCGATGGCGCGGCCGGCGCTCCCGCCGCCGCGCGCGGTGGAGGTGCCCCGCCCGTGGAAGAACCAGACCGACACGCCGGACGGCCGTGCCGCCGCGGTGATCGTCTCCTGAGCTTCGTAAAGTGCCCAGTTCGCGGCCAGGAAACCGGCGTCCTTGTTCGAGTCGGAGTAGCCGATCATGACTTCCAGCCCGCCGCGGGCGCGCACGTGCGCCAGGAACAGCGGATTGCCGAGCAGGCGGCCGACGACGGCGCCGGCGCCGTCGAGATCGGCCAGGGTTTCGAAGAGCGGGACGACGTCGAACGGAAGCGCGGATCCTGGGCGATAAAGGCCCACCTCGCGGGCGAGCACCATGACCTCCAGGAGATCCGACGGCGAATGGGTCATGCTGATGACATAGGCGCCGCGCGCGCGCCAGACGCGGAGCGCGCCCAGCGCGACCTCCAGCGCGTGCGCC
>CAAGKR010286910.1_pt1 | contig 10955 bp, 9 predicted proteins | sample 2556971 | NCBI WGS metagenome assembly CAAGKR01 (sample SAMEA5207829, study PRJEB30636) | soil metagenome | biome: forest; feature: boreal; material: soil | place: USA | collected 2011-09 | depth 1 m
AAGCAATTGCCGCGTAAGATCGGCAGCGCGCCGCGACGCCCCCATAATTTCCTGCACGTTACGCTGTAGAGGATGCTTCGGGCTTAGGGAATCCAGCATTAGCTCCGCATAGGAGCTGATTATCATCAGCAGATTATTAAAATCGTGGGCAACGCCACCCGCCAGGCGCCCGATTGCGTCCATTCTATGGCCCTGCTGAAGTTGAAGCTCTAACTTGCAGCGCTCTGTAATATCGCGGTCAGTCGAGATGAAATGAGTGATCAGGCCCGCACTGTCGCGCAACGGAGTGATCGTCTTCTCGACTGAAAAGGTTTCGCCATTGCGTTTCCGGTTGACTAGGTTGCCACGAAATGTGCTGCCAGAGACAACCGTTCGCCACATCTCTTCATAAACTTCAGGGGGCTCTTTGTCGGGACGTAGAATGCGAAGAGAACTACCCAAGGCTTCATTCTTCGAATATCCGGTTAGAATTTCAAATCCCGGATTTACGTACTCAATGATTCCCGAGCGGTCGGTGATCACAATCGGATCAACAGATTGATCCAATGCCTGCCACAACCTACGCAATATACCGCTAGTCTCCTCGGCAGCAGGCGAGTAGACGTTCTTAACCTTGTTATCGCCCACTGATGGCAAATGGGAGCCGGACGTAATAATTGTCGAACCTTTTGTGGAACGCATCTTTTCGTCGGATCATCCGCGCTTGTGCTTGACTAGGCTGCCCTGAATGTCCAGTTCGGAAAGGGTTGTTGCTGCGACATTCCAAAGCTTTTGATGAGATCTCGAACTCTCCCGCGACGGTCCAATAAAGATTGGACGAGATCCTGCAGTGCTCCCCAGTCGCTTCCATACCACTCCGGAGGAATAATTCCCGCTGCGCACCAGACCGTAGAGTCAGGCATGCCCTCAATCCGCGATAGCCACGGCTGAAACGAGTCCCAGCTGCATACATTTTTGTATACTTCATTCTCTGCATACACCCCTTGCAACGGACAATCGGGGAACGTCCAGTCGCCCGCGTTGAAACAACATCCTTGGTCGATGAATGTTATGTTGTATTTTTTTTCTCGCGAGCGCCGCCAAAACGTTGCTTGGCGCCCATCGGTATTGCATGTCCATTTATCCATTGCGAGCATCCCGGCAAATGTTTCCGGATTTCGCAAGCGGCCCACCATCGCCGTGGCAAGATGATCGAATACCTCCCCCTCTAGAGGGCTAACCACATATCGTGCCCCGAAGTGTGCGCCCGACTCGCAACGAATGGTGAGGTGGTCGAGTTGTAGGCGTAGCGCAGGAGTGTCTTGTATCAACCTTTGTCCCACCTCCACTATAGCGATTGTTGGCACCGGGAGCCCTACGCATTCAGCCAGCATCGTCGCCAACATTTCATTCGCCAGTACTCGTAAGTGTTGAGGATTGTTTCGAAACTTAACGACATAGAAGTGACCGTCGGAACATTGCAAGAGGTGCGCTTGCGCTCCTCCTCGCATCCGTTTCACGTGTTGAACGGCCTCGACCTTTGGGATGTCTACCTTGTTTGCCATAGGTTGCGTTGCGTTTCTCGACATTGTGTGTAACCTCGAAGTAGCTCGGTGCCCCCTATCGAGTTTCGAGGCTATTCCCAAAACTAGAGTCTTACCGTGATACCTATCACAATGCTTGTTAAATAAATTAGCGGTAGCTTCCAAAAGAGGAATTGTGACTGAGACGGCGTGCGAACTTGTGCTCGAGACACTTTCTCCTGTCGTGCAGTTCACTTTGTCGTTTTGTTCAGTACCCATAGCACAAAGCAGTGTCACGAACAGTGACCCCTCTTCGTTGCAAGCCGGATAGGTTGTTAGTCCTACTTCCTTCCGGAGTTCCCGGTGGTTTAAATACGGTAAGGCATCTGCCCACATATCGTGCTGCGAGGCGATTTGCCAGTCCGCGAAGGACTTCGATTCGCGGCTTCCATTTTGGGAACAGGCACATATGCTACATGTGAGAAGTGATAGCCGTCACATACACAGCTGCAGTTATGGGTTTATGTTTCGGGGTACTGAGCAGGGAGTCGTAGGCAACACATAGCCTCAACAAACGCACCCTTGTACTTTGCTAATGCGTTGTTAAGGACTTCGACAGACGCTTCAGTTGCAAGAATCAAAGTGCGCCGCTGCGTCCCGTAGCACCGAAGAACGAGGAGTTTCCATGAATAATGATGTTTTAGCGAATCCGCGTAACCTAGGTAACATCTGTCATGAGGACGAGCCCTACCCCGCGTTTCTACAGCAAGGACCTTTGGTCAAAGGGTTTGCTTCGCACAAACAATCTAGGTTGTCGAATCGACTTGGTTCTCACATAATCCTTACTATTATCGGCGTTGTACTCTGCTCTCTTGTTTCCCGACAGGCACCCGCCCAAGTTGCTTTCGACTGCGGGTGTGAATCAGCAAGCGAGCAACCGACGTCGAGGCGTGACCCGAGCGTCACCCTTCCGTGCCAAAAAGTGTTTACACTATTACAGACCTGTCCACCCGCGGGCCCGGCCGTATCGGAGCTGCCTAACGCTCCATCGGCAGTCAGGGGCCCTACTACAAACGCCGGCTTGGCGCCAGAACGCTCACTGTCCGAGCTTGACGTAAGAGACTTGGCAATCGAGTCGTACACAGGAAAAGACCCTAAGACGATCGACCGTCAGTTCCTCGTACTTAATGCATTTCTTGTAGTCAGTGCCGTGGGTGACGCAGAGTCGACTCTCCTATGCAGTCGATGCCGGGAGGTTAATCCGCTACTTGGGAGTCATCCGACGAGGCAGAGAGTCTACGCGATCGGTGTCCCGTTAACTGCATTGCAGATCTATCTCGCTTATCACTATAAGCGTCTATCTCCGACTCGCAATGGGGTTATTACGGGGTGGAAGGCTTTCCCTATTGCTTTTGCCGCCATTCACGGCCTTGCGGCAGCCCATAACTTGTTGGTTGCACACTAGACGATAAATCTCGAATACCGCGGGTTAACACTTTTGGGGAGGTGCAATGAAAAACATACAAACGACATTCATCTTGCTGACCCTAATATCTCTGGCGCATTCTCAAGGCACTCTCAACCCAAACGATGCGAAGATTGAGTTCGGGGCCCTAACACATCAGCAACTCGTTCAACGCATTTTTACCGGTGAACGCAATATGATTGCAGGACTGCGAGAGACTCATCCGGTACTTGAAACATATCTTCAGAGTCTGTGGCCAAACACCAAGGCGAGCCCAATTGATGACGCGTACTTCCTGAGCGCAGTTGATTTTAAACGTGATCCCAACACTCCAGGTTACAGCCGGCGAGGACACCAAACGTTCCTCTTTGGAGGAAGCCCGGTAAGTAGAAGAGTGCAGGTTAACAACAAAACAAAATGGGAATTGTCTCCAGACGGCTATCTCGACATGATGTTCGTTGACCTAGAGGATTTCGACGCTGACACATACGATCTCAAATACTTACAACACGACACTTGGGGCCATACGTCATGTCTAATATTTTCTGTTGCACCAAAGAACCCCCGCCTTGGAGGACAATTTAAAGGACAAATATGGGTTGAGACTTCGACTTTCAAAATCACTAGGATTGAAGGAACGTTTACGGTGACACCACTATCATTTCTCAAACGCCAGCTTGGTGGGAAAGTCCCGTTATATTTCAGCTTCGAGAGCGTTCGAGAGGAGGTCATTCCGGGATATTGGCTGCCTTCCTATACATACTTTGATGAGAATAGGAGATGGCAGGATATTTACCACAATGGAGAGACGGATTTCCACTACCGGGGTCACACCTTCATTTGGGGTTATAAGAACATTGACCAGAAAGCAGTCACCGAACAGAGTGACGACCCTGATGTCATCATGCGCTTAGAAAAAGACAAACTTCTGGCCAGTCCCGGCCCTGTAGAGCAACGGCTGAATGTCATTGCTCAACGAATATTGGTTGCAGGCGATATTTATGTGCCGGACATCAAGTGCCGGGTGCTTTTAACGACACCTATTGAAATCTTCAGCATCGGTCACACCATTGTCTTGAGCCGTGGTCTGCTGAATATATCGCCGGATGAGTCTGTTATTGCCGTTTTGCTCGCGCGCGAGATTGCTAACTTGATGATCGACGGGACTCCCATTCGCTCGGAGACTTTGTTTCGTGGAAGTTTGTTTCATGAAAGCAGGATGAAGAGTTTTGAGGGGCTGGGCATTTACGAATCCTCCCAGAAAGATGCGGCAGCTTGGAAAAGCGGTCTCGTTCTGGCTAATCGGGCCGGATATTCGAATGGGATAGGATTCACTTCCTTCCTTTTTGCACAACTGGTTCAGCATTCCAAACAGATTCCTAATCTTGTTGAGGCTCGGTTTGGACGTAATGTGTTGGATATATGGAAAACGGCGCCCGTATTTGAAACTGCGCTGGGCTCAAGCACGGTGACCCGACCGTTATTATTACGGGGCAAGTACGTTATTGACTCGTGGACCGGCGGTATTGATGCTCGCCCCGACGCAGTCAACCGTGCCGCAGCCCTGAGCTTAGCCCACTGAAGAATCGTAGCCGGGAATTGCTTGTGATTAAAAACGGCGGTCTGGTTTATCCTCAGATGGAACTACGAACGTGGCAACGATGGATGGTCTGATGACAACTCACTAGCTCCGGCAAGAGATACGGAGCTGCCGCCAGCCCACGTTGTACAGGGTTCCAGGGCGTGTATCTCATCCGCACTTGCAAATCAGACGACGTATTTTTGAAGTCGCGAGGTAATGAAATAAGAACACAGAACGGTTGGAATGTTTCGCTTCTGTTCGAGGATTACGTCCGATTTAAGGTATGAACGGACTTGCGGGTGCGGGATCATCGTGCTGTACGGCCAGAAAAGCACCGAGTCCGCCCACGCCACCGATTGCAACCCACTTCGCAAACTCGGAGTTCAAAATGCCGCCGGATGCAGTCGGGACAGCTCCCGTCTCTTTTTCAGTCTTCACCTCTTTACAACCGTCGGATTCGTGGCGAGTAGTCTCTTCTCCCTCGCGGAGGGTTCCAGCCTGGGTGCCCGACACGTCTTTTGGCGTCTTCCCATGAGCCGCGACATCCAACCTAACATCATCTTTCCTGGCTGCAATCTTAATGTTTCCATCTACGTCGATGATCTCATATTGCGTAAACGCTGCGGAGACCGGAACGATAGTTATGCAGCCGACAGTAACGCTGACTCCGTGAGACGTACCAACGCTGACACTCCCATGTTCCAAGGAAAGACTTGTTCCGTAAAATTCCAAAAGCGAGCCTGGGAGAATGATCACACTCGTGTAGGTTTCCATTACGTTTGCGCCTGATCGCGAGTCCGTTTCGAGCAAATCACCAGGGAAAACAGCGGAAGCATCTGGTATTACAGTTCCATTGCGAAGCACGACTCCGTTGGTATAAAGCATCCCGCCAGCGTCGGCCGCCGTCACCCACGCGGGTGTAAATCCAATTACCACCCAGCAAATTATGCTTCGTAGCATATCGTCAATCGTAGTTCCCGTGTGCAGCGTTGTCAATTAATTTTCATTCCAATACTTCCTTTTTCAAACTCCAAAGAGGCTATCTCTTAGCCATGCTTGCGGGGTGTCCGGAACGCAGTTGCTCCCATCGGCGCTCGCTACAAAATTTTCGACCTTTAAGAAAGTGACGGGAGGTCGCGCACTGGGAACGGCGCTCCAAATATCCCTGCAGTCAGCTTCACCGGGCCTGTTTTTAAAGATCCTGTTGCCGCGCACTACACGCTACCTAGCCTTGCACGGCCCCTTCGGATTTACCGAGCGCCCACTCGCGATGAGCCATGAACTTCTATCTTCGAGGAAAAGCAACGTGCGTTTCGCCCCCGTTCACTCAAAGAGACGATCAACACCAATTCGCAGAGCGCATCAATGCGTCAGAAAATGGGCCGTAACGCGACAGAGCACCAAAACCGAAAATCGTGCGTTACCGTTGACGATCATGTCTAGTTGTCTCTTTCATGATGAATAAGCGCGAGCACACGTTCCAAAACAGGATCCCTGCCAGCCAGAATATCAGCAGGCTTAGTTGGGACTACGATGTCCGGATCTACACCCTTATCCCAACTCTTGCCAGTTGCTAGAACCAAATGCTCGCGAGCAATGGTTCCGGTGAGCTTCGTTCGCGGCAACTCAAAGCGACAAGGCCCCATTGTTCCTATACCACCAGTTGGCATTCCGACGAGAATGCCGAGACGGTTATCCTTAATAGCGGCGGCCAATACCGACGCCGCAGAAAAAGTGCCGCGCCCCGTCAAGACGTAAAGATTCTGCGTAATGGCAAGCGGGTCCGGCGGGACAACACGGCCCTCGAAAGTAAGTACATGGCCGGGTATAGCATCCAGTTCCGCGAAGTATTGATCACGATAAAAGAGTGGCAGCTCACCAATGATGTCTGAGGCCTCCATTAGACATTCCTTGCCTTGAACACTAATCTTTACCTTAGCTCGTGAAAATTGCGCAACTGGCTTTCTTGTCAAATAACTTAGCAGAAAATCACTTACGAACGGGAACCCGCCATCATTGTTGCGTAGGTCGACAATGACCGCTCGAACGCCTCTATTCTTTATCTCCAGGAACGCCCGTGCAAGAAATGGTGCAATTTCTTTAGCGTCGGTGAATCCGCGAATCTCCAGCAGAGCCGCTCGTCCATTATCCAGCACGCGGAAGCTGTAAGGACTGTTGCCACTTGCGGCGTTCTCTGTCGACTCTTTCTGCCGAACAACCGACTTTGTCACGCCGTCGACAGATTCGTTGAACGTTTTCCCGTCCCTTCTGATTTTCAGATGGAACGGGGACGTGTACCCCGGTCCAACCCAGAGCATGATATCGAACACCCTTTCCGCCAAATCCATCCGATATTCCCGGTTCTTGCCGAAACCCAAAAGAGATAGTTTTTCCAACAGTTTGAGACTACTCATGCCGTTGATGCTCAAAATTTCCGTGCCGGGCTGCAAGTTTGCGTTGGACGAATAATTCTTTCGCACGATAATGCGATTTTCCCAAATGATCGGCCGGATAGGAAAGATCACAGTCGTGCCCTTTAAGATTTCCGCCGTAGGAGGAAACAAAGTGGTGTGCTCGTCATTGAGGTGCGCTATGAGCGGCGCCAAAAGTCTGTAAAATTCCAGTCGCGACATGGGATGCGTGAGCGTAGACACGATTTTTGCCCGCTCCATTACAATTGTCTCCCGCGAAGTGGATGCGTACGGATCCGGATGAACTTCCTCAATTGTGTCGAACAGGTATTCGAGGTCCGCCTTGAGGTCTTGGGGCTGGAATTGCCTTTCGGCAGGGCTTAGGTCTGTTGGCTGCTTGGGCTGATCATTTTCCGCAAACAATACGGCATTGAGACATAAGATACAAACCAGCCCTAACAGCCGTTTTGAGTCAGTAATTCGTGGCTCCAACCGCATCAAGCAGCATAACCTTTGTTTTCTACAAATGCCAGCACCCTCAGCATCAGCCAAGAGAGCTTGCGAGACAGACTTTAGTCACCAGGAGCATCATGGGATCTTACACCTCGGGTTGGATTGAACATCCTTCCACCTGCCGGCGCCGTCGGCCCTGCTTTGCTCGGTGGGCGGCATTTCTCCAACGTGGACTGAAAATCCTTTGCGTTATGGGGAAGAGCTACTCAGCCGGCTTGGTTCTACCATTGTGGTGACCGAAAGCGAATTGGGGAAGGGTACGAGGGTAGCCATTCGTAATGCCACGAGCTGAAGGTTCGAAATTCAAGGAATCCTGAACGTGGATATTGGCATACTTGCTCAGGCTAGGGTAACGATGCGGAGGTGAGGGCTCAAAGCTTCACATGAACTCGGCAAGCCCTGAGGGGGATTTGTCAATGACGAAAACCCTCTCCCCCCAACAGGAAATGATCTGTTTATTAGAACCTCCAACCAAACGTGAAGTCTAGGAACCCCGCCGCAGACCTTTGACTTGTTTGCCACGCGGTTAGCTTTCGGTCTGTGGGATCGCTGATAGTCGCGTGAAACACGTACACACCAAGTGTTTGTCGATAGAAGAAGTGGCTCTTTGATGTCGGCGAAGGGAACCAGAACTGAAACTCTGGGCCCTGGACTCCATTAATCTTGTCTGTGCCTTTGGTTATATATAGAACCTGCCAGCGACAACTCCAATTTTCTGCGAAGTGATCGCCGCCTAGGCCAAACGTAGGTCGCCATCCTTTCTTTGTATAGTTCGTCGTGGCCGTTTCGCTCCACTGGGCCCCGCCGCCAAAATACAGCCCTCTACGCCAAGGATAGAAAAGTCTGCCTTGAAGAAATCGCTCATGTCCTTTGAAATTGTTCAAAGTATTGTCATTGGTTTTCTTGGCATTCATGTAATATGCCTCGAAATCGCCCAAGACCTTGCTGGAGTTAAGCAAAAGGCCGCCGCCGAAGTTTCCGGCCAATGTCTGGTAGCCATTACCCACCAGTGACGGGCCGCTGTAGAGAATCGGATGGGGAACCCACGATGGCAAAGCGGGCGTCTGCGACGCTGGGGCTCTTTCTTGCGCGGCCGAGGAAACCGACAAAAACAAGGCATACAATAAAATCAAGAGTTTCATTGGTGTCTCCCCCCATCACCTCTATCGGCGCGGTTTCGATTTTGTTGAATTAGAATTTGCGAATTTCGGCGGCGAAGTAAGTGGTGCTTTGCGGGAGAGCATGTGCGGCATCATTGACGAACAGACCGCCTGCTACGTGAGCGTCTTCCTGTTTTCACAGTTTGACTCACTCGCATTTTGCTCACGGGGGTGCACGCGGCAGCGGGCTGCGATCCGCGGCGGCGTTATCAATTAAGCCGGGGGTCGACGAATCTGCTATTGCACGTTCCCGCCGTCGCGCGCGCGGCCCGGTTTGCGACGCCCTTTCGGCGGCCGATTGGGCGGCCACCGATCGTGTGGTGCCTAGGCTCGTGGGCGCGCTGCCGAATGGGCCGAACAACTTCGCGACCGTTCAGGTCTTCCTTGCAGGGGGCGTGCGGGAGGTTATGCTGCATCTGCCGCCGAGCATGGCTGCTCGAATGTGGTTTCCGCGACAGTAACAGGAGAGACCCTGGATGAGCATCTCAACTGGTGGGAGCAGAGTGAGCGACGCGGAGCGCTGAGGGAGAGGGCAATCCAGGTGGGCACCGTCAGCAAAACTGCCCGGAGAACAATTGCGAGAAACTGGACGTTTGTTGCGCGGCTGCGCATAAGGGAGAAGACAATCCCGAAAATACCGAGGACAAAAACAGTCACCGCACGATCTTGGACACGGCGATTGAGCCGGGTGCATTCATCCACCATAGGTAGGCACAGGTCAGCAAAAATGCAAAGCGCCAGTCCCCACTGAATTCGTAATCTGACCGATGCACGCAAAGCGAGTCCTACGCGGTCATGCTTGCCGATATGTCCGACTAAAAACCAGCACCAAATTTCCCTTGAGCGCCGCAGGCCCCTTCTCCGATTTTCGTTCGCATCTCTCGGGCCAGAGCATCCACGCTGTGCAGTTTAACGGCGGCGGCGGATGGAAGAGTCGGAACCTGAAGCGCGATCTCGCAAGTTAGAAGCAACGCTGTGACTATATCTTTCAATTCGTTGCGCAGCTTCTGGTCAGCTGCTTGACGAGTAATGAGCGATTCTCGACTACGTCGATGCAGCGCAATCCGTAATTCGCGAATAACCCTCTCCACACCACTGATGGCCAAATTGAGATGAACCGTGGTTGCCATCCCCGATTGCATCAGGACGCGTTCGGTCTCATCGGGGTCAGCTTCCTGAAGTTGTTGGTCAACAATGAGAGCTACAAATTCACCTGCTTTTAGTAGTGAGGCGGCTTGCCCAAGGCTCGCCGCTATTTTGACTTGCTCATCGGTAGCCTGCGTGATGGCATTTGCACAATCCTCGGCTCTGGCAGAAGTAGTCATTAACAGAATCATGGCCAACACAATTGCACGCGGCGGGCCACATCGACAATGTTGAAAGCACAGGCACTTCCAAGCCTGGCCAAACTGCCTGAGAATCCAGTTTCGGGAATTACACCATGGTTTATTGGCAGTTTGGGAATTGTCTTCTTTAGCTACACACTGGAAGTAAAGAATGAAGATGATTTATCGAGTTTTGTCCTGTCCGGTGCTTCTCTGCCTACCCCGCTGCGATATCCCCCTTAAGCCTCCCCAGGATTTACCGAAATCATGAGCAAATGTAGCCGGACGTTATTCTTGTAAAACATTCGACGACCATGCCCGCGAAGTCTCCGGAACATTGATTCGGTTAGGATTTCAATTGACTTTGTCATTCGATCCCGTACTTCACTTCCAGAAATCTCTGCAAGCCATTCGGCATATACTTCGCCAGTTCCTGCCAGACCAATACTTCGCACCCGTAATTCAACCGGCCGTATACATTTCATCACGGCGTACCACGCCTCAATTAGCGCTGGCCTCCTCGCATCCGTAAAGCACGCAGAATGCACAATGCGTTGCATAGGCCACCAACACATTTCGTAGGAGTTGGTACGTGCGTATTATGAGGCAGTTCCTCATAGCTGAGTACCTCGCGAAAGTTACGATACAAGCCCATAGTTGGCTTTCGCGCTCGCTGAAAATCGCTCTCGGTCAACTTTGCTTCGATCAGCAGGTCACCCAGCCTCATATCCACTTCGGTGCGATCGACCTTTCCACAAGGGGGACACCAGCTGAGATCCAAACTCTGGAATTGCTCCTGACTCTTAAGTATCGAAAAGATGTGTCCGTCTCTAAAAACGCCTGGATGGCTTGCCGATTTCCCAATGTTGTCCGAAGGGATCATGACACAAGGCACCTGGAAGTCGTTAGACCTGTTCCGAAAACCTGAAGGACTTGAAGTCGCAGGCGCAATAATGGTTGACGAGCAGGGTGCTTGCTGGGTTCAGCTGTATTTGGT
>CAAGKR010269994.1_pt1 | contig 10953 bp, 9 predicted proteins | sample 2556971 | NCBI WGS metagenome assembly CAAGKR01 (sample SAMEA5207829, study PRJEB30636) | soil metagenome | biome: forest; feature: boreal; material: soil | place: USA | collected 2011-09 | depth 1 m
CCACCGGCGCAGGCGGCGCAGGCCAGGGCGACGATCGCGACCACCGCGGCACGCGCACCCGAGCGTGGAGCTGTCAGGCGCGTCCTTCTCTCCACCGGTGGGCGACGGTAACCGATGAGAGCGCCCGCACGGCCTCACGGTCGCCTTGACGCACCGGGACCGCCCGCCTAATGTCTTCCATTAACACACCCTGACAACCGCGTACCCCGGAGGGACACTCGTGGAGTTCGGCATATTCCTCAACGGCTACATCCCCGGTCCCGCTGCGCACGACACCTGGTCGGAGCACACCGAGCTGATGCGCGAGACCGAGTACACGATCCTCGCCGACCAGCACAACTGGAAGTACGCGTGGTTCGGCGAGCACCACTCGCTCACGGAGTACAGCCACCTCTCGGCGAGTGAGGTGGTGATCGGTTACTGCGCGCACGCAACGGAGCGCATCCACCTCGGGTCCGCGATCGTGAGCCTCCCGCCGGTCAAAGACCATCCCGTGCGCGTCGCCGAGCGTGCCGCGATGCTCGACCACCTCAGCAACCAGCGCTACGAGTTCGGCACCGGGCGCGGCGCGGGAAGCCACGAGGTCGCGACGTTCGGGATCATGGACACGAACGACACGAAGGCGATGTGGGACGAGGTCATCCGCCAGATCCCGCGCATGTGGGAGCAGCGCGACTACGAGTTCACCGGCGACCACTTCACCGTGCCGTACCCGCACAACATCCTCCCGAAGCCGTACGGCAAGGGGCACCCGCCGATGTGGGTGGCGTGTGGCAACCCGCCCACGTTCGCGAAGGCCGGCTCGCTCGGTATCGGCGCGATCGCCTTCAACTTCGAGCCGATCTTCAACTTGAAGGGCCGCGTGGACGCGTACAAGGAAGCGGTCCAGTCCCCCACCGAGCAGATCGGCCAGTTCAAGAACGACAACGTGATGATGACGAACGCGGTGATCTGTCTCAACGATCGCAAGCGAGCGCGAGAGATCGCGATGACGGCGGGGCGCGGCTACCTGGTGACGATGGTGAACCTCTACCACGACACGATGCCGAAGTCGCCCGACGCGATCACGTGGCCGAGCGCGCCGACACAGGTGGAGTGGAGCGAGGAGCTGCTCGACCATCTCATCGAGGGCGGCTACATGCTCTGCGGGACGCCCGACGAAGTGTGCGAGCAGGTCGTGCGCTACCAGGACGTCGGCTGCGACCAGGTGGTGTTCGGGCTGCCGGGCGAGGGGCTCGAGCACGACGAGATCCTCGAGATGATCGAGGTGTTCGGCGACAAGGTGATCCCGGAGTTCGACAAAGACCCGGTGCACTCCACCACTCGCTACCGCGAGACCGCGCAGCGCCGGTTCCCCGAGCTCTCCCACCCCATCCCCGCCGACCTCAAAGTCGAACGCATCCCGACCACCGCGCTGCTCCCCCTCACCTGACACCGAACTTGCGTCAACAGACGGTGTATAGACCCCGCAGCTGACGCAGGTTGGAGGGGTTAGGGGCCGCAGAATTTGCGTTCGGCGGCAAACGGGTCGCGAGGGACCTCGAGACGGGTGCGGCCGATCGCGCCGGTGAGGTTCGACCAGAAGCGGTCGACGGTGAGGGGATCTCTTGTCGCGTCGCGCAGCTGGGCGAGCGCGCCACAGCGCAACGCGTGGCGCGCGGCTGCGACCTCTCCCGGCTCGAGCGGCGGCGACGGGAACTCGCTCCGTTCGAGGTCGCTCACGTCGAGGCCGTCCTCCGCACCGTCACGCGTGGTGAGCGCGAGGATCCACGGCCACGACTCACGCTTCCGGTGCCCGGGATGGCTCATCGGGTTGGTCGGCATCCGGCTCCCAACCGGATCACCAAGACTGTTCACCTCCTGCACCAAAACCTCCGGACCGGCGCGGTAGCCGCTGATCCCGGTCGCGGGCGTCACCAACGTCGTGCGCTCGGGAGTGACGTCGGGGAGGACCCCGGCGGTGGTGACCAGCGCGCGGGCACCGCGCTCCTCCAGCCGCTTCGCGCGCACGCCGTCGTCGAAGGTGAAGTCGGTCGCGAGCACGGGGCGATGACCGGGTTTCGTGAAGTCGCTCATCAGCGCGCGTCCGTCGGCGACGCCATAGTCGGTGACCGGCACGAGTTGCTGGTGAAGGTTCGGACGGAGGAACGCGATCGCGACGAGCGCCCAGATGCCGACGGCCGCCAGCGGCAGCCGGAACTGCGGTCGCCAGGGAATCACCGCGAACGGCGCGACGATCGCGAACAGGCTCGGCAGGAGCAGCCGCGCGTGCAGGTAGTCGCCGCCGCTCTCGACGATGAAGAGCGCATGCAGGATGCCGCCGACGGGCAGGGCGAGCATCGGTACCAGTTCGGGCCGGGGCGCCTTGGCTCGCGCGATCAGCACCGCGGCGACCACGATCGCGATCATCGGCACCCAGAGCCAGTAGGGCGCGACGAGGTCGACCAGATAGTTCCAACCCTGCGACCAGTACATGCCGCCCGAGTCTTTGGCGAGCGCGGTGTTCGGAACGAGCGCGCCGTAGTACCCGGCGCGGAAGATCTCGTAGCCCACTGGGAGCGCGAAGAAGCCGGCCACCAGCCACACGAGCTCGGCACCGCGCGGACGTCGTGACCACAGCACCGCGACGACCACGACGACACTCACGACGGCCAGGTCGGGCCGTACCAGCGGGCCCAGACCAACCAGCGCGCCAACCGCGAGCGCGCGCGGACCCGACATCGGTAACGCCCGGGGGCGGGTGACAGTCGCCACCACGAGCATGAGCGCGCCGAGCCACGCGAGGCTGAGCCCGTTCTCGAGCCCCGACGTCGCCCAGTCCCACGACGCGGGCAGCGCCACTACGACGACCACGCCGAACGGCACGAGCAACGCCGACGGCGATGACCGCGGCGACGACTCGGGATCGGAACACCACAACACCGCGGCACCACGCTCCGCCCACCACAGACCGAGCCCGGTGAGAAGCAGGCCGCCGGCGATCGACAAATGCTCGATCGACACGTTGGGCAACGTGCTGCGCGCGGCCGTCAGCATCGCCAGCCACAACGTGCTCGTGAAGATCTCGACGCGTTCCCCGAGATTGAACACCGGACCGTGCCCGGCGCGGATCTGGTCGACGACCCGGAAGTTCAGGAACGCGTCCTCCTCGATCCAGCGGTGGCGCCACCCCATCACGAGCAGGAACACGATCGGCGCGACCAGGAGCGTGAGCTGGAGGAGACGACCGGACCGCGGCGCCGTCGTTCCCTCGCGCGGACGCGCGTCCTCGGTCGCGACGGCCATCGCGGCGAGCCTAGGTCGGACATCATTCACGGCGGAGTTCACGGGCGCGATACTCCGGCGATGGCGGTCGACACTCACGAGGCGAAAGCCGACGCTCCGGACCACGCACGGTTCGCAATCCGCGGCTGGCGTTCGCGGACCTTCGGACCCGCGTCGGAGGAGCCGTACCGGCGGCGCGTGGTCGACCGGACACGACTCATCATCGCCGTGGTCCTCATGGTGCTCCTGATCGTGCACCAGGGCGACGTCTCGAGCACGGAAGGCAACCTGTTCCGGTTCCTCAACGGCCTGCCCGACGATCTCGAGTCGGTCTTCCAGTTCATCTACGCGCTCGGCGCGCTCTGGGCCGTCGGCGTGGTGGTCGCAGCCGCACTCGTCGCGCGCCGGTGGCGCCTCGCGCGTGATCTCGCGGTCGCCGGTGTCCTCGCCTGGTTGCTCGCGCGATTCATCGGTGCGGTCGTCGTCGACAACGAGAGCCTCGGCAAGAGCTTCGACGTCGTCACCCGACTCGGCGACGCGACCCCGTCATTCCCGGTGGTCCCGGTCGCGGTCGTCGTCGCGGTGATCGCGGCGGCGTCGCCGTTCCTGACCCGACCCACACGTCGGCTCGGACAACTGCTCATCCTGTTGATGGCAGCCGGTGCCCTGTATTTGGGTACCGCGCTCCCCGACGGCGTGTTCGCGGCGATCGTCCTCGGCTGGGGAGTCGCGGCGGCAGTGCACCTCGCGTTCGGCTCGCCGGGCGGACGGCCCACGCGTGCACAGGTCGCGGCCGCTCTCGCTCAGCTCGGCGTGCCCGCGCACGACGTGGAGCTCGCGCACCGGCAGCCGACGGGCGGGACGCTGATGACGGCCCGCGACGACGAGGGCCCGCTCAACGTGCGCGTGCTCGGACGCGACGAGTCTGACGCGCAGTTCGTCGCGAAACTGTGGCGCTTCCTTGTCTACAAGGACGGCGGGCCGCGGCTCTACCTCACCCGCCTCGAAGATGTCGAGCACGAGGCGTACACGCTGCTGCTCGCGGCCCGAGGCGGCGCGAACGTTCCTGAGGTCGTCGTCACCGGAACCGCAGGCCCCGGCGCAGCGCTCCTTGTCGAGCGACACCCCGTCGGCACACGCGCGGTCGACGCCGATCCCACCGAGTTTTCCGACGCAGTGCTCGACGACCTGTGGCAACAGACCAAGCTCATGCACGCAGGGAACGTCGCCCACGGTGCGCTCAACCTCAACCACATCATGCTCGCATCTCCGAGCTGCGCGATCGTCGACTTCTCCAATTCGTCGACGTGCAACGCGCTTCGACAACACGCCGATATCGCCGAGCTTCTCGTGAGTACCGCGGTCGTCGTCGGGGACGAGCGCGCGATTGCAGCCGCGATCCGCGGGATCGGTGCCGACGAGCTCGTCGCCGCGCTTCCGCTCGTCCAACCCGCCGCGTTGAGCCGCGACCTGCACTCCGCGCGGCGGCGCGCGCGGAAGGACAGCAAGAAGCACATCGATGCCCTGCGCGCGGCCGTCGTCGCCGCGACGGGCACCGAGGAGCCGCCGCTCCAGCAGCTCTACCGCGTCAACACCACCAACCTCCTCATGGCCGTGGGCACGCTGTTCGCGGTCTTCGCACTCTTGAGCCAGATTGGCAATCCCGAGGAGTTCTGGAACACGATCTCGAGCGCCGACTGGGGATGGTTGGCGGTCGCGCTCACAGTTTCGTTCCTCACCAACTACGCAACCGCGGTCTCGCTCCTGGGATGCGTGCCGATCAAGCTTCCCCTGATGCGCACCGCGGAGCTCCAGCTCTCGATGTCGTTCTCGAACCTCGCGGTCCCGGCGGTAGGCGGGCTCGCGGCCCAGGTCCGCTTCCTGCAGATGCAGGGCCTCGACCTCGCGTCCGCGGTGGCGGCGGGCGGGCTGCTCGCCGACGCCGGCAACATCGCCGCTCAGCTCCTGCTGTTCGTGCTCGCGATTGGTCTGTCCCCCACGGCGATCCACACCGGCGACATCCCCGTCGACAGCGTCGTGTCGGTGATCCTGATCATCGCACTCGTCGCCGTGTTGGGCGTGGGACTCGTGCTGGGGATCCCGCGTCTGCGCAAGGCGGTGATGCCGCCGGTCAAGAGCGCCGCCACCACGTGTTGGGAGGCGCTCCGATCGCCGCGCCGTCTCGGCTTGCTGTTCGGCGGAAACTTCATCAACGCATTCATGTACGCCTTCGTGCTCGACGCGTGCATCATCGCCTTCGGCGGCAGCATCAACTACTGGACGTTGCTCGCGTTGAACATCTTCATCGGCACGATCGCGTCGCTCATCCCGATCCCTGGCGGGGGGACGGCCGTCAACGCCGTCGGCATGACCGGTGCGCTCACCGCGGTGGGACTCCCCACCGACATCGCGGTCGCGGCCGTGCTCGCCAATCAGCTCGTCAGCAGCTTCATCCCCGCGGTCCCCGGCTGGTTCGCCACCCGCAACCTGATGAACGACGGCTACCTGTAACGTACCGACCTGCAACTTGCGTCAGCTGCGGGGTTTATACGCCGGCGGCGTCTGTTGACGCAGGTTCGTTGGGGAGTCGCGTCGCGTCGCGTCGCGTCGTGATCGCGATCTCGACCGTGACGGTTCCCGTCGTGCTCTACAACGTGATGGGTACGCGCGCGCAGCCCATGCTCGACTCCATGCGCACCTGGCTCGCGGCGAACAACGCCGCGGTCATGGCGGTGCTCCTCCTCGTCATCGGCGTGGTGGTGATCGGTAAGGGCATCGCTCCGATCATCGACTGAGCGAGCGAGCGACCCATCCTCCCCATCACCCGTCGGCAACGACGCGGAATCCCAAGTTGCCGGTGGAGCTCTCCGGCTCGATGCCGCTGCGCGCCGACACGCGGTAGCGCTTGCAGTAGGACAGATGACAGAGATACGAACCGCCGCGCATCACGCGGTTCGCGCCGTGGTCGGGACCCTGCGGATTCTCGGGCGGGCTCGTGGCGTAGTAGCCGGCGTCGTACCAGTCGGTGCACCACTCCCACACGTTCCCCGTGACGTTGTAGAGCCCGAACCCGTTCGGCGGGAACGCGTCGACCGGCGCGGTGCCGAGATAACCGTCGGCAGCGGTGTTCTCCGCGGGAAATCGTCCCTGGAACACGTTCATGCGGTACTCACCGTCGGGCTCGAGGTTGTCGCCCCACGGGAACGCGTTCCGCTCGAGTCCGCCGCGCGCCGCGTACTCCCATTCCGCTTCTGTGGGAAGGCGCGTGCCCGTCCGGGCGCAGTAGGCGCGCGCGTCGTTCCACGACACGTGGACCACCGGATGGTCGGCGCGTCCGTCGAGGTCGGAGCGAGGGCCTTCGGGATGACGCCAGTCGGCCCCGTACACCTGCCGCCACCAGGGCGCGCTGTCGACGGCGCGCGTGTCGGGAAAGTCGTCGGGTAAGAAGCCCGCGAACACGAAGGACCACTCGTAGCGTTCCGCTTCGGTGCGATGCCCCGTCGCGTCGACGAACTCGGCGAAGCGGGCATTACTCACGGCACAGGTGTCGACCCGCAACGGCCGCACGACCACTTCGTGCACCGGCCCTTCACCGTCATCGGGATAGGCCCAGACCGAGTCGTCGCCCATCAGGAACGTGCCGCCCGGGAGCTGCACCAGCGTGGACGGAAGCCGGCCAGGCGCGGAGCGTGAGGGGTCCATCGAGACTGGCGCAGCCACCTCAGGATCGTGACCACGGCTCGGCGTGCAACACGGATCGGCCATCCGCGGAGCGTAGCTACGGGCTGACTTCGACGACCCCTTCGATCTCGATCGCCATGCCGTAGTGCAGCTGGGCCATCCCCACGGCTGAACGCGCCGCGTCGTAGCCCTCCTGCTCGGTGAACTCGCGGCCGACCTTGCCGACGTAGGCGAACTCGCCGTCACGCAGGGGTGCGTGGCCGGCGAGGAACAGAAGGTCGCCGGTGCGCACCGTGAGCGCGTAGTGCGCGAGCGCGGGCGGCGGAGCGGGGACGGTGAGGTCGAGCGCGCGGAGACGTTCCTCCGGATGGTGCGCGGCAGTCACGAACGCGCGAGCTCTTGCAGCAATGCCCGGGTGCGGCGACGTGACCCCTCGCGGTCGTCGCCCACCGGAAAGATCGCGGCCCACATGTCGGTCGCGCCGGCGGTGAACATCGCCTCGATCTGCGCGGTCACCGCGGCCTCGTCGCCGACGATCGCGGCATCGGCAGGGCCCTCGGCGCCGCCGTGATCGAGGATGCGGCGATAGTTGGGCAGCACGCCGTAGAAGCCGAACTGCTTCACCGCCGCTTCGCGCGCCTCCTCCACGTTGTCGTGCACGGCGACGGGGAGCCCGGCCACGATGCGCGGCGCGTCGCGACCGGCGGCATCGGCAGCGGCCCGGATCAACGGGGCGACGTGCGTCGCGACGGCGCGTGCGTTGCCCATCCAGAGGATGGTGCCGTCGGCAATCGCACCGGCCACGCGGAGCAACCTCGGTCCGAGCGCGGCGACGAGCACGGGCACGGTCACACCTTCGGCTGCGGCGGGGGCGCCGAGGCGAACGTCGAAGTCTTCGCCGTGGAACTCCACCGCCTCGCCGTGCAACAGCTTGGTGAGGATCGTCACGTACTCCTCGGTGTGGCGCCCGGGGTTCCCGTACGACATCCCGAACGAACCTTCGATCACGGGCTCGTGCGACGGTCCGATGCCGAGCGTGAACCCGTTGCGCCCCATCGCCGCGACCACCGCCAGCACGCGGTTCGCCATGAGCGCCGGATGCGACGTGTACGTCTGCAACACCGACGTGCCGAACTCCAAGGTGGTGGTCGCGCGCCCGGCGAGTGCAATCGCGACCAGCGGGTCGCCGCCGACCGCACTCGGGTACCAGAGCGAGCTGAAGCCCTCGGCTTCCGTCTCGACCGCCTGCTCCACCATCCGGTCGACAGTGGCCGCTCCGCCGTTCAGTCCGATTTTCATCGGCTCATCCTACGAACGCCTGATCATGGGTCGCTCACTGCACGTTGGAGGGCTACACCGACCGGGAAGAGAGGTCGTAGACGGTCACGCCGTCGATGGTGGTGGAGTCGAAGTTGCTCTCGACCCACGACCTGATCTCGCTCGAGGTGCTCGAGGTACCGCCACCGCCGAAGCCACCGCCGAAGCCACCACGTCCGCCGCCGAACCCGCCGCCGAACCCGCCGCCGCCGGCAATGAAGTAGTGGACGTCACCGTTGGTCACGAACTTCTGGAACTCGGCGAGGGTGGGGGTGGGGTCGGTGCCGTTGAAGCCACCGATGGCCATGATCGCCTCGTCGGAGGCGAGCTGGTAGCCCGCCGCGCTATTGGCGCCGACCGCCGCTGCGACCCACCGGTATCCGTCGCTTCCCTTCTCGAGCAGCGCGGTGAGCTGGGCACCCGGCGTCGACCCGTTGAGCAACCCACCCGCGGCACCGCCGCCGCCCCGGGCGCCGCCCGTTCCAGCACCGCCTGCTGTACCAGTACCGCCTGCCGTTCCTCCACCGGGGAAGCCGCCGCCACCGGCGCCATTGAACGTCGGCCGACCGCCAGCGGCGAAACCACCGGGGCCGCCCCCGAAGCGACCCGAGCCACCGGCCGAGGCAGGTCCGGCGAGCGGGATCGCGCCGCCCTTCGCGGAGGACACCGTCGACAACGTGTAGGCCGCGGGTGCCGCGAGGACGACCACGACTGCGGCGCCACCGACCACCGCGGCAGCACGCCCGCGCAAGGCTGGACCGAACCCGATCGTGAACGCGAGCGCGCAGCCTCCGACGAGCACGAGCGTGCGCAGCCACGGGTTCCAGTCCGGTATGCGCTCCAAGAGCGCGTTCGCCCAGAACGCACTGACCACGACGACGACGCCGAGCACCATGCGCGCCCACGGCTTGTCGCGGTGCGGCCAGAAGGTGGCGACGCCGATGCCGACGAGCGCGCCGATCGCCGGACCGAGCGCCACCGTGTAGTACTCGTGAATGATGCCCTTCGAGAGGCTGAACACCGCGCCGGTGACGAAGAGCGTCGCGCCCCACAGGATGATCGCGGCGCGCGTGCGGTCGGTGCGGGGTCGCTTCCAGGTGAACGCGAGCCCGGCCACGGTGAAGATGAGCGCGGCGGGAAGCAGCCACGAGATCTGACCGCCGAACGCGTCGTTGAACATGCGCGTCCAACCGGTGGGACCCCAACGGCCCGTCCCACCGGCGCCGCCACCACCGCCCACGCTCCCGGACTCGTTACCCGTGAGACGGCCGAAGCCGTTGTAGCCGAACAGCACGTTGAAGAAGCTGTTGTTCTGTGAACCGCCCACGTACGGGCGGTCCGAACCGGGCCAGAGTTCGATCAACGCGACCCACCATCCGGCCGACAGCAGCATCGCGACGCCGAGCGCGAAGAGCTGCGCAATGCGTCGGCCGAGGCGCGGCGGACCACAGATCAGGTACACGAGCCCGAACGCGGGCAACACGAGGAAGGCCTGGAGCTCCTTCGTGAGGAACGCGAACCCAACCAACGCTCCCACGAGGACGAGCCAGCGCGTGCGCCCATCTTCCAACGCGCGCGTCATGGCGTACGCGCCGATCGTCAAGAGCAGCACGAGCATCGCGTCAGGGTTGTTGTAACGGAACATCAGCGCGGCGACCGGTGTGAACGCCACGACCGCGCCGGCGATCAGTCCGGCGGCAGGAGTGAACCAGCGGCGGATCGTCGCGTAGACGACGCCCACGGTGGCCACGCCCATGAGCGCCTGCGGCACGAGGATGCTCCACGAGTTGACGCCGAAGATGCGCGCGGAGATCTCCATGGGCCACAGTGACGCCGGCGACTTGTCGACCGTGATGAAGTTCGACGCGTCGGTGGAACCGAAGAGGAACGCCTTCCAGCTCCTCGTGCCCGCTTGCACCGCGGCCGAGTAGTAGTCGTTCGCCCAGCCGGACGCGCCGAGGCCCCAGAGGTACAGCACCGCGGTCAGCGCGAGCAACGAGAGCGCGGCCGGGCGTACCCACGCGGCGTCCTCGGCGCGACCGCGCCACAGCGCGTGGAGTCGGTTCTTCGGCAGCGAAACGGCTGCAGACGGCTCGACGCCCCAGAGGACGTCGGTCGGCGGCACGATCACGGTGCTGGACATGGCTCCATCCCCGGGTTCCGGAAGATCACTCGGTCGAGTACGACGAACTGCACGACCCACAGCGCCGCGAACACGCTCAGGTTCACGATCGGAAGCGCGACCGCGCTGAGCACGGTGGTGCCGACCGACACGCACAGGCACCGCACGACGCGGACGAGGGTCATCGAACTCGGGCCTCACGCGACGAGTTGCGCAACGACCACAGGCGACACACGGTTGCCAGCGCGTACGTCGCTCCGATGGCGACGAGCTCAGCGGCCAAGCCTCCACCGGCAGCGTCGACCACGACGAGCGCGACGCTCGTCAACCCGAGCGAGGCGAGATAGATGGCGAACGCGCTGCGCCAGTTCGGCCGGCTCGTGCGTGCCGTGAAACGCGCGTGCGCCCACGTGTTGGCCAGGAAGGTCGCTGACACCGCGAACGCGTTCGCGCCGACGGCACCCAACGCGTTGCGCGTGAGGAGGAACAGCGCGAGCGACGCGAGCGTGCTGAGTGTCCCGACGACGGCAAAGCTCACCATCGATCGCCCGAAGTCGTCCTCGAGCGGC
>CAAGKR010356783.1_pt1 | contig 10953 bp, 8 predicted proteins | sample 2556971 | NCBI WGS metagenome assembly CAAGKR01 (sample SAMEA5207829, study PRJEB30636) | soil metagenome | biome: forest; feature: boreal; material: soil | place: USA | collected 2011-09 | depth 1 m
ATGACTCGGGTCAGCGCATCTCCAGCGTTGATGATGGATCTGGGAGGCGGAAGTTGCGAGCTAACCATCTCCGCCGACGGACATATAAGAGATACGGTGAGCCTGCCACTCGGCGCAGTACGCCTCACCAATGAATTCCTGCGGCACGATCCTCCGCGCAAAACCGAGACGCGGCAACTGCGCGGATTCATCTCCCGGGAAATTGAACGGATTGCCGGGCGAATCCTTCGCGCGAAACCAAAAGTGGTAATTGCAACTTCGGGCACGGCAGAATCCCTGGCGGCGGTTTGCCACGGTTTGTACAAGACCAAAGGAGCGCGAGCTACAGCTGTTTCAAGCGCACAAATGCGGCGGATTGCAAAGATGCTGGCGAATGTGCCGCTGGACAAACGGAGAACTCTCTCGGGCGTAGGCCCTAAACGCGCCGAGATTATTGTGGCGGGCGCAGTGGTTTATACCGAATTGCTTGAACGATGCCATTTGCTCGGATTCCGCTACTCGCCCCTCGGACTTCGCGACGGCCTGCTGGCACAGATGACAGCGGAGTACGACCGCGGAACTCGCTCCCATAAACAACTTGAGTCGGAGCGATGGGATTCAATTCGGGCAGCAGTCGCACATTACGGCGTCGAAATGGATCACGCGCTTAAAGTCCGCCAGTCCGCAATGGATCTGTTTTCCGCTTTGAAACCCGTTCACCGCCTGCCGCCCGAGTATCAGGAGTGGCTTTCCGCCGCCGCCATGTTGTATGAAGTTGGAGACTACGTGAATCGCAATGGGAGGCACCGCCACGCCCAATATATAATTTCGCATTCCGAGATACTGGGATACAGCCTGCAACAGCGCCGGATTATTGCGGCGATCGCCCGATACCTTGGAAAATCTCGTCCTACAAGCACGGATGGCCCAATCCGTGTGCTCTCATCACAAGATCAAGAGTGCGTGCCCAAAGCGGCGTTGTTGCTGCGGCTAGCTCGAGCTCTCGATTTGGGCCGCAGTGGTTCTGTAAGAACGGCCCGCGCAAAGATTATCGCGGGCGGCGTGCGTTTGTTGTTGGTGCCCAAGCCCAGGGCTAGCGTTGACTTGGAACTCTGGGCAGTGGAAAAGGAAGTCGGCTATTTTCGGGAAATCTTCGGACGTGAGCTTTCCGCCGCCGCAGCATAGAGATCTCGCAGCATTTTTGGGGTAAGACACCATTGCAGGACCGACGAGTTTCGTCCCATTTCTACTTTAGCCACAGCCCCCTTTTTCAATTCAATGGAAGCTTCGCAACCCGCTTCGCTGATGGCGCGTCCCAAAAACCCGCTGAGATTGGGATTGTGACCAACGCACATAATCGAGTCGTACTTCCCGTACCGATCCAGCAATTGGCGAAAATCTGAGAAGGTAGTGGTGGGCCGGAGCGCCTCCTCCAACTGGAGTTTGCCCTCATAGCTGAGTTCGTTTCCAACCAGCGAGGCGGTTTGGGCTGCGCGTTTCAATGGGCTCGATATAATTACATCCACGTGGACATCGAGAGCGTTCAGGGCCCGGCCGACATAACCGCACTGCTCGATCCCGGACTTATCGAGCGCACGCTTTTCATCTTTCTTGGGATTCGCGTTGCGCTCGCCCGCGCTGGCATGCCGTAAGAAATAAATAGTCATTTCGTTTTGAGTCTCTTTTCACTCCGGAGTTTTCGAGCTGTTACAATCCCTCGCGGAATTCCATCCAGCGATTGTTTTCCCTCCGCTACCGCGATTAAGAAGTCCTGTGCGTTAAATATATCCGACGCCTTAGGCTTGCGTTTCCCGCGACCTTGCCACGCACGAATATAACTGCCGTCTTTCTGCAACAATCGCGCTTTGGCATTGTCGGCCAGGTAAGCTCCCAGGATTTCGTGGATCACCCGATCCCGCAGCAACGAATCCTTGAGCGGAAAGGTCACCTCGACTCGCTCGTAAAGGTTGCGTGGCATCCAGTCAGCGCTGCTCAAGTAAAGTTCGTCCTCTCCGCCATTCGCGAAGTAATATATCCGGCTGTGTTCAAGAAACCGGCCCACAACACTGCGCACTCGTACACGATCACTCACCCGCGCCACTCCTGGCCGTAAAGCGCACATGCCCCGAACGATCAGATCTATTTCGACCCCGGCCTGGGAGGCACGGTAGAGCGCCAGAATGATGTTCTTATCCAGGAGCGCATTCATCTTGGCAATGATGCGGGCGGGCCGTCCGTGCCGCGCATGTTCGGCTTCGCGGGCGATTAAAGCGAGACTATGCTCGGCCATGTCCAATGGGGAAACCAGTAAAGGCTCGTAATTCGGATGCTCGGCATAGGCGGTCAGAAAACTGAATACGTCATGCACAGCGCTGGTGATTTCAGGGTCCGCCGTAAGCAGACTCAAATCCGTATAAAACCGCGCGGTGGCAGCGTTGTAATTGCCAGTGCCGAGGTGGGCATAAGAACGTGTAATTCCATCAGGATCATGCCGAACCATCAAAGAAAGCTTGCAGTGCGTCTTAAGGCCGACAAGCCCGTGGAAGACTTGAACCCCAGCGTCTTCCATATCCCGGGCCCAGCGTATATTCGACGCTTCGTCAAATCGCGCCTTTAATTCCACCACTGCGGTAACTTCCTTCGTCGCTGCCGCCGAAATCAGCGACGGAACAATTGGGGAATGTTCGCTTGTTCGGTACAGCGTCTGTTTAATCGAAAGAACCAGCGGATCTTCAGCCGCAGTCTCAATAAACGAGGTCACGGCATCATACGAATCGAATGGATGATGCAGCAGAATATCGTGCCGGCGAAGTTCTTCGAAGATATCCTGCGATTTCGCAGTCAGACGAAGTTCCCGGGGCACGAATGGCTTGAACTTCAAATCAGGCCGCTCGATTTGCTCGTAGAGATTGAACAGGCGATATAAGTTCACGGGCCCGTGGACCGGAAAAACCTGCCAGGATTCCAGTTCGAAATTAGTACGCAGCCGCTCGATGATTTCGGGATCTGCGTTGGCTTCGATTTCGAGGCGAACCGCGTCCCCTTTGCGGCGATTGTGCAACTCGGCCCGAACTGACTCGAGCAAGCTCCGCGATTCTTCTTCCGCCAGATACAAATTACTGTTTCGTGTAACACGAAAGGCGGCGGCCGAAATCACATCGTAACCGTGATACATCCTGGAGGCGTGGTGAGTAACCATATCCGCGAGGGAGATAAAATCCACGGTCTCGCGGGAAGGCAATCTAACGAACCGCGGCAAAGCGCGTGGAACGATCACCACTCCCGTGTAAGTAAGCGCGGAGCGCCGTCTTCGCCGCAACAGAAACGCAACACATAACGCTTTGTTAATGACACGGGGAAACGGGTGAGCGGGGTCTATGGTCACCGGAGTGACCAAGAGGTCTAGTTCTTGCTCGCAATATCCCTCTACGAAGGCGCGGGCAGCATCGTCGAGATCATCGATACCGAGAACGCGAATGCCGTTTTCAGCAAGCGAAGGGCGCAGCTTTTCGTTCCAGCAACGATACTGCTCTTCGACGAAGTCGTGAATGTTATCGGAAAGCAGATCTCTTTCCTCTAGCAGCCCTATGCCATCCGGGCCGGGCTCGGCGTTGCCGTCCTCGATCTGCTGGGCCAGTGCCGCGACCCTAACTTCAAAGAATTCGTCCAGATTGCTGGCTGTGATGGAGAGGAACTTTAGGCGCTCAAGCAGAGGGTTTTGTTCGTCATAGGCTTCCTCAAGGACACGACCGTTGAACGCCATCCACGAGATTTCGCGGTTGATGTAATAGGCCGGGTTATCCAGCGAGATGCGAGCCATAACTAAGGAATGCCTGAAATGTTCGTGTCTGCAAATCTGAACACATTCCGCTCGTGCTTCCAAAATCGATCAGGGGGCCTTGGACGGCTCCGACTATCGGAAAGTAACAGCCAGTATAAAGCAGACGAGGAATCGAATTTCGGAAGGCTTCGACCACATACGAGCGGCTTGCAGGATCATCTACGGTTCCGCAAGAACCCTACGGATTCCACCGCCGCTTCCAATCGGCGAATCCTCCTTAATTTGGTACGGACCAAATTTTACCTTTGAAGTGTTACAGTCCGGTTACAGGGCGGTAAATTTCTGACGATCACCCGGAGACCCCAGACTTGCGGGATTGGGTATAAGTAAGCAGAGTTTCGAGAAGCTTCTATCGAGCGTCAAGGCGTGCGATTTCGAGCGGGAACAATGGATTGGCGGGAAACTCATCGCGTAAGGATGCAAGAATCTTCCTCGCCCCCACCTTATCCTTTTCCCTTACAAATGCGATTGCCAGCAGAATGCGCGCGAAGGGCGCGAGGTATTGCCCGTGTTCGGCGGTTAGTTTCAATTCAGAAATTCCGGCCTCCTTGTCTCCGGAAATTCCACCCAGCCGCACCAGCCAGCGCACCGGCGCGGACATGCTTCCAATAATGTATTTGCTAAAGCCCGTAGCCACATGAGCGTCGTAGCAATTGGGATCAACGGCGAGCAACTGCTGCGCCCAGGCATCCGCTTCTTTAGTAAAATGCAACGAGGCGATGTTGCGTTTGTCGATGAGGGCGGCGTAATCGGCTCGAAGTCCAGAAGACATGGTCAGAGCGAACAATGCATCGCGATCTCTCGGATCTTTCGCCAGCCGCGCTCGTGCTTTTGACTCGGCTTGATCTAACGCGGCGTTGAATTGATCCCTTACCGCGGGATTCGGATCGAACTTCTTGCGAGCGTCGAAAGCCTTGTCGTTCTCGAGGAATTGGGATTCCAAAATGCCGAGGCGATTGAATTCCGAAAACAAGAAACCTGCGGCATCACAAGCCGGGCCAAGCGGATCTTCGGAATGCCCCCGCTCCCAGTTAAGAAATAGCTGGTGCGCCTCGTCAAATTCAAGGTTATAAAGCAACCGAAATCCCTGACCCAGGGTTGTACGAGGAGCGACGACGGCATCGGAAACCTGGGCAAGAGCCGGTAAACTTGCCAGAACGAACGCGGCCAGCAGTAGCCAGAAGAGATTCCGATTTGCCGGTCCGTTCATAACGCTACAATCACCCTTCACGAAATGCAGACCGATTTTACCGAAAGCATGGCCCCAAGGTGATGAAACTTTGCAATAAGTTTGCAAAAGCATTGTAAAGTGCGGCCCAAACTGGTTTGATCGTCGGTGTCGGTCCTTGTTACCTTTCAGGATTCCGGCGTTGCAAGGTGCTGCTGCGGGCCGAGAGGAAAAGAGACCATCATGGCACTGAAATTTCGCGGAGTCGATTTCATCGAGTTCGACACGCTGCTCAGCGATGACGAGCGGCTGGTACGCGATACCGCCCGTAAGTTTATCGAAGAGAATCTTATTCCAATCATTGAGGAGTGCAACCGGGCAGGCCGTTTCCCGCGCGAATTAGTTAAGCCCATGGCGGAACTGGGTTTTTTCGGAGCCTCGTTGCAGGGCTATGGGTGTGCCGGCATGTCAAATGTCGAATACGGCCTGGTGACGCAGGAACTGGAGCGCGGAGATTCCGGCCTTCGCTCGTTTGTAAGCGTGCAATCGGCGCTGGTCATGTTTCCAATTTACGCATTTGGCACCGAGGAGCAAAAACAAACATGGCTTCCCGCAATGCAAAAAGGTGAAAAGCTGGGATGTTTCGGCCTGACCGAGCCGGATTTCGGATCGAATCCCAGCGGAATGCGCACGCGCGCCCGCAAGATTGGAACGGAATACGTTCTCAACGGCGAGAAGATGTGGATTACTTCCGGATCGATCGCGGATGTGGCCGTGATCTGGGCAAAAGTAGAAGATGAAGATAACAAGATTCGCGGATTTCTGGTCGAGACCGATCGTCCCGGCTTTCGATCCGAAGACATTCATGGAAAGTGGTCGTTGCGCGCTTCCGTGACTTCGAGTCTTTCATTGCAAGATGTCCACATCCCCGAATCGAATCTTTTGCCGGGAACAGACGGAATCAAGTCTCCACTAAAATGCCTGAATCAGGCACGGTATGGAATCGCCTGGGGAGCAGTTGGGGCGGCCATGGCCTGCTACGACTGCGCTTTGCAGTATTCCCTGTTCCGCAAGCAATTCCACAACGAGCCCATAGCTTCGCGGCAGCTAGTTCAGGAAAAACTTGCCTGGATGATCTCCGAAATCACCAAAGCGCAATTACTAGTTCTGCAAGTAGGGCGGCTCAAAGATCAGGACAAAGTTGCACATCAACACATCTCCATGGCGAAGCGAAATAACGTATGGATGGCGCTGGAATGCGCCCGCATGTCGCGAGATATTTTGGGAGCGAATGGCGTGGCCGATGAGTATCCAATCATGCGCCACATGCTGAATCTGGAATCGGTAAAGACGTACGAGGGGACGCACGACATTCACACGCTCATCATCGGGCAGAGTGTGACTGGGATCGATGCGTTCTGAGGTTTCGAACTTCCGAGCAATCTCTCACCGCACGCTACCTGTGAAAAATACCGATAAACGATTTGAAGCCACTGGAGACTGCAGGCCAATTTGCCAGAAGTCCGAGGCCCGTCATGGCTGTCACAGCTAGAGTGAACAATGTTACCCAGCGGCTAAGTCGAAATGTCACATCAATATTTCGTAGGGAGACGTGAAGAGAGAAGGATTCCGCGGCCAAGTGTAAATGTTTGGACACTATGTCAAACTCTCGCAACACCACACTCTGAAAGAATTCCAAGAGAACTGCCTTTGGCTCGTTGACCCGAGTGAATTCCTTCAGCCCACTGCACCGCGACCCGAAGGCACCGGTATGCTGTTCGTATTCGAGCCGCAGCCGAGCCAGCAACATTCGCGATAACTGGAGCCGCGAGTTTAGGCGTACATCGCGTCCAAATGAACCTGGAACTCTGTTGCGGAGCCAAGCGTTCAAGCCTCGCGTTGCTATACGTCTGAAGACCTGAAATCTTAGTTTCCCAACAAGATCCTCTGAGTCCGACAGGACCTGGTGGATGGCCAGAAACGGAATAAGTTCATGGATCGTGTTCTCGATGCCGCTGTTCGCGATGTCACCTTGTGGAGGGTCGGCAGCGATTACGAAACGATGCGGGTACTCAAATGTGCGCCATTTGCCTGCGATCAGGAACATTGCATGATTTTCGGACAGGAAAGAATTGTAGTTCCAAGAAAAACCGAATTGACGGGACCAAGCCCCCAAGTTTCTCATATCGGGTGCTTTGTCCTTCTCGGATGCGAGACGAAATTGATCTATCGAAACGAAACCTGGGACTCCCGAATTTGAGGGTCCCGGTATGTATCGGGCAACAAACTGCCCTGCCGTCCTTCGGGTTGCGTCCACGTAGTTGCGAATGGTCCGCTCCCTTACGCTTTCGGCTTGAAGCTCTGACCTCCCCCACCGGCGGGATCTGAATGGGAACCATGACGTGAATCGGATTTCACTCAGATAGGAGCGTTTGTATAGACGTGCCAACCTTGTTGACACATCGTCGGCTAGGGTGATCTTGAAAGTGAGAGCCAATAGCGAAGGGAGTACGCGATGAACTTCCACTCCGATATGTTCAATGTCACCCGGAAGATCTGGAAATACCGCAACCGGCCCTGGGAAAAACATGGTCCTCTTCGCGGCGATATGTCCTATATAGGACCATGAGAGTCCCCACAAACTGTCGATGTCACCGATTATTCCGTGATCCCAGCCCAAGCCGCTCGCCGGAAACAGTCCTTCCAGAGACGCTTTCAGCATCTTTAGATCTTCCAAAGGGTACAGCCGGAGCAGCGTAAACGAATGCAGCCTGACCTGAACACCGTCGGGAACTTGAGACCTTTCCGCTTCCTCTTGCGATGATTCCCGCTGATGCCTGCGTTCTTCCTGAAATATAGAAACGGCGCCGCCGTTGAACGTCGGCAGGCCCTCGGCGATATCGAGGATCACATTTGCGTACTGGGCACGTAGTCTGTCTCGGAAATTTTCCATGTCCTTTATCGTAGATTAGATAAAGTTACCGCCGAAACGAAATTACGGTCCGAGATGTGCCGGATGCCCACTTCCTTGGGTGTCCTGAGCGGGAAGAGGGCGAAGCAAGCGGATGCCAGGAGGCACGGTGATAAAATCACCTTGTGAAACCTAAGCGCAAATTCACTGTGGTCATTGAACGCGACGAAGAGGGTTACTACGTTGCGACGGTCCCGGGTCTTCCGGGCTGTCATACTCAGGCGAAGAACCTTGATTCCCTCATGAAGCGTACCCGCGAAGTGATCGAATTGTGCCTGCAAGCCAATCACAGCGAGGGTGGCCCGCTGGAGCTTGTTGGCATTCAGCAAATTTCGGTATGACCCGCCTTCCGCGCCTGAAGGGCAAAGAGGTTGCAGGCACCCTTGAAAGGCTGGCTTCGAAGCAGTCCGTACTCGCGGCAGCCACGTTTTTCTGAAGCATTCCGACGGAAGAACCACCACCGTACCGGTGCATTCCGGCGAGACCATTGGGGCAGGACTTCTCCGTTCCATTCTCCGTGACATTGAAAAGTCGCTCGAAGCATTTCTGGATGAGGCGTAAGAACCATGAGCACCCGATAGTATTCGCGTTGTGAGCCAGAACTACCCCCCGATATGCACCATGGTCCTCGACGCGGGCACGAAATCCGGTTCCCCGATGTGGTGCCGCTCTTCTTTTCTCATGACCACGCCTTGAATGAATCCCGCCATCTCTTCATCCGAAGCGCCGCGCTGCATCAGTCCGTGCAAATCGTGATCCCAAATGGAGAATAGACACGTACGAATCTTGCCATCGGAAGTGATCCGGATACGGCTGCAATGTCCGCAAAAGGGATGCGAAACCGGCGCGATGATTCCAATCTCCCCAATGCCGTCTTCGAAACGATATCGCCGTGCCGTCTCGCTGGGTTGATGCGGGATCTCGACAAGTGGCCGATATTCGTTCATCCGGCTGAGGATTTCTTCGAGGGGAACGACCGTATCCGGCGCCCAGACACGCTCTTCTTCCAAAGGCATGAATTCAATGAAACGCACGATCACGCCTTCTTCTCGGGCGAACATTCCAAACGGAATGATCTGATCTTCGTTGAAGCCGCGCATCAGCACACAGTTAACTTTGACCGGCCAAAGCCCGGCATCCCGGGACGCACGAATTCCCGCCAGCACGCGGTCATATCCGTTCGCAACCCGAGTGATTCGAGCGAATCGGTCGGGATCGACAGCGTCCATGCTGACAGTCACGCGGCAGAGGCCCGCATCTTTAAGTGGCTGAGCCATGTCGGCTAGAAGATGACCGTTGGTAGTAATGGCGAGATCAAGCGGCTTTCCATTCGAGCCGCGCAGCGCGGCCAGTTCGCGAACAAAGTCCACCACGCCTTTACGAAGCAGAGGCTCGCCGCCGGTGATACGAACTTTGCTAATCCCCATGCCGGCAAGCACGCGGGCCATTCGCAAATAATCGGCAAAAGGCAGATCGCCGTAAAGCGCGCCTTCGTTTCCAGTCCGGCAATAGACGCACTTGTAGTTACAGCGATCCGTGATGGAAATCCGCAGATCGGTAATGGCGCGTCCGAATTTGTCAGTTAGAGGCACGTTGTTGGTCGTTGGTCGTCGGTCGTTGGCAAAAAAACTGTCATCATGAGCGAACGCGAAAGATCTGCTCTGTAGAAACAACGCGGAGGGACACGCAGGCGGGCATTTGCTCGCGGAGCGTTTCCTTTCCAATGGCTCCTGTTGAAGCCGGGAGGCGCAGGCGTTTCCACCAAGCACCCTCGCGAAAGTGTGGCGTGGGCGCCCCTTCGACTTCGCTCAGGGAACGCTCTCGCCCGCGAACTCTTTCCGCCGCCGCCGCAGCCAGGGTATGCCCGAAGGCCGGAGCGGTCGGAAACTCAATGTCATTATAGATGCAGAAGAAAGGCGTCGGCGGAGCTATTTAGGCGGCATCGCCAGGCTCTTTTCTATCGCCGCCTCCGCCAAGGGTGCCATGACCTTGAAGCCCGCCCCGTTGGGATGCAAACCGTCCTCAGCAAGATTTGCCTTGAGCATCCCCTTGTCGTCCACCATTGCGCTGAAGTAGTCGAGATACACGTAACCATTCGTCGCGCAGTAAGCCTTCAGCCAACGGTTCAACTCCAGAATTTTCTCGGGAGATCTTTGGGCAAAAAAGTCCTGCGCCCGGGGCGTGTAGTTATTTACCGGAAGCACGGACGCGAACACTACATGGATTTCGTGCAGGCGAGCCAGTTCCGCCATGGATGCATAATTCGCCTCGATCTGCGGCAAAGACATCGGTCCCGTATTGCCCGCAATGTCATTGGTGCCCGCCAGGATGACAAGAACTTTGGGCTGTAGATCGATCACATCCTCGCGGAAGCGGACCAGCATCTGCGGCGTAGTTTGGCCGCCGATTCCACGGTTGACGTAAGGTTTTCCAGAAAAAGAATCAGCCAGCTTCCAGATATCGGTAATTGAATCGCCGAAAAATACAACGCGGGACTCGCCAGCCGCGGGAGCCGGCAAGCCGGCATTGGCGTCGCGATAACGCAATAACTGGCCGAAGTCGTCAGTGAAGACGGCTATGCGCGAAGCCCGGTATTGATCCAGACCGGGGTATCCGGTGGAGGGAATTGTGACTTGTTGGGCATAAACAGAAATGTTGAACAGTATCGCTAAGGATATAGTTCGAAATGCCATGCCGGCAGCGAGGGAAAATCTTTTTAGACTCATCTTTAATCCTTTTCTTGACGCACCTTAGCATCGCCATTGCAAGACCGCGATAAAACATGTCGAGATTAGATTCTTACGTTTCACGTGTTTCTCCCGGGTTTCGTTTATTGAACTATTGCTTCTTGGTTGCTTTGTATCCGGCAGCCTTGGCCTCACTCTCGGTCATGAACTTCCCTGCCTTGGTCTTTCCGTACCAACGGCCGCTTTTGTGATAAACGCCGCTCTCTGTGTTGACCCAAACCTTGCCGCTGGCCTTGGCAGCGGCAAT
>CAAGKR010280356.1_pt1 | contig 10951 bp, 8 predicted proteins | sample 2556971 | NCBI WGS metagenome assembly CAAGKR01 (sample SAMEA5207829, study PRJEB30636) | soil metagenome | biome: forest; feature: boreal; material: soil | place: USA | collected 2011-09 | depth 1 m
ATGCGGGTGCTGTCGGTTGTAGTTCGATCTCGATGAGGGGGTGTTGATATTATGAAGCGCCTAGTCTTAGCAATTCTTGTTGTCTTTTCGCTGGCGGTGGGGGCAAACGCGCAGACGTTCCGTGGCGCGATCAATGGAACGGTGACGGATCCGTCGGGCGGGGTTGTTCCCAACGCCACGGTGAAAGCCACGGAGAGCACTACGGGGATTGACCACACCACGACCACGACGGGTGACGGAGCATTTTCTTTCCAGGATATCCCGCTCGGCTTCTACAAGGTATCGGTGACGGCGTCGGGTTTCCCCGTGTACACGGTAGACAAAGTAGAGGTTACCGCAGGAACGATCTACACGCTGCCGGTCAAACTCTCGCTACAGCAGCAGGCCACGACGGTGGAGGTTTCCGCCGCAGCGCTGACACTTGACACGACCACAGCGACGCAGAACATGACGATTTCTTCCGACGTCGTACAGGACGTTCCGCTGAACGGACGTGACTTCACACAGTTAGTCGCTATCTCACCTGGTTATGGAGGCTATTCCGTTGGGGGGTTTGGCTCGCTCAATGGAACGCGACCGAATCAGATGAACTGGCAGATTGACGGCGTGGACAACAACGATTTCTGGCACAACATTCCCGCGGTCAATCAGGGCGGCGTTTCGGGAATCGCGGGCGTGGTGTTACCGATGGATGCCATCGATGAGTTCTCGACGCAGACACAATCGGGCGCTGAGGCGGGACGTAATGCAGGGGGAACGGTCAACCAGGTCCTCAAGTCCGGCGGTAACACGATTCACGGATCCGCGTATTACTTCAACCGCAACGAGTTCTATGGCGCGAAGTCACCGTTCTTTGTGCCCAGCGCTACTCTTCTGAGGGCGCCCCCGCTACGCAACCAGAACTACGGATTCTCCCTGGGCGGCCCGATTATCAAGAACAAGACGTTTTACTTCGTTTCCTACGAGAAGCAGCAGTACATCATTGGCCTGTCAGGTTTGGCTACCGAGCCGTCGTTTGCATGGCAGACCCAGGCGTTAGATCTGCTCACCAACCCTGGACACAAGTATGGTAATTACAATCCGGTTTCGCCGAGTGCGGCTTCTCAAACGTTCATCGGAAATCCAGTTACCGGCACCAACCCCGTTCTCTGGCCCTCGCTGATCAATTCCCTTCCGGCGACACCAAACAACTTTTTCAGCCCGATCGCATCCACCGGCTATAGCTATAACGGCGTCATTAAGCTAGACCATAATTTCAGTGACAAGCACCGCCTCTCGGTGCGCTGGTTCGGAGGGCAAGGCAGCCAAACCGCGCCGCTGGGCGGCAGTCCCGCGCTTGGAACGGCTAGCTCAAATTTGAAGTACTACTTCGAAGTCGCTCCTATCCACGTGTATAACTACACGGCGGTGCTCAACTCCACGCTCTCGAATAAGCTGACCAATCAGGTGCTATTTGGTGTCAACTATTTCAACCAGGTCTTCCACGACTTCAACAGCAGCTTCGACACTAAGGCCTTGGGATTGTTCCTCAGTCCCGGTGCGACGAAGCTTGGGAAGCCCATCCTGGGGGCTCCAAACATCAATATTTCGGGATTCGAACAGATTGGGCTCACGCCGCCGGAAGGCCGCAATGACATTACCGGCATGCTGGCGGACATCGTCTCCTACAGCGCTGGGAAACACCAGTTCCGTTTTGGAGGTGAAGTGCGGCAGGGGCGCGTGAATGAATTCTATTTCCGCCGCGGGACGGGAAAATTCAATTTCGACGGATCGCAGGGTGACCAAGTACAAGGCACCGCACTGACAGGATTCACGTGGGCAAGCACAAATCCGGCTGTTTGCAATGCGTCGTGTCAAGCAGTGGACAGCACGACGAAAGCTCTGGCCGATTTTCTTGCCGGTACCGTGTCCTCCTCCTCGATCAACGTCGGCAACGCGGAACGCCACGTCACCGTCAACGCGTTCAACTTTTTCGTTGGCGATTCATGGCAAGTCAGCCGCAAGTTGAGCTTCAATTGGGGGCTCCGCTACGAGTACTTTGGGCCGCTCCATAGCAGCCTAAAGGATCTCGCGGTATTTACTCCGGACAAAGGCCTGCTCATTCAGGGAGCCGGCATCAGTTCGATCTTCCCGCCGGATAAGAATAACTTCGCTCCACGAATCGGCTTCGCTTATCAACCGACCGCGAAGAGCGACCTCGTGGTGCGGGGCGGAGTAGGCGTGTATTATGACCAGATCAACATGAACCCGTTCCTGGACTTCCGCCCGCCCATCGCGGCGGCGAGTGGATTACAGGGCAACCCTATAGGTCCATCGCCGGTCGACAGCTACAACAGGAATGCCTACAACTGGCAGACCGTGCAGGCCGGTGGGGCAGCGATCTTTAATGGAGTCCAGACTTGCTCGACTCTAAACATCGCCACGCAAGGCGCGAGTGACAACTGCGGTATTCCGAATTACACGAGCGGTGCCAATCTTTATAACGTCTATTCTGTCAGCCAGAATTTCCGGGCACCCTATTTCTACAACTTCAATCTGCAGGTCGAAAAGAGTTTCGGCAGCGCCGCAGTGTTGCAAGTTGGATATGTCGGGAGCGAAGGACGCAAGCTGAACATCATGTTCAACATTAACCCGTCACTCGGGATACTCGGCTCTCCTCTTAAGGGGTTCTATAATACAGCGTACCCGAACGTCGGTTCCATCCTGCAACTCCAGAGCGTTGGTACGTCGAACTACAACTCCCTCCAAGCAACCTTTAGAATTCGGTCGTGGCATGGGTTGACGTCGACGTTCAACTACACTTGGGGTCATGCTCTGGATGAGATCAGCGAGTACCGTGCCGTCATCGCGGACAGCCTGAACCCAAAGGTAGACTATGGCAACGGTGACTACGACACGCGGCACCTGTTCACGGCGAACTTCTCCTATGATGTGCCCAAAGCTTCTTGGGCGCATGGATGGTCAAAGTGGATTGTCAATGACTGGCGGGCGACCAGTTTGTGGAATTTCCATACTGGCCAGCCATTCGATATCACCCGCTCTGGTCTCTCTTTGATCGGCAATCCTTTTGCTAGCGACAGCAATTACACTGTCTCCCGCTCGTACACAAAGCACGTTATTCAGTTTGGCCAAGACACAGGTCCCGGCATCCAGTGGCTTAATCCCGATGCCTTCGGGACGGGCGGAACTCTGGCTCGCAACAGGCTCTACGCGCCTGGCTTTGGAGACGTGGATCTGTCTGTAATCAAGAACCTCCCGATTACCGAGCGAGTCAAAATCCAGCTCCACGCCGACATGTTTAACCTCCTCAATAAGGTCAACTTTGCGTCCGGACCCGGGTCCTTAAACGGAGACGGCACGGTACGCGACACCATCGGGGACTTCAACGGCGCTCCCGGCATTGGGCCTGGAGAAGCCTTTAACATGCAGCTTGGAATCAAAATCTCCTTCTAGCAGGCTGCATAGACCTCTAACCCAAAAGGGCCCCCCGACCGAATCGGGGGGCCCTTTTGCTTTTCATGGCGGAGTTTTCTGAACACCGGAAAGAGGAGGGTCAGCGATGGAGGAATTCTTGGAGGAGCAAGCGGGAGAGGCGGCGGGTGTTGTGGCGCAGAACGCCGTGTTCCTCGAGGAGATTGTCGAGGATGACGCGGAAGCCGAGCTTCTGGAGCGCAAGAAGATCGATGGCCACCGGTTCGGCGCCCTGCGCGCGATAACGCCGGGCTACATCGGGCGACACGGGCTGGCGATTGGCGACGACCCAATCGATGACGCGGCGCGGGACGTGTTTCTGGATCGCGCGGAGATGATCGGCAAGGGCGTAGCCGGCGGTTTCGCCGGGCTGGGTCATCAGATTGGCGATATACACGCGCGGTGCGTTCGATTTGGCGATGGCGCCGGCAATTTCAGGGATCAGCAGATTTGGAAGAATGCTGGTGTAGAGCGAGCCGGGACCGAGAAGAATCAGATCAGCCTGCTTGATGGCTTCGATGGCCCTGGGGAGCGCACGCACGCCGCGCGAGGAAAGCTTGAGTTTTTTGATCGGCGCGCGGCTGGCGGTGATGCGGGTTTCGCCGTGAACGGTGCGGCCGTTTTCGAGCGTGGCAACGAGGTGAACGTTTGAAAGGGTGGAAGGAAAGATGCGTCCGCGGATGGCGAGCACTTTGCTGCTGACGCGGATGGCTTCAGTAAAATCGCCGGTGACGTGGGTGAGCGCGGCGAGAAAAAGATTGCCGAAATTGTGGCCGACGAGGCCGCGACCCGCGTGAAAACGATATTGGAACAGGCGGCCGAGAAGAGCTTCATCTTTCGAAAGAGCGACCATACAGTTGCGGATGTCGCCGGGCGGAAGGATGCGGTTCTCCCGGCGAAGGCGGCCGGAGCTGCCGCCGTCATCGGTGACCGTGACGATGGCGGCGAGATCGGCGATGGGGCGCTCGGTGCTGGCGTGTTCGTCGCTGCGGCGGATGACCAGTTCCTTGAGGCCGCGAAGGAGCGTGGAGAGGCCGGTGCCGCCTCCCAGGGCCACGACGCGGAAGCCGCGGGAAAGAGTCTTCGGTTTGGAGGGGCGTTTTTTCATGTTGACATTTGGGATGGCGGAACCGGCGTCATCTTACAGGAAAGAATTTAACACAGAGAACTGAGAGGACGCAGAGAACACAGAGAAGAAAAAGCAGGTCAGGCGAAAGCCTGACCCTACAAAAACAACTAGCCGGCGGTGCCGTCTTTCTCCGGATAGAGCAGCTCGGTGAAGCGCGGGTCTTCCTGGAGGAAAGCAAAATCTTCGTCGTTGCGCGCGTGATAGCGGTTTTCTGGGCGCAATTGAATGGCGACCTTCAGATTGGCCATGGCGGAATCGGCTTCGCCGGTAAGACAATCGAGCGCGGCCAGCGCGTAGTGAATATGGTCGGCCTTGGGCGCGGCTTTGCGGGCTTTGTCGAGACTTTCCCGGGCATCATCCCAACGGCCGACGTTCATCATAGCGACACCACGCTGGTAATGCTCGTCCGCGGTGTGGGGATTTTGCTCCTGAGACGGCTTCATGCGCTGCTCGGTGATTTTCACGTGCATGCGCGCGCGATCCGCGAGTTCCTTGCTGGGGCCTTCCAAGACTTTTTCAAGTTCCTGCTTGGCGCGGGCGAATTTCTGCTGATGAAAGAGGGTCAGGGCCTCATCGTAGACCTTGAGTTGCGCCTGGACAAGCGGGTCAACCAGCTCGACACCCCCACGCTGGGCGGGCGGAAGGGGAGGGAAAGTCTTTTTTTTCTGTGACTTAGACGAACTCCGCGACGGGCCCTTGGAGCTTCCCGATGACCCTGAAGAGGGCTTACGCGCTTTTGCCATGAAGCGCATGCTAGCAGAGCAGGATTCTGGCGTCAACGGATGTGAACGGGGGCGCTTTGGAGGGGACGGAGGCGTCAGGCGTTACCGAACGGAGGCATGGGGCAAAAATAGGGCGTGGAGTTCGGGGCAGAATCGCGGACACTTGTAGGTGCAGTACAGGAAAGGTGACCCGCGGGGCGGGAAGGCTGGCCTGCCTGCGCCGCGTATGCTATAAGTTTGTGGCCGAATTCGAGTTGACGACAAAGTGCCTTTCATCAATTTTCCTGCGCGCGAAATTAACTGCAAGCTCGTGTACTACGGTCCAGGTCTGGGCGGAAAAACCGCCAACCTGCAGTGGATCTACGACCACACGGGACAAAACCAGAAGGGCAAGATGGTCTCTCTGGCGACGGAGACGGACCGCACGCTCTTCTTCGACTTCCTGCCATTGGATTTGGGGACGGTGCGCGGATTCAAGACGCGCTTTCATTTATATACCGTGCCCGGACAGGTGTTCTACGAGGCCAGCCGCAAGCTGATCCTGAAAGGCGCGGACGGCGTGGTGTTCGTGGCGGATTCGCAGGAAGAACGGCTGGACGCGAATTTCGAGACCATGGAAAACCTGATGGAACACCTGAGAGAGCACAACCTGAATTTCACGACGATTCCTTACGTGCTGCAATTGAACAAACGCGACCTGCCCAACGCCATGTCCGTACCGGAATTGACGAAGCAGCTGCAGAAAAAAGGCGAGCCGGTGTTGGAGGGCGTGGCGATTCAGGGATTGGGCGTGTTCGAAACGCTGAAAGAACTGGCCAAGCTCGTGCTGGCCGAACTGAAAAAGGGCGGGTAGGGTTTCCGCTCGATATTCCTTCCGAAGTTTCTCCTACGTAGCGAATGCAAAAAACATTCCTGAGCGCCGGTGTGTCTACGCAAAGTTGGCCAAGGCAGCGGATTCGGATTCGAAGGTGGGGATGGCTTCGACGAGGCGAGTGACGGTGAGGGCGTCGCGGACGCGGCCCTGGCCGCAGACGAGGCGCAGCACGCCGCCTTCGCGGGCGAGCTTGATGGAGATACGCACCAGCGTGGAAATGCCGGAGCTGTCAATCTGCGGGATACCGTTCAGGATGACGACAACTTTCTTCGCGCCACCTTTGACAACGGATTCGAGAGCTTCGTGAAGCTGCTCGGCAGGCTCGCCGATGGTAAGCCGGCCGTGAACTTCGAGCACGGATGCTCCGCCGGATTCGCGGACGTTGATTTCCATGGGGACTCGGTCAGTCATGCGGCGCTTTCTATCGGATCCCTCCGACAAAAAAGTATACCCACAACCCGGCGGCCGGCTCCGATAGGGATGCACAGCTGCCCGAAAGTCATTATACGATGCCGGGCGTGTGGGACAAGGAAATGCGCAGGGGCCATAGGCGGGATGAGGCGACGGACGGTTTCGTATTGTTGCGAGGAATCGGGCTACGCGGCCTCGGCGGGCACCAAGGCGGGAGTGCGGAAAGCGATTTTCAGAAGAAGCGGCGTGAGCAGGGTGGTCGCCACGGCCATGAACACAACCACGCTGTAGACCTCCGTACTAATCACCGCCATGCCCAGGCCGATCTGCGCCACCACCATACCCACTTCTCCCCGCGGCACCATACCAAGACCGATCTTCAACACGTTTTGCCAGCCGAGCGAGATGGCGCCGAGACCGCAGCCGACCAGCTTGGTCACCACGGCGGCGGCCAAAATCACCAGCGCCAGAGCAATCGTCGACCGGGAACGGAACACTCCGAAATTCAGGTGCAGCCCGATGCCCGCGAGAAAAAAGGGCACCAGCAACTCGCTCACGCCGCGGGTCAACGTGCGCATACGCGCGTCGGAACTGTCGGAGAGCGCGAGGCCCGCCAGAAAAGCCCCAACGATGGCGGCAACCCCGGTGTACTGCGCCAGCAGCGCCATGGCGAAGAGGAACACCAGCGCGATATGAAACTCCGCTTCATCGGCACGCGCACGCGATCCAAAGAACGGCAGCACGCGCTTGACGGCCGTAGTGCCCCAAATTGCCATAACCACGGTGAAGCCCGTCGCCAGCGAGGCAACCAGCGCAATCTCCCAGAGATTGACGCGGCCGCGCGCCACGCTGCTGACTACCGCCAGCACGATCAGCCCGAGGACATCGTCAATCACCGCAGCAGCCAGGATGACCTGGCTGGCCACCTCATGAAGCACCCCACGCGCCGAAAGCACCGACGCAGTGATTCCCACGCTGGTGGCCACCATGGCCGCGCCGACAAAGACCGCTTCGATTTGCGGCGCTCCCCAGGCGGCCAGAATTCCCCACCCGGCGAAAAATGGCACGATTACGCCTATGGTTGCCACGAGCGTGGCCTTCCCGCCCACCTTCAGGAGTTCGGAGGCCTTGACTTCGAGGCCAACGCCAAAAAGCAGGAACATCACGCCCAGATCCGAGAGCGCCTTTAATGTTTCGTTGGGATTGATCCACCCGAGGACGCTGGGTCCTATCAGCGCGCCGGCCAGGATTTCGCCAACGATGCCAGGCTGGCCCAGCCGTTCGCACAACTCCGCCAGAAGCTTGGCAGAACCGAAAATAATCAGCAGAGCCAGCGGCAGAGGTAGCGGATCATGCATTAGGCGGCCTTAGTGGCGCTGCGCGGCCAGGTCACAGCCCGTAGGCGCCGGAGAACGAGGAAATAGGCAGCGAGGAGCCGCCCCAGGAAAAAAGCTTCACTTGACGGTCATCGGGTCACCGTGAAGAGAACCGTCAAGATGCCCAGGATAATGCCGAAACCGATCACGGAGATAGCAAGAGACTTTGCCCGTGCCCAAGGGGGCTTTATTGTGCCTTTGCGGCGCAGACGGCGAATCTGAGAAAGCTTATGGCGTGCTTGTGTAAATTCCCGAAAATTGGATGCCAATTCCACGGCTTTCTGTGTCTCAGTTTCGGCGGCTTCCCAGGCACGCAACCGGTATTGCAGTTCAGCGTACTTGAATTGCGCCAGAAAGCTGCCCGGCTCCGGTGCGCGGGTTTCATCCAAGGCATCCATAGACTGGTAAAAGCCGTAGTTCACTGCGCGCGCAAGGCCCGTGCAGGTGCGCGGGCCCACGCCCGCTGGCTCTTGCACCAGTTTCTCGTAGCGACAACACATACTAGACGCACTCATTCTGCCTCCCCGCCGGAACAGCCAATGCATCCACCGTCTCTCACCGGGCTCCCCGCGTTTTCCGTTTCTCAGGAAGACCGGGGAAGAAGGTGGATAGCCAAAAGAGTTCTCAGGGAGTGGCTTTGGGGCGCGCACCCACAGTTTCCGGAGCCATGCCACCTGGAGCGGCGATCGAAGAAATGACGTACTCGGGATAGGCAGAGATGCCGTGCTCATGCAAGTCCAAGCCGTAAAGCTCGCCCTCTTCTGACACGCGGAGAGTTCCTGTGGTGTTGACCAGATACATGACCGCCAGGGCAACTCCGAATGTAGCGAGTGTAATGGCGGCACTCCCGATTGCTTGGGCTATGAGCACTTGCGTTCCACCGCCGTAGAAGAGCCCCTTCAGCGGCGCGGAATTGTCGGGTGAGACGGGGCCGGTCGAGCCGTATCGGCCGCAGGCAAAGAGGCCGAGTGAAAGCGTTCCCCAAATGCCGCAAAAGCCATGAACGGGAACGGCACCGATCGGGTCATCAATGCGCAACCATTCGAGCAGCTCGACACCGAGAACAACAAGGACGCCCGCTATGCCGCCCAGTAATACCGCACCAGTCGGGCTGACCCAGTAGCAGGGACAAGTGATGGCCACCAGGCCTGCCAAAAATCCATTGGTAGTGAAGCCCGCGTCCCATTTTTTGGATGAGCGGTAGGCCCAGAACATGGCGGTTAAGCCGGCCGCGCAGGCGGCGAGCGTTGTATTCGTGGCGATGCGGCCGATTCCCTCAAAATCCATCGCGGAGAGAGTGCTGCCGGGATTGAAACCGTACCAGCCAAACCAGAGGATCAGACCGCCAGTGACAGCGATCGTCAAATCATGCGGCAGCATTGGAGCGCCGCCGTCACGCTTAAATTTGCGGCCCAAACGCGGACCGAGGACGATGGAACCGGCCAGCGCAATGAATCCACCAATCGTATGCACAACCGTAGAGCCAGCGAAATCGTGGAAGCCCATCCCGAGTTTAGGCCAAAAGTGACCATCGCTGCCCATCAAAGCCAACCAGCCGTCTGGTCCCCAGGCCCAGTGGCCAATGATCGGATAGATGAAACCAGAAACGGCAACGCTATAGAGTAGGTCGCCGACAAACCCGGTACGACCAATCATGGCGCCCGAAGTGATCGTCGAGCAGGTATCAGCAAAGGCAAACTGGAAGATCCAGACCGCGAGGAATGCCACGCCTGTGGTCTCGTACGTCGCTGGCGCACCTTGCAGGAAGAACCAGTGATACCCAATGAATCCGTTGCCGTGGCTGAACATGAAGGCAAAGCCGATGGCATAGAAGAGAATTCCGCAGAGACAGGTATCCACAACGCATTCCATGAGCACGTTCACGGTTTCACGAGAACGACAGAATCCGGCCTCCAGCATGGTGAAGCCAACTTGCATGCCGAAAACCAGGAACGCAGCAATCAGTACCCATGCAGTGTTGACCGGATTGACGACGTCAGCAGCTTTTACCTCCGGATCGGCGGCATAGACTCGGCCAAAGACGACGTAGGACATTGCGGCCATCACGACAAGAGTCAACCCGACGCCCAATAGTTTGCCGGCGAACTGAACCTTCGCGTAGCGACGCCACTCGGGTTCCTTAAGGCGAACACGAAGTCGCGTAAGTTTTTCAGAGAAAGATAGTTTCGTGCGCGGTGCGCTACCCATCAATGATTCCTCCTAAAGTCAAATATGACTGCGTTCTCCAAACACCCGCATAGCCGTTATGTTATTAGGTTCCTCTTCAAAGTACGGTTACCGCTTGGGCCCAAAGAATGCTAGAAAGCCAATCGTGACGGTGTCCTGGTTCTTGTGCGAGGCTGGATTGGTGACCTTGTCGAAGAACGGCACGTTGGACCAATCGCGACGGTATTCGACACGGCTCAGGAGCCCTTCCACCCACTTGTACTCGCCGGTCAGCGTGACTTCCTTCAAGTCCTGCGGTACGTTGGTGCCCACCGCGAACCCATCGCGGTCCTTGAAGTACTCCACACGCGGCGTAAACGACCACTTGGAAGTGGGCATGTAGTGCAGGGCGACAGCCCCTCCCCACCACACAGCCTCATTTTTCCCCGTGACCGTCAGGACGCCAGGAGGGTTCTGGTTGTGGCCGTAGTCAAAGTTGATGTACGCGTTGAATTTGCCCGTCGGGGTCAGCAGCAGAGTCGTATCGTAGAGGTGCCGCCAGCCCTTGTTCGTGCCCGCGTTTTCCGGACCGGTGTGAATATTTTCAAACAAAGTGAATTTCTTGTAAGTGAACGTTTCCATGAACATCACCAGCTTGCCGCTATTGTTGTCCTCGACGTTATTCCATCCGTTGGCCACCATAATCCCCGTTGTAAAATGCGGATTTACGGGATAGGTCGCACGGAGACCGAAGTGGTAGTAGGGGATGGCCCAGGCAAACAACAGCGAGTGCGAGTAATTC
>CAAGKR010439971.1_pt1 | contig 10950 bp, 10 predicted proteins | sample 2556971 | NCBI WGS metagenome assembly CAAGKR01 (sample SAMEA5207829, study PRJEB30636) | soil metagenome | biome: forest; feature: boreal; material: soil | place: USA | collected 2011-09 | depth 1 m
CTCTTCCGGCTGCGCCGTGGCGGTGCTGGTCGCTTCGGGTTCGTTTTCATCGGCCGCCGGCAGCTCGTGCTCCAGATCGAGGGCCTGAGGGTCGCCGTCAGCCTTTCCGTTTCCTGGTGCCATAACTCCTATTCCGATTCGTTCAAAATCTTGTCGAACAACCGCGCGATGTACGAAACCGCGGTGATGGTGTGCTGGTAGTCAATCCGCGTCGGGCCAATCACCGCCAGCGATCCCATCACTTCTCCTCCAACACGCGCCGGCGCGCCGATGAGCACAAAATTCCGCAGGTACGGCGCCGCTTCCTCCAGCCCGATCACCACCCGCACCGCCTCCTGCTTGGCATCCAGGTAGGCATTCAGCAACTGCACGACACGCTGCTTTTCCTCCAGCGTTTGCAGAAGCTGCTGCAGGCGCTCCTTGTCTTCCTCGCTGGCGACCAGGTTGGAGGCGCCATCCAGATAGATGCCGGGCGGGGCCTCCTCGGCTCCGAGCGCGCCCTGAAGGCAGAGTTGCTCGAGAGACTGCATCAGCCGGTCATACTCGCTGCGCTCGCGCTGGATAAGCTTCTCCAACTCAGACTGGATCGCCGTCAACGTCCAACCCCGGAAATTGTCGTTGATGTAGCGCGCGGCGATTTCCAGGTCGGACTGCGGCAGGTCGGCGCCCGTGCGCAGCACGCGGTCGCGCACCACCCCCGACTTCATGACCACCACCGCCAGGATCTTCCTGTCGCCCAGCCGCGAGAAGTAAATATGGTCGAGAGCGTTCTTCGGCCCACCGCTCGCCATGGTGACACCCACACCGTGCGAGATCAGCGACAGCACGTGCGAGGTTCGCTCCATGAATTCCTGCACGTCGCTGGCGCCGTGCAGCGTGCTTTCGATCACGCCCTTGTCTTCGGGCGAGAGCTGCGCCTGGCCGCTGATCTGGTCCACGTAGTAGCGGTAAGCGTCGGCGGTAGGAATGCGTCCCGCGGAGGTGTGAGGCTGCTCCAGTAATCCGGCCTCGGAGAGGTCGGACATGACGTTGCGGATGGTAGCCGGACTGAGCCCCTCGCGGTTCGTGCGCGCCAGAGTGCGCGAGCCGATCGGCTCCCCAGTCGCGATGTAGCTCTCCACGATGGCCGTCAGGATCTCGTGTTCGCGCGGGCCGATTTGTCCACTGGGCGGCATAGTATTGCTAAGGGCCTAGCCCTAAGTACCTTTAGATGCAAAAACTTAGGATTCGATTCGCGTCTTCTCTGATTGTAGGAACAGAGGGGTGGGAAGTCAAGGTTGGCAGTCGCATTGGCGGAGTGCCAAACAGCCGTTTCAGTTTCAGCTTCAAATCGGGAGGTCCGTGCTGAAACCGAAACTGAAACTGAAACTTACATTATCTGGATCACGTCCTGCGGACTGGCGGCGCGGATTTCCTGGACGCGCTCCTTCACCCGCTGGGTGAAGGCGTAGATGGATTTCGCGTGCGGCGAACCAGGCCCTTCGAGCGCAACCGGATGGCCGCTATCACCGCCCTTGCGGATATCAGGATCAATCTCTATCTGTCCGAGGAACGCGAGCCCGAATTGTTCGGCGGTGCGCGCGCCTCCGCCCTTGGAGAAGATGTCAATCTCGTGATGGCAGTGCGGGCATACAAAGTGGCTCATGTTTTCCACCAGTCCAACGATGTCCACTTTCACCTGCTTAAACATCTCGATGGCCTTGCGCGCGTCCTGCAGCGCGACATCGGACGGGGTGGAGACCACGATCGAACCTGTAACCGGCACCGTCTGAATGAGCGAGATGGCGACGTCGCCCGTGCCCGGCGGCAGGTCCACGACGAGGTAGTCGAGCGTGCCCCACTCCACGCGCTGCACGAATTCGCGGATCATCTGGTGCAGCATGGGCCCGCGCCAGATCAGCGGCTTGTCGCCGGGATTGAGAAAGCCCACCGAGATGACCTTGACGCCGTAGCGCTCCAGCGGCTCGATGCGGTTGTCGCCGACGATGCGCGGCGTCGAGCTGGAGCCCATCATCAGCGGCACGTTGGGACCGTACACGTCGGCATCGAGCAGGCCAACCTTGTGACCGAGCTTGGAGAGCGCCAGCGCCAGGTTGACGGCGAGCGTGGTCTTGCCGACACCGCCCTTGCCCGATCCTACGGCGACGATCGCGTCCACTCCGGGCAACGGCTGCGGCCCCACCGGCGTTTGTGCGTGCATGTGACTCATAGGGAGAACCTCGTGGTCAGGACTAATCCTTGATTATACGATGCGGAGTATGGGGTGATCCGGTGAGCTGGTGATTTAGTGACCCTGAACCGCCGGTACGTTGGTGGATGTTCCGGCCGCTGGTTGCAGGACAAACGCGAAGGTACAACCGTGGTTGAGCTGGCTGGCCACGCGAATGTTTCCGCCGTGGGCGCGCACGATGTGCTTGGCAATGGCGAGACCGAGGCCGGTGCCGCCGGATTCGCGCGAGCGCGCTTTGTCCACGCGGTAGAAGCGCTCGAACAGGCGCGGCAGATGTTCGGAGGCGATGCCGGGACCGTAGTCGCGCACGTAGAACTCCACCCCGTTCTCGTCATCCTGCGCACCGACCTCGATGCGCGCCCCCGACCCTGCGTACTTGATCGCGTTGTCAATCAGGTTGGTAAACACCTGGTGGATGGCATCCTTGTCGGCCTGCACCATCTGCGTGGCCGTGTTCTCGATTTCGATTTCGATGCCTCCGGCCTTGGCGGCGGCAGAAAAGGATTCGATGGCGTCGTCGAGCAGCGCGGCGGGCGACGTGGGGCGGAGACTGAAGGCGCGCTCGCCCGATTCGACGCGCGCCAGCACGAGCAGATCTTCGGTCAGCCGAGCCATGCGGGCGGCGTTCTTGCGGATCACCTCGAGGAAATCGTGCTTGGTGGCGGCGTCGGCGTTGCCGGAGGATTCCAGATCGAGCAGGGTTTCGGCGAATCCCTGGATCGAGGTCAGCGGTGTGCGGAGTTCGTGCGAGACGTTGGCGATGAAATCGCGACGGGTTTTTTCCACGCGCTCGATGTTGGTATGGTCGTGCAGCACTGCGACCGCTCCGCCGCCGGGCAAAGGGGCGGCGGTCACGCCGAAAGTGCGGCCGGGAACCAGGGCGGTGGCGCGCGCGGTTTGAGGTTCGTTTTTCTCCAGCGCGCCCTCGACAGCGGCGAGGACGTCAGGGTCGCGGACCACGCCGACCAGCGGCGAGCCGATCGAGACGCGCGCGATGGCGTTCATGGGACCGTTCGACCACTGGATGCGGCGGTCGTGGGAGATGGCGAGCACGGCGTCCTGCATGCTGTTGAGCAGCGCTTCAAGCTGCTTGCGTCCGGTCTCGACGGCAGCAAAGCTCCGCTCCAACTGGCGCGCCGTGCGGTCTAGGGCGGAGGCAACGTGGGCGATCTCGTCGCCGGAGGATTCCTCGATTCGGGCACTGAGGTCACCGGCGGCGATGCGATCGGCGAAAGTGACGATCCGCTGGAGGCGACCTGAGATGAGGCGCGCCACCACAGCAGAGATGATGGTCGCAAGCAACAATGCCGCCAGCGATGCCCAAAGCAGGTGCAGGCGAATGTTGCGGGTCGTCTGCTGGATGAAGGAGAGCGGATAGGCGAGGCGCACGGCGCCGCCCTGGATGGGCGCAGCGACGTAAAGAAATGGAATGCCGACGGTATGGCTGGTGCGCGTGGCGCTGCCGATGCTGCCGTGTAGCGCGGCGATGAACTCCGGCCGGGTAGCGTGGTTTTCCATCTCGGCGGGATTGGCGCGAGTGTCGGCGAGCACACGGCCGTCAGCAGTAATGATGGTGGCGCGGGCGTCGGCGGCGCGGGAGACATCGTCGGCAATGGCTTGCAGGCTTCGGCGTTCACGGTCCTGCTGCACCGCCTGGGCGAACAGCGTCGCCTTCTGCTCCAGCGAGGTGCGGATTTCTTTGTAAAGAGACTCTTCCCACGCCTTGCGGACGGAAAAATCGAGAGTAAGAGTGGCGACCGCGATCACCAGCAGAAAGGCGCCGAGCAGCTTGAAGAAGATGCGATTCGTCATCGCGGCACCTCGAAACGGTAGCCTGTGCCGCGGACGGTCTTCAGGTAGCGCGGGTCTTCGGGATTGCTTTCGATTTTCTCGCGCAAGCGGCGGACATAGACATCCACCGAACGCGGGGTGACAAAGGCGGTGTCGCGCCAGACCGCGTCGAGCAATTGGTCGCGGGTGAAGACGCGGCCGGTGTGGCGCGCGAAATAGTCGAGCAGGCGAAACTCGGTGGCGGTGGTGGAGACGTTGCTGCCGCGGACGGTGAGCGTCATGGCGCCGGTGTCAATGCGGAGGTCGCCGAGTTCGCGGACGGTGGACGGCAGCGGGGGTTCGAAGCGGCGCAGCACGGCCTTGACGCGCGCCACCAGTTCACGCGGGCTGAAGGGCTTGGAGATGTAATCATCGGCGCCAACTTCGAAGCCGAGGACGCGGTCGGACTCGGCGGTTTTGGCGGTAAGAAAGATGATGGGTGTGGGGGCCAGAATCTCCGATGCGCGTACCTGCTCGCACAGGGCCAGGCCGCTGCCACCGGGAACCATGATGTCGAGGAGAAACAGCGCGGGGCGGTGCTTGAGGGCGTCGGGCAGCACTCCTCCGATCGCGGAGTACGAGCGCACGAGGTAGCCGGCAACCTCGAGATGATGACGCACCAGGCGCGTGATGTCGGCGTCGTCTTCGACCAGAAAAATCTGCTGTTTCACTCACTCTAGTGTAGCCGGGCAAACGCATGCGATTCCATCATGCACGGTTGTTTCACTGAGAATTCATCGGGTTGTAACACGGCTGTAACAGTTCGCGATGAAAGTGGGAGCAACAGGAGGGATTTAACCTTGATTCGACGCATGCTGGTTGGCGCGGTGTTGACGCTGGCGGTACTTACGAGCGCGGCGGTGGCGCAAACAAACCTGAACGGGGCGGGCGCGACCTTCCCGTACCCGATTTATTCGAAATGGTTCAACGAATTCCAGAAGGTGCATGGCGGGGTGCAGATCAACTACCAATCCATCGGCAGCGGCGGGGGCATCCGCCAGTTGCAAGCGGGAACGGTGGACTTCGGCGCCAGCGACATGCCTCTCAACGACGATCAGCTTAAGGAAATGGGCAAGCCAATCATTCAATTTCCGACCGTGCTGGGCAGCGTGGTTCCGGCCTACAACGTGACCGGCGTCTCGGGGGAGATCAAGTTTACGCCGGAGGCGCTGGCGGGAATTTTCCTGGGAAAGATCACCAAGTGGAACGACAAGGCGCTGACCAGCGCGAATGCGGGAGTCAAGCTCCCGGACCAGGACATCGTGGTGGTTCATCGGTCGGACGGCAGCGGAACGACTTTTGTGTGGACGGATTATCTTTCCAAGGTCAGCCCGGAGTGGAAATCGAAAGTAGGATCCAACACGTCCGTGAAATGGCCGGTCGGCCTGGGCGGCAAAGGCAATGAGGGCGTTACGGGAGTGGTGCGGCAGCAGCCGGGGGCGATTGGGTACGTAGAGCTGATCTACGCGCTGCAGAACAACATCACGTATGGCACGGTGAAGAATGCGGCGGGACAGTTTGTTAAGGCCAGCCTGGATTCGACCACGGCGGCGGCGGCGGCGGTGAAGAACATGCCGGCGGATTTTCGCATATCGATCACCAACGCGGCCGGGAAGGACGTGTACCCGATTGCAAGTTTCACCTACCTGCTGGTTCCAACCCAGTGGCAGGACCAGACGAAGAAGACCGCGATGGTGAACTTCCTGACGTGGATGCTCAATAACGGGGAGCCGATGGTGACCCAGTTGAACTACGCTCCTCTGCCCAAGCAAGTGGCGGAGATGGAGCGGGCAAAGATCAAAGAGATCCGCTAGTCGAATTGGCGGTGATATAAGAACGCGAGGGCGACGGTGAACCAGCCGGCGCCTTTTGTTTTGCCGTGAACCACAGCGGCTAAAGCCGCCCTTGCCTTGCGCTGCTTTTTTCGCCGGGCTCAAGCCCGGCGCTTCCACGGCGCTCATGAGAACGGGCGGGTTTAACAATCCTGTAACAAATGTTTGCTAGCGTGGAGTAGCACCTTTGAGCGCGCGAACCAAGCCGGAGTCTCCCGTGGCCGACCCACAGCCGAATCTCACCAAGCTGGAGGTTGTGGCGAGCCCGGCCTCGGGTCCGGCGCCACAGTCGAGGCGTCCACCAGCGCGTATCGGCCCCGACCAGATCTTCCAGTGCGTGACCTTGGCGGGAGCACTATCGCTGGTTGCCGTGGTGCTGCTCATCTGTTTCGAACTGGTCTACCATTCCCGCCTGGCGCTCTCGAAATTCGGGCTGCGATTCTTCGTGGGCAACACCTGGGACCCTGTGGGCGGCGATTTCGGCGCGCTGCCGTTCATTTACGGCACCCTGGTATCGTCGCTGATCGCGTTGATCATCGCCGTACCGCTCGGGATCGGGGTGGCGGTCTTCATCAACGAGATGTGTCCACGTGTTCTGCGCGGGCCGTTGTCATTCACGGTCGAACTGCTGGCCGCGATTCCCAGCGTCATTTACGGATTGTGGGCGATTTTCGTCCTGGCGCCGTTCCTGCGAGTGCACGTTGAGCCGGTGCTCGCGAAGCGCTTGGGCTGGACCGGCCTGTTCACCGGGCCGATGTACGGAATCGGGATGCTGGCCGCGGGAGTGATCCTGGCGATCATGGTGGTGCCGTTCATCTCGTCGATCACGCGCGAGGTGATGCTCACCGTTCCGCAGCACCAGCGTGAAGGCGTTCTCGCCCTGGGCGCCACGCAGTGGGAGATGATTCGCATCGGGATCCTGCGCAACGCGCGGGTGGGCATCGTCGGCGGCGTCATGCTGGGCCTCGGCCGGGCGCTGGGCGAAACCATGGCGGTGACGATGGTGATCGGGAATCGCCCGGAAATCGCGAAATCATTGTTCGCGCCGGGGTACACCATGGCCAGCATGATCGCCAACGAGTTCACCGAAGCGACGGGAAATCTTTATCTCAGCGCGATTATCGAAATCGGACTCGCGCTCTTCATGCTGACGCTGATCGTGAACGCGCTGGCGCGGTTGCTGATCTGGATGACGACGCGGGGTTCGCCGTCGAGGGTCTATGGCTGAGCCGCAGCAGCTTGCTTCGAGGATGATGGGCGGCGTGAGCCTGTATCGCCGCATCGTGAATTACGCCGCGATGGCCGCCGCAGGCGTAGCTGCGCTGCTGGTGCTGGTGCCTCTGTTCCTGATTCTCGGATTCCTGGTGGCCAAGGGAATTGGCTCGGTGAATTGGGCTTTCCTGACCCAGACCCCCAAGCCCGTAGGCGAAGCGGGCGGCGGCATGGCGAACGGTATCGTGGGCACATTCATGATCCTCGGCATTGCCAGCTTGATCGGCATTCCGTGGGGCATAGCCGGCGGAATCTACCTGGCCGAATACGGCCGCAATGCATACGGCAATGTCATCCGCTTTACGGCTGACGTGCTCAATGGCGTGCCGTCGATTGTTACCGGCATCGCGGTGTACGGGATTGTGGTGGTCACGCAAAAGCATTTCTCCGCGCTGGCCGGGGGCATCGCCCTGGGCATCATGATGATCCCGATCATCGTGCGGGCGACGGAGGAAATGCTGCTCATGGTGCCGCAGACGATCCGCGAGGCGGCGCTCGGGTTGGGCATTCCGCAGTGGCGGACCACGTTGTCGGTAACCTTGCGCACGGCGACATCGGGTGTGATTACCGGCATCATGCTGGCGTTTGCGCGGGTGGCCGGCGAGACCGCACCGCTGCTGTTCACGGCCTTTGGCAACCAGTTCTGGAATCTCAAGCTCAACCAGCCGACCGCCGCCTTGTCACTGCAGGTGTACACCTACGCCATTTCGCCGTACGACGCGTGGCACAAGCAAGCCTGGGCGGGAGCGCTGGTGATGATTGCGATCATCATCGGCACGATTGCGATTGTGAGAGTGGTCGCCAGCCGCGGCCTGCTTAAGGGAGCGGCTTAACGTGGGCGTGGCCATTGAGGTCCGCGGGCTGCGCGCCTGGTTCGGCGCAGCCGAGGCGCTGCACGGAATCAGCGTGCAGATGCGGCCAAACACGGTCACGGCGATCATCGGGCCGTCCGGTTGCGGGAAGTCCACCTTCGTCCGCTGCATTAACCGCATGCATGAGACCATTCCGGGAGCCCGGGTCGAGGGCACGGTGCTGATCGGCGACACCGACGTGTACGGAAACGGAACGCCGGCAGTGGAAGTGCGCCGGCGCGTGGGGATGGTTTTTCAAAAGCCGAATCCTTTTCCGACCATGACGATCTATGACAACGTGGCCGCGGGACTGAAGCTCAACGGTTTTCGCAACCGTCGCCAGCTGGATGAAACCGTGGAGCGGTCGCTGCGCATGGCCGCACTGTGGGACGAGGTCAAGGACGGGCTCAAGAAACAATCCGGGGCGAGCCTTTCCGGCGGGCAGCAGCAGCGGCTGTGCATCGCGCGCGCCTTGGCGGTACAGCCGGAAGTGCTCTTGATGGATGAGCCGGCGTCGGCGCTGGATCCGATCTCCACCGCGAAAATTGAAGACCTGATCTACCAGTTGAAGGAACGGTTCACGGTCGTGATCGTCACCCACAACATGCAGCAGGCGGCCCGGGTGGCGGAGTGGACCGGGTTTTTCCTCCTCGGCGATCTGATCGAGTTCGACAAAACACAGAAGATCTTTACCACGCCCGGGGACAAGCGGACGGAGGACTACATTACGGGCAGGTTCGGATGACGCGCACCCGCTTTCATGAAGGCCTGGACGAACTGAAGGACCGGCTGCTGCGCATGGCAGGCCTGGCGGAGCAGTCCATGACGCGCGCGGTCAATGCTTTCCGCGAGCGCGACCGGCGCCAGTGCCAACTGGTGTTCGCAAGCGAGGCCGCGATCAACGCCAATGAGCGCGAAATTGACGAACTGGCGCTCGACCTGCTCGCCATGCAGCAACCGATGGCGGTGGACCTGCGCTTTATCCTCGCTGTGATCAAGATCAACGCCGATCTGGAGCGCGTGGGCGACCAGGCAGTCAACATCGCCGAACGGGTCGAACGATTGCTGACCGTGCCCGCGGTGGACTTGCCGATTGACATCCCGCTGATGGCCTCAACCTCCGGAAAGATGATCCGGATGGCCCTGGAGGCGTTCGTGCTCGGCGATGCCAATCTTGCCGAGCGGGTGCTCACCATGGACGACACCGTGGACCGCATGAACCACGAGATCGCCGACGTGATGATCGAACTGATGAAGAAGTCGCCGGAGCTGGCTGAGCAGGCGATGGATGCGATCATCATCGCGCGCAACCTGGAGCGCGTCGGCGACCACGCCACCAATATCGCCGAGGACGTGATCTTTTGGGTGCGCGGGGCGGACGTCCGCCACCACCTCGGCGGGGAATCGATCCGCTGATCGGCTCGCGGCAATCTCTTGACACCGGCAAGCTGCCCTGAACCTCCAACACCATACGTCCTTTTGCCGTATGGCCATGGCCATCGGTGCCACACAATTCAATATGCGCTCGGCGGTTTGATGTAGTAGTTTCCCCAAAACGCAGTCAACCGACGGATTTCCATCGCGAGGCGATAGATTGCCACAGCGGCACCTAGATTGGAGCGCCACTTCCGTCCTGCGCTGCTCGTTCCTTCGCATCCTGGCCGTGCTGCGCCTGGCCGGTATTCCTGCCCTCCTGCTGTGCGCCGCGTCCGCTCTGGCACAAATTTCTCCCGGCCCCCTCGCCAGCCCTCACCGTTTCCTGGAGGGCGCGACGAACTGCACGAGCTGTCATCGCCTCGGCGGGCAGGCCACGTTCAAGCTGTCATAGTGAAATCGCCGGCAGGATCGCCGCCGGGCGCGGCTTCCACGCGCGCATCGCGGAAAAGAGCGCGGGGAGTCAAACCTGCGCAAGCTGCCACTCCGATCACAACGGGGAACAATTCGCGCTGATCAAGTGGCAACCGTCGCTGGCGCAGTTCGATCATGCCAAGGCGGGGTGGGCGCTGACGGGCAACCATGCCCCGCTGGCCTGCAATAAGTGTCACACCGCGGCGAATGTGGCCGCCGGCGAGAAGCAGCAAATTCGGGTCAAAGATCTGAACCGGACCTATCTTGGACTTTCCCGCGAATGTGTCGCCTGCCACCATCCGCATCGCGAGCAGTTGGGCCGCACCTGCGAGCAGTGCCACAGCACGAACGACTGGAAGAACGTCCCCAAGTTCGACCACGGGCGTACCGGTTGCATCCTAACAACCAGCAGCCGTGACGCACGCCAACCACTCCGTCGGCCTCCGCACTGTCGCGGTACTCGAAGCGGCGAAGGGAATCCTTGTCCTGCTCCTCGGGTTTGGAGTGCTCGCGCTGATACACAAGAATCTCGAAGACGTCGCCGAGCGGCTCACGGAGATTCTCCGCGTTAACCCCGAAGGCAGGCTGTCGAACCTCTTCTTCAATGCGGCGGATCGAGCGACAGACAAGACTCTTTGGGTGCTGGCAATCGGAGCATTGGTCTATGCAACAGTGGTGTTCGTAGAGGCATTCGGCCTGTGGCGCGGGCGGGAATGGGCGCAATGGTTCGCGCTGCTGTCCGGTGCTCTGTTCTTGCCGGTGGAGTTGTATTCGCTGTTGCGCTATCCGCATCCGCTCAAGTGGGGGGCAGTAGCGGCGAACGCCGTGATCGTCCTGTATATGCTCATTCTGCGCGTAAAAGCGCAGCGGCGGTCAGTACGCGCAATCTGAATCAGAGGACAAAGCACATAAATCAAATTTTCCCGGCGCGACGATTGCTGTGCCGCTGCTGTTGCGCATTGTATCGCTTTTACTGGGTGGTCGCGCTTGTCGTCTTTAGGATCGCGCTGTTCTCATTTTTGAAGCCTCTTCACCCGGTTAACTTCCAACGAGCGGTCGTCTTCATGCAATCGCGCCTTGACCGTGA
>CAAGKR010009058.1_pt1 | contig 10948 bp, 12 predicted proteins | sample 2556971 | NCBI WGS metagenome assembly CAAGKR01 (sample SAMEA5207829, study PRJEB30636) | soil metagenome | biome: forest; feature: boreal; material: soil | place: USA | collected 2011-09 | depth 1 m
ATGCCGCGAAGTCCGCCGCGCCTGTCGGCGCGAAGACCGAGATCCGGTCGGTAATCGACACCGGTTGCCCCAGGAGCCGTCGCGCAGCATTACAAGCTGGCGCCGGGTGCTTTCGAGCCCCACGCGGCGACACTTGACTACGTGATTGGCGCGGCCGCAGGTTGACTGACCGGAACCTTCGGTGGCGCGCTGGAGGCGCGCAAGATTTCGGCAGCGAGCGACCGGCTGAGCTCCGAGGTGGCCGGCGAGATCGAGAAGGAAGAAGGCGTTCTGGTGATCCGGCGGATCCACGTCCGGCTCCACCTCAAGGCGCCTGCGGCGGAGCGCGAGACCGCGGAGAAGGTCCACGCGTTCTACCAGGACCGCTGCCCGCTCTACCGCACGCTCAAGTCTGCGATCGCGATCACGACGGAGCTCGTTTTTGAGCCTCTCGCCTGAGCGACCGGGTAAGTCAGCAGAGTCGCGCTGCGCCCTCGCCGCTGGGCCGCCAGCCGTTACGCGCAGCTGGGCGGGATATCCAAACGATCGGAGCGCACCGCACGTAAAACCCTTGATGCCCCCCGCTCGGTCGAAACGATCGCCAGAACGTCCCAAATCGATCAAAACGAAGTATTGGACGGCGCCGCGCCGGGCGACCATGCTTGCGGTTGACCGAAGGGGATCAACATGACGGACGGGTTGAGACGCCGAGATTCCCCAGGCAGCCGCTCCATCGCGTCTCGGGTTCGTGCGGCCTGCTGTGGCTTCGCCCTGCTCGTTCTGAGCATCGGCGCGGCGCAGGCCCAGGTAGTCACCGAGTTCAGCATCACCGGCGGCCATCCCGGCGGCATCACGGCCGGCCCCGATGGCAATCTCTGGTTCACCGCGGTGGGTAATGGGTTCGGCCAGATGGAGGTCGGGCGGATTACCCCGCTCGGAGCCGTCACCGAGTTCAGCACCGGCATCACCGAGCAACCAACCAACATCACGGCTGGCTCCGACGGAAATTTGTGGTTCACGGAATTTAATAAACAGATCGGGCGGATTACTCCTCTCGGAGTCGTGACCGAGTTTAGCGCCGGCATAAGCGCGGGCGCGAACCCTGGGGACATCACGACCGGCCCCGATGGCAATCTGTGGTTCACGGAGCAAGGTGTCAACCGGATCGGGCGGATTACCCCGCTAGGAGTTGTCACCGAGTTCAGCACCGGCGTAACCGCCTACTCGGGACCTAACATCATCACCGGCGGCCCCGATGGCAACCTGTGGTTCACGGAAATACAGGGCAACCGGATCGGACGGATTACCCCGCTCGGAGTCGTCACGGAGTTCAGCGCCGGCATTACCGCCGGCGCGGCACCTGGTGGCATCACGACCGGCCCCGATGGCAACCTGTGGTTCACGGAATTCCTGGGCAACCGGATCGGGCGGATTACCCCGAGTGGAGTCGTCACCGAGTTCAGCGCCGGCAGCAACGGTTCTCAGGAGCCTGCGAACATCACGGCCGGCCCCGATGGCAACCTGTGGTTCACGGAATTCCTGGGCAACCGGATCGGGCGGATTACCCCGGGTGGCGTCGTTACCGAGTTCAGCGCTGGCATCACCGCGGGAGCGGGCCCTGACGGCATCACAGCTGGCCCCGATGGCAACCTGTGGTTCACGGAAAATGGCCGCTACGGCATCGGGGGCTACAGCATCGGGCGCATCACCACAGGCGGGGTCTGTAACATCAATGGGACGATCCTGTGCCTGAGCAGCGGGCGATTCAAGGTGCAGGCGCATTGGGCGACACCAGACGGTCGGAGCGGCCAGGGGCAGGCGATCTCGCTGAGCGATGACACGGGCTATTTCTGGTTCTTCAATTCGAGCAACGTCGAGATAATCGTGAAGGTCCTAGACGGCTGCGCGATTAACGGCAGCAAGTGGGTCTTCGCGGGCGGTCTGACGAACGTCAACGTGGTCCTGACGGTTACGGACACACAGACGGGTGGCCTCACGTACACGAACCCCCAGAACACACCCTTCCAGCCGATCCAGGACACGAGCGCCTTTTCGACGTGTCCATGACTCAGCAGACCGGCGCCGTCTGCCTGGGGTTCGCCCTGCTCGCGTTGGGCACCGGTGCCGCGCAGGCCCAGGTGATCACCGAGTTTAGCGCCGGCATCACCGCCGGCGCGGAGATTGGCGGCATCACAGCCGGGCCCGATGGCAACCTGTGGTTCGCGGATTACCTCGGCCGGATCGGGCGGATTACTCCGCTAGGAGTCGTCACCGAGTTCAGCGCCGGCATCACCGCCGGTGCAGGACCTCAAGACATCACGGCCGGCCCCGATGGCAACCTCTGGTTTACTGAGACCTATTTCGACCTTGGCACCCAATCCTATGTCGTCAAGATCGGGCGGATTACCCCGTTCGGAATCATCACCGAGTTCAGCGCCGGCATGACCGCCGGTTTTGGACCCCAGGGCATCACGGCCGGCCCCGATGGCAACCTGTGGTTCACTGAACAGGGTTACCCCGGAATCGGGCTCGACCGGATCGGGCGGATCACTCCGCTAGGAGTCGTCACCGAGTTCAGTGCCGGCATCACAGCCGGCGCGGAGATTAGCGGCATCACGGCCGGGCCCGACGGTAACCTGTGGTTCACGGAAGGCGCGGTAGGCGCTGGCCGGATCGGGCGGATTACCCCGCTCGGAGTCGTCACCGAGTTCAGCACCGGCATCACCGCACTCCCTTTCGGCATCACGGCCGGCCCCGATGGCAACCTGTGGTTCACGGAAGGTTTCGGCCACAATCTGCCATATGGGCAGATCGGGCGGATCACTCCGCTGGGAGTTGTCACCGAGTTCACTGAAGGTTTTCCCGCTGGCGCGAGCCTTGCCGGCATCACGGCCGGCCCCGATGGCAACCTGTGGTTCGCCGCAGGTTATTACTTAGGGATCGGGCGGATCACCCCGTTCGGGGTCGTCACCCTGTTCAGCACGCTCCCCGCCGACGGACCTGGCGACATCACGACCGGCCCCGATGGCAATCTGTGGGTCACGCAATATAACGCGATTGGGCGGATCACCACGGGAGTCAACTGCAACATCGACGGAACGACCCTTTGCCTGAGCAGCGGGCGATTCAAGGTGCAGGCGCACTGGGCGACCTCCGATGGCCAGAGCGGTGACGGGCAGGCGATCTCGCTGACTAGTGACACGGGCTATTTCTGGTTCTTTAGTCCGAGCAACGTGGAAATGGTCATCAAGGTCTTGAGCGGCTGCGTCATCAATTCGCAATTCTGGGTCTTCGCCGGGGGCCTGACCAACGTCCAGGTGGACTTGACGGTCACCGACACCCTCACCAATACCGTCAAGACCTATCGAAATCCCCAGAACACGGCCTTTCTACCGATCCAGGACACGAGCGCATTTGCGACCTGCTCGGCGGGCTTCGCATCGCTCCTGCCAAACCTTGATGGGGAGAGAGCTGCCGCGCCCTCTCCAGTGGAAAAGAACGTGCTTTCGGAAATGGTCCTCCCTCCCATCTCTACCGGCGTCTCACAGGGCTGCACGGCGGATACGACCACGTTGTGCCTGAGCAGCGGACGATTCGGTGTGCAGGCGCAGTGGGCGACCTCGGATGGCCAAGGCGGCGACGGGCAGGCGATCTCGATGACGAGTGACAGGGGCTATTTCTGGTTCTTCAGTTCGAGCAACGTGGAAATGGTCGTCAAAGTCCTGGACGGCTGCAATATCAATGGCAGCAAATGGGTCTTCGCGGGCGGACTGACGAACGTCAACGTGGTCCTGACAGTCACCGACACGCAGACGGGGGCCGTGCGCACATACACCAACCCTCAGACCACGGCGTTCCAACCGATTCAGGACACCAACACCTTTTCGACGTGTCCATGACCGGGCGGGCTCGTCCTCCGCGCTCGCCGCTGAGCCGCCAGCCGTTCGGCGACCTTTGTCGTGAGCCGGCTGGTGCTCCAGCGCCTGGGGGTTCCACGTCGAGGGCCGGTTGCAGGGAGGCCAAGGATCGAAGTAAGGTGCTCTCGCCACAAAATGGTTACGTTCTGGGAGACAACGTCGCGCACTTCCAGTCCATGTTGATCTCAAAAAGGAGGGAGTCATGTTCAAGCAAGTCCTGGCTTTCATCGCAGTAGCCACAGTGGCGGCCGCCAGTCCTGCCGGTTCCCAGCCAGCTCCGCCAACGTCCGAACAGGCAAAGCGAATTGAGGCGATGGTCAACAAGGCTGCCGCGCTTGTCGAAAAGCAGGGCAAGGCTGCATTCTCCGAGTTTAGAAAACCGGATAGCGAATGGTGGTTCGGTAACACCTATGTCTTCGCCTACGATCAAAAACTGAATGTATTGTTGAATCCGGCATTCCCGAAGCGAGAAGGGACCAATCCCCAGGGTCAGAAAGATGCCAATGGTAAGGCGTTTCATGACGAGTTTCTGAAGGTGGCCCAGACCAAGGGATCAGGCTGGGTCGATTACATGTTCCCCAAACCCGGGCAGACTCAACCTTCCCAGAAGTGGAGCTATGTGAAGGCAGTCCAGATCGACGGAACACCTGGAATCATCGGTGCGGGTTTTTATCCCGAGTGATGCAAGCGCCGACCCGTTGAACAGCAGGTCGACCGGGCGTATCGTTTTGGCATGTACCGGCTCATCAAGACACTCTCGCCTAACCCGCGGCTGCAGCGGAATCCGGTCCGATCTTTTCGATCTTCAGTTGCTCGTGCAGCTCATTCTCATGCTGCCTTGACTTACCTGCGCGGGAGGCCCGGGTAGACTTAGCCCTATGAAGACGAGGAAGACAGGCAGATCCGGCGGCTCAGGAGTGCGTCCGGAGGGTACGCGAATACGCGGTAAGCCTCCTCAAGAGCTAGTGGTGAAACCGTTCGTCCGCGACTACGAAGGTCGCAAAGTCGGAATGCCTGAAGGATGGCAGGACAAGCGACGTCAGCGCGTCGTGGAGTTCCTGAAGGGCCAACTCCCACCTGGTGGTAGTTTACGAGGGGACTTCAGTTACGCCGACCTCTTCGGCGGTCGTTACTTTCAAGACCTCCTTTCTGAAGCCAAAAAGATAGGCTTTGGTGAGGAAGACTTGCGGGCTGCAGCGAGCAGCCTTCCAGATCTCGTCATCCGAGGCGTCGATTCCTTCAATGGAAATCTGGAGACTTGGTTCCGAAAATAGATTCGGCTCCATGCTCGCCCGGTTTACTGGGCAGGCCCCGTTCGCGCCACCGCCGCCGCAGCCTTATGCGCGAAAAGTGCTTCGGTCGGCAAGCAAGCGGCTTTGCGTTCACACGCCCCGAGAATAAAGGTGCACAGTCAGCCATTCTAATCGTTGTATCGCGTCTCCTGAGCCAACTGTAGCGAAATGCGGGGCTATCTGAGGGCTTACAGATCTTGTGCTCTACACTCGCATTCCAGTCTTTCCTAATCTGGTCCGATGCGTCGTAACGCTCTTACTCTCTTGCTCGTCAGCTTTCTTCTGCGGTAGCCTTCCGAGCCGCCGCCTGCATCAAGCGATACCACTCTCGGAACCCGCTCTCGATGTGGTCGGCAAGGATACGCGTCGCCTCCTCTTCCTCTCTGCGCAGTTGCTTGTAAGCCCGAAGAAGAACAAATTCGACGGAGCCATTCGCCTCCAGCAGGCACCTGCGGAAGCAAGCCTCAAAGGCCGCCGCGTGGTGCACCTTTCCGAGGAACTGCTTGACCGCTGTCTGTGGTGTTTGTCCCTTTGGCGTCGGAGCCTTCTTCTGTACCATGCCATCCTCCCCTGATCCACATCTTACCGACGTGAACCAATTCTGTTTGTTCCGAAGGGGGTTCCGTACCGTGATCCGTACCCCTAAAGGGGTATTACGGATGTTACGGGTGTGATCCGTATCCGGAAGAATGTGGATTTTACGGGTCGTACGGATCGACCTTTCCTTCCCTTCGTGATTCCGTCGGCTCGATCCGATCTTCTTCCGGTGACGCTGTGGTCGGACCGTAGACGCCCTTCCTGATCTTCTTAATCCGATCCTCATCGGAGCCGAGCTTAATCAGCTTCTCGGCAGAAGACTGCTTCAGGCTGAGACGACGTTTAAGTTGCCTGACGATTGTGGCAGTGTCCATTTCCTCGGAGACCACCTCTTCAAGTGCCTGTAAACGCCTCTCCTCCTGAGCGATGACCGCGCTGACCGAGCGAGGCTGGCGACGAAACGTACCGGTCGGTAGATCGAAGTGGAGGTCCGACGGCGGCAGCGGCTCCTGATTCTTGAGTTTGTCGAAGTAGAGAACTCGAAGTGGGTCGAGTTCCCCATCCGGCCAATGCAGAATGAAGACCGAATCCGAATCGTCCCTCTTGTTTCCCGCCCCAACGATCCGCGTGCGCAGGCTTCCGCCCCTGCGATTGAACTTAAGATTTTCCTTCGTCAAGTGGTCCAGGAGGATGAACGCAGGCTGCGCGGGCAGAAGTGCTAGTTCCCGGAGAGGTTTGACGACCTGCTGCTTCCAATCCGACCGGCTGTTGTCTTCGCCGCCGTGGAAGTAGCCGTGCGTGTCAAGGATCACGACTCCTGCCTTCGTGTCTTCGATGAGGCGGCGGAATGCCGGATCGGAGAGCTGGGGCACCTTCTCGCCAGCCGCCAAGAGAGATACGGGTAAACCCTGAAGGTCGATTTCGAGGGTGTCGGCAGCACGCTTCAGGCGCTCGGCGAATTTGTACCGGTTGCCCTCCGCGAGAAGGTAGAGGACCGAAACGGCCTCCTTTACGTCCATGCCCAAGAACGATGTCTTGGACGCGAGACAGAGGCCAAGTTGAACCGCGAGGCTCGTCTTGCCGACCCCGCCCTCGCCCGCCAAGTGGTTAACAGTCGCCCTCACAAGGATGCCATCCCCAAGCAGAGATGGTTCTTCGGAGGGTTCCTCATTGACAAGTTCCCAGACCGAGACGGTGCCGACGATGGCCGAGGTTGCTGGAGGAGCGAGGCTGGACGAGGCCCATGGATCACGCGCAGGCGTGCCGTAGACGCCATCGAGCGTTTGGCGAGCCTCCGAGCGGTCGAAAGGATGATCGCCGTCGTGTTCGACTTCATCCGCAAATGCCTCGACCAGAGCCACGGCATCGGCTTTCGGCGCTCGGTTATCCCGGAGTTGTAGCGAGAGTTCTAGGTTTGTCCGGTGGCGATTTCCCTCCCGAGATTCCGAAAGCGCCCGGTCGAGCAACAGTTCGCCAAGATCCTCGCTCCAACACACGGAGGTTTCGGGTATCTCGGGGTAAGCGGAGTGCCTGTCCGGCCTCCGTAACGCCTCCAGCCACGCAGCCGGGCATTCGGCAGAACCCACTTCAGCGGGCGAGCAGCCGGTCGCGTACGCGTACTCGTTCGCCGTCATGCTTGGCGGCACGACAACCAGCCCGTTCCATTTAATTTCGCCCCAAATAGGTTTACCGACCAGGTCCTCCTCTGAGCGTCTAAACGAAAGCTGCTTCCGACCTCTGCCAGTCCCCGTAAGAACCGTCACGGTCGTCGGCATCGGTCCCAGCTGGCGCTCGGCATCCGAGAAGGCCTCCGGGTCGTCTACGTCAAAGATCCATTCGTCTGCTCGAACCAACCGCCCAAGATTGCTGATCGGAAAGAGCCTGAAGAGCATCTCTATCTCCAACGGATCGGAGGTAGCCTCCTCTATCCATTTCTCGAATCTTGGGTGCTTTCCCCGTTTGCAACCCCGCGTCGCACCCTGGCAGGTGCAGGCCCCGCTGTCGTCGATTCCGTGGAGAATCACAAGACGTTCTCCTCGGGCTGCGAGAGCTACCGCTGAGTCAATGAGGGCTGTTACGCCGTCCTCTGTGGTTGTCCATGCGTTGTTCATAAATCTACAAAAATCCCTTCTGACGCCGAGCGCACGCAACACGTCGACCTTCGCCCCGAATGGCGAAGGACCACGTTAGTTAAAGAATCAGGATGAATACGGCGGTTACCGGAGAGCTGCCAACCGCCAAGGCCCGAATACCGAAGAGACTAAATCTAAAGCACAGGCCCCTGGCCCGTCAAGAGGTTTTAATCGCTTGCCGTCGAAGTTCGTCGGTTTTCTCAAACTTCTCTAACAGTCTGGGTCAATGCTCCAGTTCTATTGGATCACCGTCCGGAAAGTGCCATTTACGGATGACATAAAACCGCCAACACCGTTTGGCCAACCTTGGGTCGTACCGGAGCCTCACAGCGTAGGAAAGGAATTCCTCAAGGGTTGGCATCTCGGGGACCGCACTTGGAACCTTGACCGCCTTAGCCATCCGTACCTCCCTCGGGTGCCCCACGACGCGGGAGGCGCTCGGCATCAAAGTACGCTGAGTGACACCGTGGACAGACTCGGACGGTTTGCTTGCGCGGGTACCAGCTGTGGCCACACCTCTTACACTCGATCTTTCGTATTACAAAAATGAGCCTCATTAATAGTCCTTTCTGACGGCCATGAAAGTGCGCCGTCAATAGAACTATCGCCGCTCGAAATAGAAATCTAAGAAAGTGTTGAACAATGAGTGATTCTTATAAACACCGCCTATGCGGACTGAGGATGCCCGGTGACTATCAGGATGTAACCGGTCATTTGTGGTATAATGGGCGTTGCCCGCCACACGTGTATCGAAACACCCCGGCGAATTAGTTCCGCCCGCTCTGTGCGCCTAAATGGGGCATTCAAAGTCTCGAAAAGATCTTTTTTGATCGGGTGATTTTTATAGCGAATGTATTGAAAAAGCAGCGAATGTACCTCAAGCAAAAGCGATAGCTAGTGATCAAGTATAGGGAGCCGTTGTCGCCCGCGTGACTGAGGCTAGGCGTCACGTGGAGGTTGGTTCGGAGTCACGGTTTCAGACGGCGGTAGTTCCACCATCGCGCTGGACCTGTTGTCTCCGCGTGTGGTAGCCTCCGGGTCGAGACAGACAGGTTTCCGGACCTTCCGGGGATTGGCGCTCAGTTGGGCTGGGGCGCTACGTCAACGGAAGTTTCATGCCCCACCGTCTGCTCTCCACCGCCGAAGTTCCCAACGCTAAGAAGACTCTCCGGTACTTAAGGTGGCAGGGCTTAGGCCCGCCCGATTTCGAAGGCGAGGTCGTTAAGGGGCCTCGCGGCCTCCCGGACGACTCCGGCGAAACTCAAACCGTTAGCTTCGCGCCCCTCGTAGGCGGTCGCGATTCCGGTCTGCTGAGGAGTGCCCGGAGGGCGGTCAATCATGGCTAGCCCGACGAGACTTCAGGCGGAGGAATTAATCGCCTCTTTCCGGGAGGCGGTTCTTCAGGCCTCGGACCTGCACGAGGTGACAGCTCTCCTCGCCGCAATTCGGCAGGTCGAGACGGAAGCCGAAACGCGCCGTCTCGAAGTCCTCGTCGTCGCAGATCGGGAGACCTTGCAAGGCCCGGACGCGATTCTCGACTCGGACCAGGCAGCTTCCTTTCTGGGCGAGTCGCTCAACTGGGTTTATCACCATCGGCGTCAGCTTCGTCCGGCACTCGTAAGCGCGGAAGGGTCGAGGCCGCGCTATTCAAGATCAAAGCTCGAAGTTCTTCAAGAAAACTGGAGCGGAAATGGGGAGGGCAAATGAAAGGAGGAGGTCGAGTATTTCAGCGTGGTCGCCGCTGGTGGCTTGCCGTCTATTTCAGGGGCGAAGAGATTCGGAAAAGCGCAGGCCGGACGCGTGAGGCGGCACGAGAGAAGCTTAAGGCGACACGGGCCGAGTTGGCTGGCGAGGATTCCTGGCCGCGTGAGAACACCGTCACCGTTACCGATCTACTGGATTCCTACGAAACTGACCTCGAGCGTCGAAAGCGGAAGTCTTTGACCCCCTTCCGAAGCCACGCCAAGTCGCTTCGACGCCTCTTGGGCAGGCACATCGCCGCAGAAGTCTCCACTTTTGACATCGAGAGGTATCAACGGAAGCGACGCGCATCGGGAAAGGCGACCGCCACGGTTGACCGGGAAACCGAAATACTGCGAGGGGCGTACCGGCTGGCGCAGAAGCGCGGGTTAATCAAGCTGGTCCCCTACTTTCCGTTCTTTCCGAGCCGAGAACCGGCGCACCGGCTTTTTTGAAACGGATCAGGTCGAAAAACTCCTCCGAGAGCTTCCCGCACCAGTCGCAGACGCTACGCAGTTCGCGTACCTCACGGGCTGGCGAAAGGGCGAAATCCTCTCCCTTCGGTGGGAGGCTGTTGACCGCGCAGCTCGGGAGGTTCGCCTTGAAACTTCGAAGAATGCAGACCCACGCACGCTGCCCCTTGAAGGCGAACTCTGGCTCCTGATCGAGAAGCGGTGGAAGCAGCGGCAGTTTCGCAAGGGGCCGCTGACCAGACTGGCCGCCTTCGTGTTTCACGAGGGAGGAAGGCCCCTTGGGGACTTTCGGAAACCGTGGGCGCTGGCGTGCAAGCGGGCTGGAGTTTCCGGAAGAATCTTTCACGACCTTCGCCGGTCAGCGGTCCGCAACATGATCCGTGCCGGTGTGCCGCAGTCGGTGGCCATGACGATCAGCGGACACCGCACCATCGCCATGTTTCTGCGGTATGGAATCACGTCGGACGAGGACAAACGCAAGGCTCTCCTCAACGTTCAGGCGTTCGCCCGCGTTGATCGGGCTGAGCGCAAGGCTCTCGCCTTCGCGTCCGAACCTGAGCTTGCCGAATCCCCGCCCACGGCGAAAACACGGACAAAAACACGGACAAAAATGAAAAACGGGTCGGACCCGGATGGCCCAACCCATTGATTTTATTGGTTGCGGGGGCGAGATTTGAACTCGCGACCTTTGGGTTATGAGCCCAACGAGCTACCAGGCTGCTCCACCCCGCGTCAGGAAAGGCGAACTTTATCGGAGGCCAGTGGCAAGGTCAAGCACATCTGGCCGAAAGCACCGGGAGGTGCCTCCCGGCGCTGACGAATCTCGGTCCGCTGGAGAAAAGGATTACCTGGCGGAGGGCGTTGGAGTTATGGAGTCC
>CAAGKR010013707.1_pt1 | contig 10947 bp, 11 predicted proteins | sample 2556971 | NCBI WGS metagenome assembly CAAGKR01 (sample SAMEA5207829, study PRJEB30636) | soil metagenome | biome: forest; feature: boreal; material: soil | place: USA | collected 2011-09 | depth 1 m
GGCGACGGGAACCTGACCGAGAAAGCCCTGCATCGCCTGGCCGACGGAGCGCTCATCGAATCCGTCCTGATGCACTACCCGGCCCGCCGCACGGCCGACGGACAACAGCGGGAGCGCCACACGGTGTGCATCTCCAGCCAGGCAGGCTGCGCCGTGGGCTGTCCGTTCTGTGCTACCGGCGAGCTCGGCTTCGGTCGTGATCTGACAACGGCCGAGATCGTCGACCAGGTCCGTGCCGCCGCCCGCCGGCTGCGGACGCATGCTCGGCGGCTGACGAATGTGGTGTTCATGGGGATGGGCGAGCCGCTGCTCAACCTGGACCGGGTGCTCGAGGCCGTCTCGGCGTTGTCCGATCCCGGCCGGTTCGGGCTCGGCGCCCGGCACATCACCGTGTCGACCTCGGGCGTGGTGCCCGGGATCCGCCGGCTGACCGCGCTCGGGCCGCAGTTCACCCTGGCCGTGAGCCTCCACGCCGCGCGTGACCCCCTGCGCGACGTGCTGGTCCCACTCAACCGGCGCTGGCCCGTGGCCGAGGTCGTCGCGGCTGCCCGCGACCACGCCCGGGTCACCGGTCGGCGGATCTCCTACGAGGTGACCCTGATCGACGGCGTGAACGACACGGAGGCCGATGCCGATGCCCTGGCCGGACTCCTCCGCGGTGACCTCTGCCATGTCAACCTGATCCCGATGAACCCGGTCGCCCACACGCCCTGGACAGCCAGCCCGATGGAGCGGATCGAGCGGATCGCCGCCCGCCTCCGGCGGGACGGGCTCGCGGTAACGATCCGGCGCAACCGGGGCCAGGAGGTAGGGGCAGCCTGTGGCCAGCTGGCAGCCGAGCGAGCCGGCGAGCCGGCCGCGCCGGTGGTGGCCCGTCGGCGCGAGCTGCTGGTCATGCGTAGCGCGGCTGCCCTGCGCGGGGAGCGGCTGACCGAGCCGCCCGAAGCCGGGTTGGTGGCCGCCCTGGCCGCGAACCGCGATAGGACCCCGGCAGTCGGCCCGGTCGTGGCGACGGTGGATTGACGATGGCATGGGAGCCTGCCGGGGGCGTCCAGATCGCAGCGAGCATCCTCGATGCGGATCTCGGAAACCTGGGCAACGCGATCCGGCGGCTTGAGCGGGCCGGAGCAGATCGGGTCCATCTGGACGTGATGGACGGCCACTTCGTGCCCAACCTCACGTTCGGCCCGAAGACGATCCGGGCGCTCCGGCCGCGGACGCGCCTGCCCTTCGATGCTCACCTGATGATCTCCAATCCGGCTCGCTACATCGACGAATTCATCGGCGCTGGCTGCGACTCGATCACGATCCACGTTGAGATTGACGAGCCGATCGAGCCAGCCCTCCAGGTGATCCGGCGGGCCGGACGGCGGGCCGGCCTGGCGGTCAAGCCGGCAACGCCGCTGGCGGCGCTCGAGCCCTACCGGGGCCTGTTTGAGATTCTCCTGGTGATGACCGTCGAGCCGGGCTTTGGGGGTCAGGCGTTCATGGCCGACGCGGCCGCCAAGATCCGCGCCGCGCGGGCGGATCGGCGCCTGGCAGATGGACCCCTCGAGATCCAGGTCGACGGCGGGATCAACGTGGGGACGGCCGCCACGGTCGGCGCACTCGGCGTGGACGTCATGGTCGCCGGTTCGGCCCTCTTTCGGAAGGGTCGCGACATGGCCGCCGAGATGGCGCGCATTCGCGGGGCGGCCGACACCGGACGGGTCCGGTGACGGGGGAGGCGCCGGTCTCCGAACCGGCCACCACGCCGGACGCGGCCCCGACCCACCTGGGCCGGCGCAACGACCGGATCCTGCTCTGGTCGGTCGGCGGCTACATCGTGATCCTGTCGGCGCTGATGATCGTCAAGGGCGTCTCGATCACCCCCGATGTCCTGCTGGTCGCCCTGGGCCTGGCGGCGCTGGTCCTGGGCCGAGGCCGCCTGTTCCTGCGCGACTGGATTCCGTTCGTAGGCCTGTTCCTTGCGTATGAGCTCATGCGCGGGTATGCGGTCAGCTTCGGGGCGAGCGTTCATGTCGCTGACTTCATCGCCATCGACAAGTTCCTGTTCTTCGGCCACCTGCCGACCCAGGTCCTCCAGGACTGGTTCCATCCGGCGACCGGGATCGACTATCTGGCGATCGTCGCCACCATCTTCTACTTCCTTCATTTCCCGTTGCCGCTGGCCGTTGGCTTCTTTCTCTGGCTGCGCCAACGACGGGCCTACTACGACTTCGTGGCCGCCATCATCATCCTGAGCATGGCCGCCTTCCTGACCTATCTCCTGCTGCCGGTTGGACCACCGTGGTATGCCGCCCAGCAGGGCCTCCTGAACGGGCCGACGGGTGTGCCCACGATCACCTACCTGAAGCCGGGGGCGTTCGACGAGATCGCCCGGTTCTTTGGCTTCCAGGGCAACTACCTGTACACCTACACGATGTACGACATCAATCCGAACGATGTTGCGGCCTTCCCGTCGCTCCACGCGGCCTATCCGACGCTGGCTTTCCTGTTCACCCGGCGCGCCTTTGGACGGATCGGCTACCTGATGCTGGGGTATGCAGCATGCGTCTGGTTCGCGGTGATCTACCTCGGCGACCACTACCTGGTCGATGTCCTTGGCGGGATCGCGTACGCCGCGGTCGCCTACTGGGCCGTGATCCACGCCCCAGGCTGGTTCAGACGCGTCGTCGACCGGGCCGCCGACGAGCAGATCGGGGCTACCGTGGAGAGCGCCGGAGTGGGCGACGGGGCGGTCCTGGGCCAGCTGGGCCGGCGGATTCGATGGACCGTGGTTGCCCAGGGACTGGGTCTGATCGTGGCTGGCGCGGTGACGGCCACGATCATCATCAAGGGCGACGTGCTGGGTGGCTATGCCAGCCCGTTCTACCTGCTCCCGTCGGCCGTCAGCCTGATCGGCCTGTGGCGGGTGGCTCTGGGCGTCTTCGCGCGCTAAGGCCCCGAGGCGGCTGTTGGGCGGCGATCGAGGGCGTGTCCTGCCACAACCGGCCGCCGTGTCCGCGTGTGCCAGAACCAGTCGCCGTGTCCGGGTGTGCCCTCAGAACATCAAACCGGTGATTTCGAACCCAGGCGAGCCCGGCCGGCAATATTTGCGCCCCAGGTTCATCCCGGCCCGAGCGCGGCGCGGGATGAATCCGGACGTAGCGGCTCGTCATCGACGCGGACGCAGCCGAGAACAACCGGCATTCGGCTCGACACCGGCAGTTTGATGTTCTGAGTACACATACCGGCGGCGCGAGCGCCCGGGCTCTCGCGCCGTGGCCCGGCTCTCGTGCCGTGGCCCGATGCTCGCGAGCTCGGCCCGCTGAGAGGCCCTATTCCGGAATCAGGCCTCGTGCCGGCAGGGCAGCGCGGGGGCGGCGGTCAGCGAGCTGACTTGACGAGCGTCCGGCGGCAGCGGGTACAGACGGACTGCTTCTTTGGCTCACCCGAGGCGGTCATGATGACCAGCGGCTGCAGGTTGGGCTGATAGCGGCGGTGAGCGCGGACGCGGTTCATCCCGGATGACTGCGGATTGAAGCCGCCCATTGAAACCTTGCCGCAGACGGCGCACGCTCGGGACATCGCAGATCCTCGCGTCGAACAGTTGGTTCAGTCATGAAGAACGAGCCGACGCCGGCCCGAGCAGACGGTACGATAACACATCGTCCGGCCCGGCCCGGCCCGAGCAAGCCCACTCCCACGCTGGAGGTCAAGCTGCCAATCCCCGCGCACCGCGAAGCCGGCCAGTCGCTGGTCAGCCGGCGAGCGATCAGCCAGATCGTCCGCGCCGCCGTCTCGAGCAGCTACGGCGTGACCGGCCTCGCCGACGATGGCCTGCTGCATGGGATTCTCGCCCGGCTGGGAGTCCGACCTCCAGGCGTCCTCGTCCGAGTCGAAGGCGGCCTCCGGGTTGAGCTCCGGGTCCTCGTGGCAGCGGGCGTGCCGATTGCCGAGGTGGCTCGCCAGGTCGACTCCGCCGTGCGCTACTCGGTTCGCCGCGCGATCGAGCGCGAGATCGAGCGGGTCACGATCTATGTCGATGGCTTGCGCTTCGAGGCCGCAGCGATGCCTCGGCCCCTGGCTGGCCCGACCGCGATCGATGCCCACCGCGCTGCCGAAGATCGCGGCGTTGCGGCCCCAGCCGTCCCGGGCTCCGACGCCGCGTGACCCAGCGAACCTGCGACGGGGCCGGCCTGGTGGCCGCATTCCGGGCCGCCGTGGCGAACCTCGAGACGCACGTCGAGGAGATCAACGCGCTGAACGTCTTTCCCGTCCCCGACGGCGATACCGGCTCGAACATGCTGGCGACGGTGCGGCTCGCGCTGGAGGAAGCCGAGGCGGTCGCCGGCCAGTCGGCTGGGCGGGTCGCCGCCGCACTCAGCTTCGGTGCGTTGATGGGCGCCCGGGGCAATTCCGGGGTGATCACCTCGCAGATCTGCCGGGGGCTTGCCGAGGGACTCGAAGGCAAGCGCCGGTTCAACGGGCTCGATCTTGCCCACGCCCTCGGCCGTGCCGCGGAACTCGCCTATGCCGCCGTCGGCAAGCCCGTCGAGGGCACGATCCTGACGGTCGTTCGCGAGGCGGCCGCAGCAGCCAAGGCGGCGGCTGAGCACGACGACGACATTGAGGCGGTCCTGGGCGCGACGGTCAACGCCGCCGAAGCGGCGGTCGCCCGGACACCGTCGCTGCTGCCCGTCCTGCGCGAGGCCGGGGTCGTCGACGCGGGCGGCCAGGGCCTCTACCGGCTGTTCCAGGGCGCCCTGCTCTATCTCGTCGGGCGTTCGCCGGCGGGATCGGTCGGGGCCCGGCTGCGAGCTGGCGCCAAGCCGTCGGTCCTGGTCGCCCATGCCGACGAAGGGTTCGGTTACGAGACGATGCTCCTGCTCCAACCCAGGGCGGGCTCGATCCTCGACCCGGACTCGATCCGCCGCGAGTTCGAGACCATCGGCGAGTCGGTGGTGGTCGTAGGTGACGGCAAGGCTGTCAAAATCCACGTCCACAGCGAGCACCCCAACGAGGTCCTGGGGGGCGCCCTGGCAATGGGCAGCCTGAGCCGGATCAGCGTCGAGAACCTGGACCAACAGGCGCGTGACGTGCGCGAGCGACGGGCCACCGAGTTCAACGATGATGCCGCCTCACCGGCCGAGGCGATCGCCCCGACCGAACGGTCGGTTATTCCGCTGGCGGTGGTTGCCGTGGCCGCCGGCGATGGCCTCGCCGCGATCTTCCGCGACTTCGGGGTGGCCGCCGTCGTCCAGGGTGGCCAGTCGGCGAATCCCAGCACGGGCGAGCTGCTCCAGGCGATCGAGGGCGTGAATGCGCTCGAGACGCTCCTGCTGCCCAACAACCCGAACGTGATCCTGGCCGCGCGGCAGGTCGCTGCGCTCACGTCGCGGGCAGTCCATGTCGTGCCAACCCGCAACGCTGCCGAGGGAATCGCTGCCTTGCTCGCCCTCGATCCCACCCACGACGGCGCGACCAATGTGGTCGAGATGACCGCGGCCGGTCGGGCGATCGAGTCGCTCTCGGTGACAACGGCAATCCGCGACGCGAAGCTGTGTGGCCGCAAGGTCCGGCGCGGCCAGACGATCGTGCTCGACCCGGACGATGGGTTGGTGGCCGTCGACGGCGATCGGGAGCGGGCCATCGAGACGGCGGTCCGGGGACTCCGACCCGGGATCGAGCTGATCACCCTGTTCTACGGCGACGGGGCTGACCTGGCCGAGGCGGAGGAAACGGCCCGCCGGATCAATGCCACCCTCGAGGGTGTCGAGGTGGAGGTCCGACACGGCGGTCAGCCCCACTACCGGTACTTGATCTCGGCCGAGTAGGAATGGTGCACGGGCAGCCGGGTCGCCGACCGACGCCGGCCAATCGAGCTCGATCGGGCCGGCGGGCACCGCCGCCGACCGATCCGGTCGCATTGCTGGCGACGCCGCTGGGTGAGAGCGGGTTGCCGGGGGATGCCGCCCTCCGCCGGGCCGGCCGGCGGCTGGACCTGCGCACGGTCCGTGATCTCCTGTTCCACCTGCCCCGGCGCTATGAGGATCGCCGTGAGATGCGCACGATTGCCGAGCTGCGCGACCTGCCCGACGGGGCGACGGCAAGCGCCCGCGTCGTGGTCCGCTCGATCAACGTGGAGCAGACCTGGCGACGGCGGGTCCAGGTAACGAAGGCCGTCCTGGTCGATGAGACCGGGGAGGCCGAGGCGACCTGGTTCGGCCGACGCTTCATCGAGCGGCGGATCCACGCAGGACAGCACCTGGTCGTGAGCGGCAGGCTGAAGCAGCGTGGCTTCAGCCCCATCTTCGACGACCCCGAGTTCTCGCCGGAGGACGGCACCGAACCGCTCCACGCGGGCCGGATCGTGCCGGTCTATCGACTGACCGCGGGTCTGACCGCGGCGCGAATCCGAGAGGCCATCCGGGCGGCCCTCGACAGAGCCGGCCTGATGTACGGCGAGTACCTGCCCGCCGATCTGGTTCAGGCCGAAGGGCTCGAGCCGATCGGCCGGGCGATTGACCAGGTTCACTACCCGGCCAGCCTGGAGGACCGCGACGCAGCCCTCCGCCGGCTCGCCTTCGATGAGCTGCTGGCACTCCAGCTGGGGATGGTCGGCCGGCGACGGCAGCGCGGCCGGACGACCTCCGAGCCGGTGGTCGTCGCAGATCTGCGCGACGAGGCCGTTCGCGCTGCGATCGAAACGGCGATCGGGGTGAAGATCGGCCGGCCGATCAGCCTGACGGCCGACCAGGTTGCGGCGATGGCCGCGATCCGATCCGATCTTGCTCGCTCTGAGCCGATGCTCCGGCTGCTCCAAGGAGATGTCGGCTCGGGCAAGACCGCCGTCGCGGCGCACGCCCTGGCCCTGGTGGCGGGACTGGGCCGGCAGGGTGCGCTGCTGGCGCCAACGGACCTCCTGGCGCGCCAGCACGCGGCCACCATTGGTGAGCTGCTGGCACCGCTCGGCCTGGGCGTGACCCTGCTCACCGGGTCGCTCAGCGCCGACGGTCGGCGGAAGGCAGTCGCGGCGATTGCCTCCGGTCAGGCCAGCGTTGTTGTTGGCACCCACGCCCTGTTCCAGGAGTCGATCCGCTTCGCCGACCTGGGCCTGGCCGTGATCGATGAGCAGCATCGCTTCGGTGTCGAGCAGCGGGGCCTGCTTGAAGCCAAGGCCGGCGGGAGCGCCGGCACGTCCGGCGACGCGGCACGGGCCGCACCACACATCCTGCTGATGACCGCGACGCCGATCCCCCGGACGCTCGGCCAGATCCTGTATGCCGACCTCGAGGTGTCCGATCTACGGATGGCACCATCTGGACGGTTGCCCATTACCACGGGGATCCGGACGAGCCTCAATCTCGAGGGTCTGTGGCCATTCGTCGCCAAGGAGGCTGCCGCCGATCGCCGAACCTTCGTGGTCGTGCCCCTGATCGAGGCCGCCGAGGACGACGCCGCGACCGCCGCCAAGGATGAGGCCCTGCGCCTGCATGAGCTCCTCGGCCTGCCGGTGGGCCTGGTCCATGGTCGGATGAAACCTGGCGAGCGCGACGCCGAGATGCGCCGCTTCCGCGATGGCGAGACGCGCGTGCTGGTGGGCACGACCGTGATCGAGGTCGGGGTCGACGTCCCCGAGGCGACGGTGATGGTCGTGGAAGGCGCCGACCGATTTGGCCTGGCCCAACTCCACCAGCTCCGAGGCCGGGTTGGGCGGGGGACCGAGCAGAGCTACTGCGTCCTGATCTCGGACGTCACGATGGATGACGATCCGGTTGCCTGGGCCCGCCTCCAGGCCGTCAAGGACCTCACTGATGGATTCGAGCTGGCGGAGAAGGACTTCGAGCTGCGTCGGGAGGGCGACGTCCTTGGCCTTGCCCAATCCGGCCTGCCCCGGCTGCGAGTCGCCTCACTCCAGCGTCTCGACCACCGGGAGCTGGCCACGAAGGCCCGCCACCACGCGGAGGCTCTCCTCGATCCGGCCGGCGAGCTGCCGGGTGAGACCCTGGCGGCCCTCCGGCACGAGCTGACCGGGGGTTGGCTGGAGCCGATCTGGTCGGGCGATCCGGCCAGCGGGGCGTGATGGACGGCAGACCAGATGGCCGGTGACGCCGGGCGGGTGATCGCTGGCCGGGCAGCGGGGCGCCGGCTGGCTGCTCCGGGGCCGGGCACCCGGCCGTTGACCGATCGGGTCAAACAGACGCTCTTTGCGATCCTCGAGCCGGCCCTGCCCGGGGCCCGCTTCCTCGACCTGTGCGCCGGGACCGGCGCCGGGGGGATCGAGGCGCTCTCGCGCGGCGCGGCCGCCGCGGTCATGGTTGAGCGCGACCCGCGCGCCTGCCGAACGATCGCGGAGAATCTCGAGCGGACCGGGTTGGCCGGCGCGGCGGCCCAGGTGGTCCGGGCCGAGGCCTCGGCGTGGCTCGCCGCTGCTACCCGGGCACCTGCCCTCAATCCGCCCCTTGGGCCGTTCGATCTCGTGCTCGTCGATCCGCCCTATGACGACCAGCTCCTGCTCGAAACGTTGCTGGCGCGGCTGGGCGGTCGGGCGGCGGACGGACTCCTCGCGGCGGATGCGGGGATTATCGCCAAGCATTTCTGGCGGGCGGCTCCGCCTGCCCGGATCGGCCTGCTACGATCGATCCGCGAGCGGCGGTTCGGCGAGACCACGCTCACGTTCTATCGGCGGGTCGCCACGGAGGACGGATGAGGGTCGCGGTCTATCCCGGGTCGTTCGACCCGGTCACGTTCGGTCACCTCGATGTCGTCCGCCGCGCTGCCGCCGTCTTCGACCGGGTGATCTTCGCCGTCCTGACAAACCCACGAAAGACCTCGTTCCTGACCGTGGCCGAGCGGCTCGATGCGATCAGGGCGTCGGTTGCGGCGATCGATCCAGCTCTCGTCGATCGGATCGACGTCCAGTCGTTCGAGGGGCTGACGGTCGACGTCTGTCGCCGAGCCGGGGCCGGTTTCATCGTTCGCGGTTTGCGCGCGGTCTCGGATTTCGAGACGGAGATGCAGCTCGCCCACAACAACCGGGTCCTGGCGCCCGAGATCGATACGGTCTTCTTCATGACCTCACTCGAGCACGGCTATGTGAGCTCCACCCTGGTCCGCGAGATCGCCCGCTCCGGTGGCGACGTGCGGGCGATGGTGCCGGGTCCGGCCGAGGTGGCCCTGCGCGGGGCGCTTGAGCGGGTGCGATAATTCGGCCGACGCAGCGGCTCTGCCGTTCGCCGTCACCAGTCCAGGGAGGGCCGGTCCAATCGACATCATCTTCCTCGTCACGCGACTCGAGAACCTGATCGCCAGCGGGAAGAAGCTGCCCCTCACCAGCAATATCGTCCTGGACCAGAACGCGGCACTTGGGCTGATCGACGAGCTCCGGGTTGCCATCCCGGAGGAGATCCGGGCGGCCAAGCGGATCAACTCGGAGGGTGAGCGGATCATCGAAAAGGCTCAGGAAGAAGCCGAGACGATCGTGGCCCGGGCACAGGAGCAGGCCGCCTTCCTGATCGAGGAACGCGGCCTGACCCAGGCGGCCGAGGAGGAGAGCCGGCGGATCCTGGATCGGACTCACCTTGAGGCCGAGGGGATCCGGCAGGGCGCCGATGAGTACGCGGCGTCCATCCTGGGCAAGCTCGAGGGTGAGGTCGACCGGACGCTCCACAGCATTCGCAAGGGGATCGCTGTCCTCGACTCGCGTAATCCGCCCGAGGGCGACGAGGATGGGCCGGTGGTCCCGGCCGACGGCTATGCCGACGACGAGGACTTCCAGCCGGCACCCGCCCGCTCGCCGCGCGGGTGACCGGCGCCTCCGCGAGCGGTGTGCTCACCTATCCGGTTGCCGCGCTGCTGGCCGAGCCGGCCGGCTCCCGACGTGATTTCACGTTTGACGGGATCTGGCTCGATATGGGCGACGACCTGGAGCTCGCGGCCGCCGTCGCTGGCCGGGTGCGCTTCAGCCGGACGAGCCGCGGCCTGTTCATCACGGGCCTGGCGGAGACGGCCCTTGCCCTGACTTGCAGCCGCTGCCTCAGGCCGATCGAGCTTCCGTTGACGGTGGCCTTCAGCGAGGAGGCCCTGCCGACGATCGACCTCGTGTCGGGCAAGTCGCTCGACCCCTCGATCGAACCCGAGATCATCCGGCTGACCGACCACCACGAGGTCCAGCTCGAGCCGGTGATCCGTGAGGCGGTCCAGCTCAGCGAGCCGATTGCGCCGGTCTGCCGCCCGGATTGCCCGGGCCTGTGTATCGTCTGCGGTGAAGCGCTTGAGAACGGTCCGCACGAGCACGACGAGGCCCTCCTCGATCCACGCCTGGAGGTCCTCCGGGCGTTCCGGGTCGACGGCGGAGCCGAGACGGGCTAGACTCGCCCGCCGGCCCCCATCCAGAAGTAACAGCCGCGGTGCGATCGTCCGCCCCGCGCCGGCCGCGCCAGAGGAGAGACGAGGAGCAATGGGAGTCCCGAAACGACGGGTATCGCATGCCCGGCAGGGTGATCGCCGCAGCCACGAGGCACTGGCCCTGCCCCGGCTCGAGGAATGCCCGCATTGTCATGAGCCAAAGCAGCCCCACCATGCCTGCCCGAACTGCGGGTATTACGGTGGCCGCCAGGCGCTCGAGCTGAAGCGGACCACGGACGAGGCCGCCTCCTAGGCACGTGGACCTCAGCGCCGTTCGAGGCGCCACCTCCAACCGCCGCGTCAGGGTCGCCGTGGACGTGATGGGCGGTGACCACGCGCCCGAGGAAGCCGTCCAGGGGGCGCTGATCCATGCCCGCGCCCATCCCGAGGATGATCTCCTGTTCGTCGGGGACGAAGTCCGGGTCCGAGCGATCGTGGGCACCGACCTACCGCCCAACGTCCGGTTCGTGCACGCCGGCGAGGTCGTGGGCATGGACGAGCACGCGGCCCAGAACGTGCGCAAGAAGAAGGACGCGTCGATCCTCGTCGCGATGA
>CAAGKR010344421.1_pt1 | contig 10946 bp, 10 predicted proteins | sample 2556971 | NCBI WGS metagenome assembly CAAGKR01 (sample SAMEA5207829, study PRJEB30636) | soil metagenome | biome: forest; feature: boreal; material: soil | place: USA | collected 2011-09 | depth 1 m
GGCCCCGACTCGGTTGGATTCGTCAGCCGCGACCTTTTCCGGAGGCTCGTTTAGGCGGGCGACCCTATCGTCCGCGTTCCGTCTTCCACACTGGCCTCACGCAGGAACTTCGCCGCTTCCTCCGGCGGGGTTGGATTTATATAGAAGCCGGTTCCCCATTCGAAGCCGGCAGTCTTGGTCAGTTTCGGCATGAACTCGATGTGCCAGTGATAATGGTCGTTGATCGGATCTTGTATGGGAGAGCTGTGAATTACAAGGTTATAAGGCGGATTATCCAGAACCCGCTCGGCCCTGGTCAGCAAAACTTTTAGAGCCTTCGCCAGGTTCTCGAACGTGCGCGACGAAGAATTCTCAAACGCCGATTCATGTTGCTTGGGCAGGATCCATGTTTCAAAAGGAAACCTCGGAGCATAGGGAGCAATGGTCAGAAACCCTTCGTTCTCCGCCACTACGCGTATGCCGGATTCCGTCTCCTGCCGGATAATGTCGCAAAAAACGCAGCGCTCTTTGTAAATGTAATACTGCTTTGCCCCCTCAATCTCTTCCGCCACATAAATCGGCAAAATCGGCAGAGCTATAAGCTGGGAATGAGGGTGCTCCAGCGAGGCTCCGGCGGCTTCGCCATGGTTCTTGAAGATTAAAATGTACTTAAACCGCTGGTCTTTTCGCAGATCCAGAATGCGGTCGCGGAACGTCCAAAGCACATCCTCGATTCTCTTTGGCGGCAGGGTGCCCAGGCTGGCGCTGTGGTCCTGAGTCTCGATGATGACCTCATGCGCGCCGATTCCATTCATCTTGTCGAACATACCCTCGGCCTGCCGGTTTAAATTTCCTTCAATGCCTAGCGCCGGAAACTTATTGGGAACCACGCGCACCGTCCAGCCGGGAGAATCCCGCTGCGGCTCCGGTCCGCTATTTGGATTGGGACGATAAGCCTGGATTTCAGGAGGTGTTTTGGCCTCATTCCCATAACAAAATGGACAGAAGCCGCCCTTATGTTTAATTATTTCGCGGGCAAAATCAGAGGGACGCTTGGCGCGGTCAGTGGAGATAATGACCCAGCGTCCGACGATCGGATCTTTTCTAAGCTCAGGCAACGGCTAACTCCTCTTCGAGGCTGCCGATTATATTACGACGAGGGGAGGGCATTCTGAAATAACTGAAAGTCGGGCGGGCCGGAATGCCGATCATAATACACGGTGATCACATCGAAGCGCCACTGCAAATCGGGAGGAAGGGGACGCAGATATTCCCGCGCGGTGGCTGAAAGCTGACGCCACTTGTCTCGATCGACGGCAGTTTCTGCCGGCTTCACGTCATGGGAAGTGCGGGTCTTAACTTCGATGAAGCAAAGGACATCCTTGTGCCATGCGATCAGATCAATTTCGCCGCGACGGCGCGGTGAACGAAAATTGCGCGCGACCATGACGTAACCCAACCGTCGCAAATGGAAATAGGCATCCTCTTCGCCGCGATGTCCGGTCCGGAGATGCTTTGCGATTTGTGGTTTAGGAAGAAGGCGAGCCGTTAGGAAGTCGAGAGTACGAAGCGTCGCGTGGGTGAGACGGCCGGAGGACATGTGGGATTCGTCGCTCAAAGCTTAGACCAATGGTGCGCCGGGTCGATGTGACCGCCGTCACTCGGAGTGAAAAATAATCTCGTCAAGCGGGGACAGGGCGCAAACATGCTCTGGCGGAAGAATCATTCGTACGCCAAAGCGTCAATCGGGTCTTTCTGCGCCGCCTTGTAGGCTGGATACAGTGCGCCGGCAATCGCACTCAACATCGCAATCAGCGCTGCCTTGGAGACCCATCCCCAAACGGGTACTATCTGCAACGTTGGAAGCCGATACGCGATGCCTGCGCTTGCCGCAAGGCTGAACCCAATTCCCACGATAATTCCCGCGATCGCCAACAACAGAGTCTCGCGGAGGATCACGTTCACGATGTATAACTTCGAGGCGCCAATGGATTTCAGTATGCCGATCTCGCGCGTACGTTCCATGACCGCGGTATACATCGCCTGAAAAATTACCAGAACTCCAACAATCACCGAAATAAAGATTACGGTATTGATGAATATCGACAGCCCGGGATAGTTCGCAGGAGTCATCATCGACAAAAACTCGCGGCTGGAACGCACCTGGTATTGCTCCATGCCAGGAATACGTTTCACCTCGCTGACCACGGCATCAGCATTGGCTGGATCGTCCAACTTAACGTAAAAGACGGAAGCCTTTCCCTGAGTACCCATCAGATCCTGAAGAGTGGTAATGGGAAGAAACTTGCGCGCGCCTTTGCCGTGCTCGACGATTCCGGCAATGCGAAATTTATGGTTCAGAATGGTAATTGAGTCCCCGGCCTTTACATGTTGAGCGCGGGCAAAATAATCGTCCACCAGCACATCCTGCGGTCCCTGAAACGGTCCCCCCGAGATATAGCGAAAGGGAGCGCCCAGCGCCTCGAAACTGTTCAGGTCAATGCCGTAAATCACTTCAATAGTGCCTGCGGTAGAGACCATCGTGATCACTGGAGACACTTGCATCACATGGGGTAGTTTCCGAATAATGTCTCCGGCCTTGATCGGAACAGGCGCGCTCGATAACCCCGTGATGAAAGATGAGTTGGGCGGTTGCACAATCACATCCGCGCCAATCCCCTGTTGGCGGTTGCGCGAATCGTTGAGCATTCCCAGTGAAAGCCAGACAATCAGCAGAATCAGCGTCACCTCCAGCGCAATCGCAACGATGCTGATGAGCGAGCGTACAGGGCGATGCACAAGGTTGGCGACGACCATCTTATTCATCGTTTTCGTCCCCTGTCGCGATTCGTCATGCAGATTACCTTCATAGAAACATCCTAGTGCTTGACCGGCTCTTGAACCGCAGCCGCCGGGGCAGCTTTCGGCTTGTCCAAATGAACTACCTCCGCGTCTGCGGGCTGCTCCAATTCGAACTTATCGTCAGCCAGAGTCAGGTTCAACTCCAGCTTCACGAAGCTCAGGACGATGTCGTACTCCTCCCGCGGCCTGGATATCTCGATCCGCGAAGGGAAATTGATCCCGTCATAATCCTTATAATCCGCGTATCGCGCATCCGTAACCAGATCTTCGTCCTCGTTATATATCATTTGGCGCGACGGCAAAAGATCGTTGCGGCTGAAAACAATTTTGCGGCAAAGGAACCATCCCTGATGCCCCTTCTGGATGACGTCAATAACGTAGTCAGACTGAAGGTACTTTTGGTTCTTCGAGATGCTGACCACATGCGACTCATTCTCCATCACGGCGATGTCGTGCTCTGGGTCAATGTCGCGCAGCAGCAGGGCGTCATAGATGGCCTGAGGGCGCAAATTTTCCAACGGCTGTTGCGGGTTGCTGGTTGGAAGGTCGTTGCGCCCGATGACGAAACGGTTCTTGGAGGGAATCCACAGCTTGAAATCATGGCCGTCGCTCACCATATCGAACGCCCGGTTTCGGACAATCGGCACCAACCCAATCATGCGCAACATGGCCGGTTTGCGCGCAAGCACATTTCCGCGAATCTGCTGATAATCGGTGACCTTTCCCTTCCTGTCGCCACCGACGGAGGTGTCAATATCGACCGTGGCTTGCATGGTTTGGATTTTCGCGGCCTGATTGTTGATGAAGTCGATGAGCTGCTGCTGAGTCGCCGATTGCAATGACGCAGGGATGATTGGTGGCTTGACCGAATGTGACCTGAAAAGACAGCCGCTCAGCGGCCATACCGCGAGCAAAACCATTATAAGACGCAGTCTTCCGACAGATGGCATTGGGCTCAATGATTTAGGGCTTAGATGAGTATAAGCGATGCGAAGTCGCAGGGAATCGCTAGCGATTGCGAGAGCACGGGAACATTGGGAATCCAGAAATGGAACACCAGGGGCGTCTTGGGGGGACAGTTAAACTCATCTCGCCTCCATCGCCCTCCGGTATGCCGCGACATTTCTATTGTGTTCTTCCAGGTCTCTCGCAAAACGGTGATGCCCGTTGCCATCGCTGACGAAGTATGTGTAATCCGTGGCGGCAGGATGCATGGCTGCTTCGAGCGAAGCCTTGCCCGGATTGGCAATCGGTCCCGGCGGCAAACCCGTGTGGATATAAGTGTTGTAGGCGGAGTTGAACTGCATGTCCGCGTGATGCAATGCGCCCGTATATTTTCCTCCTAATAGTTCGGCATAAATAACGCTCGGATCGGCCTGTAACGCCATTTTTTTATTGAGCCGATTGTAATAAACGCTGGCAACGATGGGCGTCTCTTCCAGTACGGATGTCTCTTTCTCGATAATTGACGCCATGATCACCGTTTTTTGCACATCGGAATTCAATCCGATTTGTCGCGCCACCTGGCGAAACTGCTTGACCATCGACGCCAGCATCTCTTGCGTGCTCTGGGTGCGCGTGAACTCGTAGGTGTTGGGAAAGAGAAAGCCTTCCAATGTTTTTGCTTCCGGGGCGAAGGCGTTGACCAATGCGGAACCGTTCATTTCGGCGTCGAGGAATTCCTGTCTCGGACCGAGACCCGCATCTTGCATGGATTGAGCGATTTCAAAGATGTTGAAGCCTTCGGGAATAACCACCGTGTGTACATAGATATCCCCGCGAGCAAGGCGCTCATGGACGTCCAAGCCGGTCGCGGTTTTTTCGAAGAGATATTCTCCAGCTTTCAGCGACCGCCGGTGATGGACGTAGTGCCAGAGGATGAACGCGTCAGCGTTGCGGATCACTCCGGCGGACTGCAATTCGCTGGCAATGCGTCGTGTCGAAAACCCGGGACGGAGCAATACAAACTTTTGTCCCTGCGGCGCCGTTGGCAGCAAAAGGGCCCAGGCGAGCCAACCGGCGGTGGCGACCACCGCCACGAGAACCAACATAAATAAATTGCGCAAGATGAACCATTTTAGATGAGACGCGAAGCATCGTCTTGCACTGATTGGATGGTGGACTTCAGGGAACGGGCCGGGGTGGCACGGAAGGATCGTTTTCGACGGTGAATTCCGGCGATCTGAATACTCATCACTGTGATCGGGTCACTCCATCGCAGGACTCAGGGTTCTTGAATTTCCATGCACGAGATAAAAAATCAGCATCGAGAGTGAACCCAATAGCGGGATCATAAATCCTGTTCTCAGGCTTCCAAAGTGGGTTGACATCGCGCCTACAGCCCAAGGCAAGGCCGCTCCTCCAAAGTTGCCGCAGGAAAAAATTGCTCCGCTGATGCGCGGCGCTGTTTCTCCAAACCATTGGGAGAGCAACGAAACGTTAATCGGAAAAACTGACGACAATCCCAGGCCGGAAATCGCCGCGCCAACCATGATCATGGGCGTTGCTCTTGCCGCGAGCAATGTCACAACTCCGAGGCTGGCCAACGCCACACCCGCAGTCGCCAATCTCGTTTCGCGGACGTGCCGGAGAGCGAGCGGCGCTGAGAAACGCCCTAACAACAATGCCGCCCAAAAGAATGATGGAGTGATCGCCCATAAAGCGTGTGAATCGATGCGGCGGGCGTAAGACGCCACCCATCCGCCGACGGCATTTTCTGTTCCCACATAAATAAAAAATAATCCCGCGATAATGGGCAGCGATCTGTTGCCCCAGATTTTGGATCGCGATACTTCGACGTGCTTCTCAGATGTCACCGTGCCATCCATAGTGAAGCGAACCGCCCACATGTATGCCGCCAACCCAATGAGTGCAGCCGCCGTGCAATATAAAAATTGCGACGTATGTCGCGAATGTTGAACCGACGCCACCAGAAGCGGGGAAGCCATTGCCCCTACGCCCCAACTGGAATTCAAAAGGTTGAGCGCGGAGGCGGCCTTGTCTGGATTCGTTCTCGCGATTCGCAAGTTTGCCGCTGGAGTGTTAATTCCAAATCCGAGGCCGAAAACGCAAACAGAAATAAGTCCGAAAATCCAGTTCGCTCGCGCCAGAGCGGCCACGCCCACGGCCATTACGAGCAGGCTGCACAGCAACGTCATCCGATATCCGAAGCGTTCAACCAATATGCTCGATAACAACATCCCGCCGATTGAGGCCGCGAACTGCGCCGTGAAAAGGTATCCTGCTTGCGCATCGTTCAGCGCCCATCGAGCCGACAGCATGGGAAGCATCGGACCCAGAAGCGTCATAACCACCCCAGTGAGTACGAAATCCAGATAAAGTAGACTGACCCCGCTGACCGGATGCTTTTGAATGGGCGCGTTCACGCTGGAGGCATACCTAAATAATGATTTTGACTTGTCTATTGGTATCATTCCCAAGTGAAGACTTGATAATTAAAAGAGCTATCGACTGCATCTGCATTACATAGACCCAGAAGTGGTCTGGGCTGGCGGGCGAAGCTCGCCGAGCGGCTATGAATGATTAACGGTAAACGCATCGCTGTGGTATTGCCCGCGTACAACGCGGAAAAGACATTGCAGGCCACGGTGCGCGAATTGCCTGAGATCGTTGACATCTGCATCCTCGTTGACGATCACAGTTCCGACAAGACGGTTGAAGTCGCCGACGCGCTGGGCTTAAAGTGCTTCGTTCACGACCGTAACTACGGCTACGGACGCAACCAGCAAACCTGCTACCGCGAAGCATTGGCGGAGGGCGCGGACGTAATCATCATGCTGCATCCCGATTACCAGTACACGCCGTTGCTGGTTACCGCGATGGCCAGCATGGTCGCCTACGGAGTTTACGATGTGGTACTCGGCTCGCGAATTATTGGAGGGCAGGCTTTGCGAGGCGGAATGCCGTTCTACAAATATGTGGCAAACCGCTTTTTGACTGCGTTCGAAAACCTGTTTCTGGGGATTAAGTTGTCCGAATATCACACCGGCTACCGCGCCTTCAGCCGCGATGTGCTCACGACTCTTCCATTGTTGGAAAATTCAGACGATTTCGTCTTCGATAATGAAGTGCTGGCGCAATGCGTGCATTTCAAATTTCGCATCGGAGAAGTATCCTGCCCCACCAAGTATTTCGCGGAGGCTTCATCAATCAACTTCGGTCGCAGTGTGAAATATGGTTTGGGCGTGGTAGCGACCACCTTGCAGTTCGCCTTGCAGAGAATTGGCGTGGCACGCTTCAGGATTTTTAATTCTCGAGGACGAAAACTGGAGCCAGGATTTCCAACGTATTACGCCAGAGGCGCGGGGATGAATAGAATCTCCGCCGAATGACCGGTCGTTTCCAACCACAGTCATTTTTCCTTCGAAACATTTTTCTTTGAAATGCGTCCCAATAATTTGCTCGCGAAATCGTCCGAGAATCCGAATCTTGTTTTCGCTCTCGAATAGAGATCGACGGCCTTCTTATCCAGCCAGATCAACGCGGCTTTACCCATGCCATCGCCGGGACGAGCGCGGTAATCCGTAGATCGCGCAGCGAATCTTCCATCTTTTTCGACCGTGTAGTAGTACAGCGCCAGGCTCTTGCGCGATGCGTTTTCCGGGCACGCCAACGGCTCCGGAAAACCGTGAAACGAATTTTCATCGGTATTGAAGATCAAAGCCTGATTCAATAGCGGCGGATATTTCGCTTTGCAATGCTTCATCTGGCGGTCCCACAGTTCGATCGAACCTCCCCATTGCTCGTGCCACCCTTCATTGAGGTAAACGATTAAATTCACCCGCCGCCGCCAATTCTTGTGATAGTGATGCATGCTGAAGTCAGTATGCACGTTCAAGAATCCGCCCTTGCTCGATTGATGCAGCCCGCCACCTTCAAGAGACGAATCGGAAACCAGGTTCGGGATTCCGGTAAGTTCAGAAATCCATTCCACAAATGCCGGGGAATTCAACTCGTCGGTCACTCTGCCCAGATTCGGGGGAAACAGCAAACGCTTGTTTAATCCAAGCTTATTTTCATTCTGGTGCTTATATTGCGTCCAGGCTTCAGTGCCAGGATCGGGGAACTCGTCTGCCATGGCGCGGGGCGTCCCGGCGTCGAGGAAATCCTGCAAAAAAATGTGCGGGACGGGCGCGTTCTCTCGGTATTTCTGAGCCAGGGCCTTGGTTTTTGAACTCCACTTCCAATAAGGAAAAAGCGACTCCGGCTTTTCAACGAATTGTAATTGAGGCATCAGCCCTTATCCTTGCGGCGGTCTTCGCTCATAATTATTGTTTCAATATACAGGCACCGGCGCTTTCGCGCCTTTGTTCGATCGGCTACTCCAATCGGCAAACGCTTACGGATGCGTTGGCATAAGGACAATTCAACTCCGCCAGTCCGGGCTTCTGAACAACAATCCAATTCACTCCATACTTTGCCTGCAGTCGGCGAAAGTCCTGCACTTGGAAATGCTCCCATCCACGTTGCGCCTGCACTTGACTAAACCACTCCTCCGCGAGAGGCGGAAACATGGTGACTGCCCCACTATCCTTAACGGCGTCGGCTAACATGCTGCGCTGGGCAATCGCCCGGAACCCATGAGCGTCCTCGCCCGGAATGCGCATGTGATCGGGGTCCAGGGCAAAGACTGCGCTTGCCGGCGTGTTTTGCCGGACCCACACAAATGCTTTTGCCCAATTATTGCTTTCGTTGTCTAGAGACCACTCAATGTGAGAACTGGCTGGAAAAAGCGCTCGCTGCGCAATAAACATGCCGGCGCATAGAGGAACAAATAAAGCCGCCCAGCGCCACAGCCGCCTTTGCAAAACGTACTCCCCAAGCAAACCGCCGCCAATGAGAAGTAGCAGGATGTATAGCAGATGAAGGCTGCGCAATGGCTGCAACCGCGCGAGACTCTCGAAACGCGCAGGAATCGAAACTATCAGCGCTCCTGCGAAATATGCGAGGTCATAAATAATCAGCGCCCAGCACATCAGTTCAAGATTGGGCTGGCGCTTGGAACGCGCGATCCCCGCGAACCACCAGAAGAGGGCCACGGGCGCGATGATGCCAACCCATTCGTACCACTGCCAATTCAAAATAAAGTGAAAAGCGTGATACAGCGTCGCTTCGTGATAAGCCATCGACGGTTTCTGAAACGAGATTTCAAGCGGCAAGAGGAAAGCTGCAAGCGCCCATTCCCGATTCTTGAGCCATACCAATAGGGCGCAATATGAGAACGCAAAGACCGACATTAAGGGATGCATCGCGGCACCAAATACGAGCCAAAGCCCCGCCGCTAAATATTTTCGCCTCAGTGTGTTCGTGACCGCGAAAATTGCCGCAAATGCCGCCAGATTCCGAGGATTGGTGTATTGATCCAGAATATACAGCGCAGTCCCTGCAACCGGCAGAGTAAGCAACGCCGCGATCAACGCCACACCGCACCATCGCGCGCGCGCGCTGCTGAAGCACTCGCCGCTCAATTTCCAGCAGGCCAGGAGCAAGAGAAAGATAGAGCCAAACTCAAATGCCAACAATATGGCGTCCAGCGGAAGATGCGTGACGCGCACTGAAGCCGCGATCAAGTTTGGGAACAGCGTTAAGCGAGCGTGGGATTCGAAGAACTGAGCATTGAATGGAAAAAGCTCAGGATGCAGCATCTTCTGGATTCCAGGAAGATATATTTCGGCGTCTTCCACCCCGGGATGATACCCATGGACCAAAAAGGCTCCGGTGGATAGAAGCAAAATGATACTGAGATTTTTCAACGTAGACGAACGGTCCGGGCGATCCACTCGTTCCTTTCGGCCGTCATCCTTCTGGCCTTCGCCGCTTCGATTCATGACGCACACTCCGCCCTTCGACCAGATGGAGTAGCTCCTCGGCGAGGTTTTTCGCATGATCCCCTGCCCGCTCGAAAGCCTGCGCGACCAGCAAGAGATTCGTGCTGTATTCGCGGGGACGCCGATCGGTACTTTCGAGATGCCGGCGGAACATGGCGTGGCAAGCCTCGTCAATTTTGGAATCGGTTTGCAACACCCAGTTCGCCGGTTCGATTTCCCGCTTTACGAAGCCCTCATGAATGCGTTCCAGCATGTTTTGCAGGGTTGCAGACATCGCCAGCAAGTCCCGCCTGTCGAATGCCAAAAGGCGTGACGTGACTAGCTGTAAGCGTTTCACCGCCGACCAGGTCAGATCTCCGATTCGTTCAAGGTCAGTGATGAACTTAAGACATCCCAGAAGCTCGCGCGCCTCGGCTTCAGTAACGTCGGTAATTGCGCTGGTAATCTTCTCGTCAACTTTGCGCTCAATGCGGTCCAGTTCCTTTTCGCAATCTTTCACCGCCAGGAAAGCCATCTTTGAAGAGTTCCCAACAAACTCGCTGGTGTTCGACGCCGAATCCTTCGCCACCAGGCAAGCTTGCCGGATAAGATCGGTAAGCTCTTTAGTGGACTCTGGCACACGGGAAGCTGTTTGTCGGGTCGCGCTCATCGGTTATTGGAAAATCTGCGAGGAATCTAAATTGAAATCGAGCCAGTAAGGTACAAGATTGCCTTACCCTTCAGTATTACACGTTCTCCTTTGAGCTCGCACCAGAGGTCCCCTTTGCGCTTCGAGAGTTGCCGCGCATGCAATTTTTCTTTCTGAAGTCTCTTCGCCCAGTAAGGAACTAACGAGCTGTGCGTTGAGCCGGTTACCGGATCTTCCGGAATTCCATAGCTCGGGACAAAATACCTGGAGACGAAATCCGATTGTTTGCCGCGCGCAGTGATGCAAACGCTGAAAGGATGAAGCTTCTTCAAAATCTCGAAATCCGGATCGGCATTTCGGACTTGTTCCTCATTTTCATAAATCACAAAGTATCGGCTCTTAGTTTGAAAAACAGAAAACGGCTGCCCCTCGGAGCGCAGCTCCCGCACAACCTCGATCGGCGGATTTCGGCACTCCCATGGCGGTAACGCCGGGAAATCCATTGATATGAGGTCTCCATCGCGGCTGACCGTCAAAACTCCGCTGCGTGTGTTAAAGCGAACCGAGGAGGTTTGCGGCGCAAGAATATTGAGCAGCACAAAGCCAGACGCCAGAGTCGCATGGCCGCA
>CAAGKR010511450.1_pt1 | contig 10946 bp, 9 predicted proteins | sample 2556971 | NCBI WGS metagenome assembly CAAGKR01 (sample SAMEA5207829, study PRJEB30636) | soil metagenome | biome: forest; feature: boreal; material: soil | place: USA | collected 2011-09 | depth 1 m
GCCGAGGGGTGCGTACCGGTCCAGGTCGCGCTGCGAAACACCCACCTGTCCGGCGGGGGGTTCGACCTGCCGGCGGTCCGTCCAATCTTCGACAACTATGTGGCCTCCTTCGGCCTCGCCGACCGTCTCCGCTTCTACCCAGGCGACTTCTTCGCCGACCCGCTGCCATCGGCCGACGTGCTCATCATGGGCCACATCCTCCACGACTGGAGCCTCGACGAGAAGCTGATGCTGCTCCGCAAGGCGTACGAGGCTCTCCCCGGCGGCGGGGCGCTCATCGTCTACGAGAGCGTCATCGACGACGACCGCCGCGCCAACACTTTTGGCCTGCTCATGAGCCTGAACATGCTTATCGAGACCCAGGACGGCTTCGACTACACCGGTGCCGACTGCCAGTCGTGGATGGCCGACGTCGGCTTCCAGGACACCTACGTCGAGCCGCTGGCAGGGCCCGACTCCATGGTGGTCGGGATGAAGCCGAAGTAGTTCACAGCGGTGCCCAGCAGTCCGGGGCGCCCGGCTCGGCACACGTCGGGCCCTCGGAGTTGCGCGAGTCCGCACGCACGATCGGAAGCGCGCCAGATTGCCCAGTGAGGATGCGCTCGCCTCGCCACGGCGAACCCTGCACAGAACGACGGCCGTCATGGCCTCGTTCGTGATCACAGAACCGGCGATCGGTGCGCGGCGGTTCCGCTGGAACCGTCGGCCTGTGGAAGAAGGTTCAGCTGAACCGTTCGAACGGGTCTCGCGCGAATGCGCTCCGCGGAACGCCGACTCGCGTCCGACGCGCGGTCTAGTTGCCGGACGGGTCGAGCGAGTTGGCGACGATCCACATGGCGAACTACTCCATGTTCGTACCGTAGGCCTGTCCGAGTGCGACGTTCGCACCATCCCTCATCGGAAACTCCCGGACCGTTACCTACAAGTACTGACGAAACCACGACGGACCTACGCTCGCTCGATGGCTGTCCGCGAGGCGCGTGCCGCCGGTCTCGAGTACCTCGCTTTAGCGACGGAGTTGCTGCACCGCGCCCGGCTGGCCGATCCAACGGCGGGACTCTGGGAGGCGGCTGACTTGCACTGGTGGTGGCGAAGGCCACGATCGTCGGACCCCATCGAACAGCTCTTCTGGGTCGACGACGACGGCCCCGTCGCGGCGGTCCTGCTGACCGACTGGGGCCGGACCTGGGGCTGCGATCCGATCGTCGTCCCGCACATGCGCGAACCGGCGCTCACGGTCGTCTGGTCCCGCGCCCTCGACCTGATCGAGACCTTGCAACTCTCGACGGTGGAGGTGCTCGCACGCGACGACGACGCGGAGATGCCGGCGCTTCTCGCCGACGTGGGATTCACGGTGACCGGGGAGCGGTCAGGTAACACCTGGATGGTCTCCGCGGACCGTCCCGTGGTGACGGCCGTGCCGGAGGGCTTTCGTTTGGTCGATCGCGCCCAGGCTGGAGACCGCCCGCACCCGATGCAAGGTCGCAATGGAACGGACGTTGAGGCCCGCCTTCGACAGTGTCCGCTCTATGACCCCGAGCTTGACCTGGCGGTGGAGGCTCCGAATGGCGACATCGCCGCGTACGCACTCTTCTGGTACGACGCGGTCACGGGCGTCGGGATGGTCGAGCCCATGAGAACCGAGGACCAGTACCAGCGTCGCGGGCTCGCTCGAATGCTGCTCGCGACCGGACTCAACTGCCTCGCGGCGCGAGGAGCGCAGCGCCTCAAGGTCGGCTACGGCACCGAGGCCGCGCGAAACCTCTACGTTGGCGCCGGTTTCCGCGTCACTGCAACGAGCCGGTCCTACGAACGCAAGTAACCGCGCTACGCGCGCTGGTCGAGTTGGACGTAGTTGCCTTCGGGGTCGCGCAGGAACACGCTGCGCACGCGACCGCCGGGCGCCTCGCCGTACATCACGGTGTCGGCTCCGGGGCCCTCGCCGCCCATCACGATGGTGATCCCGGCCGCCCGCACGCGCTCCATCATCTCGTCGATGTCGTCGACCCAGAACGAGAAGTGATGGCAGCCCATTTGGAACAGCTGGGCCGGCTCACCCTTGATCGCATTGGTGATCTGCTGGTCGAGCACCACGAAGCTCGCGTGCGGGCCGTCGACCCAGCGTAGGTACACGGCCCGCCGTTGGGCCGGCGGTTGGCCCGGCCCCTGAGAGAACTCCTCGATCTTGTCGGCGGTCACACGCAGGCCGAGGACGTCGCGGTAGAAGTCGAGCGCGACCTCCATGTCGCGTACCCCGACCGCGATATGCGACACCGCTTGGATACCCATGGCGGGACGTTTCCCTCAGCCCTCGGAATCGATCAGATCCGGGCGGTAGTCGGGGTGGTCGGTGAGGTACCGCGACGCGTTTCGAAAGTGTTCCTCATTGTGCTTGTTGACGAAGGCGTATGCCTCCGGGTCCATGTTGGCGGCCTCGTCGAAATGGAGCAACGTCCGGTTCGGTCCGAGCGGCTCGAGGCGAACGTGGCCGACGTTGTCGTTCCCATCGCGCGAGATCATCACGTAGGTGTGGCCGCGCTCCGGTACGACGTCCTTGACCAACTCGAGCGACGTGCCCGTCGGCCCGTCGGGCATCTCGTAGAACACGCGCCGCAGTCGGCCGTTCTGGTGCTCGTCGCCCGGCCACAGGACGTCGACCCGATGCACCATCTCCGACCAGTCTGTCCAGTGGTCGTAGTCCTGCAAGATCGCCCAGAGTCGTGCCGCAGAATGCGGGAACTCTTCGGAATACTCGTGCTTCAGCATGCGCTCATCATGGCGCGTCGGCACCGTCGAGCGACAATGCCCTGCTACGTCGTCATACGGGAGATGCGGACGTGGACGACGGAGGGTGAGCTGACGAACTCGACGCACTCGTAGCCTTCCGGGCCGTCGCCGAGGTGGTCGAAGAGCCGCTCGCCGCCGCCGAGCAGGATCGGCACGATCACTACATGCATGTCGTCGATCAGTCCGGCGCGGAGGTACTGCTGGATGGTGGAAGCGCCGCCGCCGATCCTGACGTCGTTGCCGTCGGCCGCGTCGAGCGCTTGCTCGAGTGCCGCCTCGATGCCGTCGTCGACGAAGTTGAACGTGGTTCCACCCTGCATCGTGATGGACGGACGCGGGTGGTGGGTGAGCACGAACGCGGGGTGGTGGTACGGCGGGTTGTCCCCCCACCAACCGTTCCACTCGTCGTTGTCCCACGGTCCGCGGATCGGTCCGAACATGTTGCGGCCCATGATGGTGGCGCCGATACCGACGTCGCCTTGTGCGACGAACTCGTCGTCGAGGCCCTCATCGCCACCGCCGTCCGTGCCGAGCATCTGACCACCCGTGCGAGTTGCGAACACCCATTCATGCAGTCCGGGACCGCCCACACCGAGCGGGTTGTCGAGGCTCTGGTTCGGTCCGGCCGCGTAGCCGTCGAGCGAGATCGCGAAGTTGTGCACGCGCAGCTTGGGCATTGGGTTCTCCCTGACTGCGTGGCTTACCCGAACGGGTCGAGGGAGTTCGCGACGATCCACATGGCGAAGTACTGCATGTTCGCGCCGTAGGCCTGTCCGAGTGCGACGTTCGCGCCGTCCACCTGGTGATCGCCGGCCATGCCGCGCACCTGGAGCGCGGCCTCGGCGAAGCGCAGGAGTCCCGACGCGCCGATCGGGTTGCTGGAGAGCACGCCACCCGAACAGTTCACGGGGAACGCGCCGCCGATCTCGGTCTCACCGCTGTCGACCATCTTCCAGCCCTCGCCGACCTCGGCGATGTCGTGGCCTTCCAGCCAGATCGGCTCGAACCAGCTGAACGGCACGTAGAGCTCGGCCATGTCGATCTGCTCACGCGGGTTGGTGATGCCGACCTGCCCGTAGAGATCCCACGCGCAGTCGATCGCGCCCTGCGGCCGCACCGCGTCGCGTCCCGGAAAGCTCCCGGGCTCACTGCGCACCGCGGTGCCGAGCACCCAGGCCGGCGGACGGCCGTCGCTCGCCGCCGCCTTGCCACCGTCTTCGTCGGTGAAGATCACCGCGCACGCGCCGTCGGACGACGGGCACGACTCGAGATAGCGGATCGGCTCCCACATCATCGGGGACTCGCGCACCTTCTCGATGGAGATGTCCTCGATCTTGAGGTGCGCGTACTCGTTCTTCAGCGCGTTCTGCCGGTCCTTCACCGCGACCTGCCACCCGATGTGCTCGGGCGCGCCGCTGCGGCTGATGTACGAGCGGATGAACGGCGCGAACGCTCCACCCGCACCGAGGCTCGCGCCGCGACCGCTCCCGAGCGCGAACTGCGCGTTCCCCTCGGACTGCTTCTCGAATGCCACGGCCATCACGCGCTTGTGCACTCCGGCCTGCACGTGATGCGAAGCAACGATGCCGGTGGTACCGCCGACACTGCCGGCGGTGTGCACGCGGAACATCGGCTTTCCGGTAGCGCCGAGCGCGTCCGACATGTAGAGCTCGGGCTTCATCACGCCCTCGAACAGGTCGGGCGCCTTACCGAGGACGACCGCGTCGATGTCGCTCCACGTCATCTGCGCGTCCTCGAGCGCGCGGACGGCGGCTTCCCGGATCAGGCCAGGAAACGACACGTCGCGCCGGCGCGACTTGTGATGCGTCTGCCCGATGCCGACGATGGCGGTTGGTTGGAAACTCACGAGTCGCCCTCCAGGATGCAGACGAGATTCTGTTGCAGGCACGGACCCGACGTTGAGTGGGCGAGGGTGCGCTGCTTGTCGCCTTCGACGATGTGGCGCGCGGCCTCGGAGATGCGCACGAGACCGGTCCCCATGATCGGATTGGCTGCGAGCGCGCCGCCCGACAGGTTCACCGGAACCGAATCGTCGAGCCCGAGGACCTCGCGCAGGAGGAGCTCCTCGTGGGTGAATGCAGCCTGCAGCTCCGCGAGGTCGATCGGGCCGTCAGCGATACCCGCGGCCTCGGCGGCGATGCGGGTCGACGGGGAGTCGGTGAGGTCGCGCAACGCCGGGTTGTGGCACTCCGTGCGATGTTCGAGGCCGGTGATCCACGCCGGGCGCTCGCGGAGTTGCTCCGCGCGACGCGCGGTCGCCAGCACCACCGCGCACGCACCATCGGTGATGGGTGGCAGGTCGTGGCGACGCAGTGGTGCGCGCACGTAGTCCTCTTCGAGCAGCTTGTCGACGTCGAAGTCGCCGGTGACCTGTGCGTGCGGGTTCGACTTGGCGTCACGACGGCTGCGTACCGCGACCTCCGCCATGTCACGCTCGGTGATCTTGCCGGCGCCGATCAACGCGCGCGCTTGGAACGCCGCGAAGGTCAACGGGTCGACGCCGAGCGGCGCGAGGTAATACGGGTCCATCTCCATCGGGTAGATGAGCGCGGGGTTCGCCGTCGACGAACGACCCGAACCGGTGACGACCGCGATCTCGATGTCACCGTGGTGCAGACGCAGCCATGCCTCGTACATGGCCCACGCGCCGTCCATCTCCACGTGTGAGTCGCGCTTGGGCGGCCACGCGCCGATGGCGTCGAGGTTGCCGACGAACGAGAACGTCGCACCCGAGATGTAGTCGCAGCTCCCCGCGCACGTGAAGTCGATGTCGGCGCGGGTGAGCCCGACCGGCTCGAGCGCGTCGGTGATCGCGTGGAGCAGCAGCTGCGTCTCGGTGTTGCTGGTCTGGCGGACCATGGGCGTCGTCGCCCAGGACACGATGGCGATGTCGGTATCGTTGCGCATCAGAGCACCTTGTTCAGGAGGTCGGGGCTGGTGTCGTCGGGCTCACCGGTGGGGATCCAGCCGACGAGGCCGCTGATCATGCTGCGCCCGCCTTCTTCCTCCCGTTCCGCTTCCGACGCCCACATCGTCTCGACGCGAATGCCGGGGTGGATGTCGGTGACCGGCACGTCGATGAGTCCCTGGTAGCCGAGGACGACGTCGACGCCGTCGAGTCGGATCATCACCCGAGCGAACGCCTCGGTCTCGGTCTGACCCGGATACTGCACCGGCGTGACGATCGTGTAGTTGCTGACGACACCGCGCTGGGGGAGGTCGACGTCGTGCTCAGGCGTGAGCTCCACCGCGTCGATCGGACAGAGGCCACGTCCACCCGCGTAGATACGCGCGCACACCGGGCACTGCTGCCCGAGCAGCCGCTTCTCCTTGCCGGCTTCGACGGCGCGCTCGGCGTTCTCGGAGACCGGGTTCCGGTAGGTGATGGAGGCGTAGTACTCCATCATGGTCACCGGCTCTTCGGGCGCTTCCCCGGTGTCGCCGTCGGGGATCTCCGGGTCAACGCCGGGCACGAAGCACACGATGTCGTTGATCTTGCCGATACGTTCGGCCCGCCAGCGCGGCGCGACCCGCATGCCGTCGGACATCGCGTCCATGCTCCCCGCGTCGACGGCGTGGATCATCGCGTTGTCGGCGCCGTCGAGCCGGATGATCGCGAAGGCGAACGGCCGGTCGAGAGGATGCTGCTCCGTGGGCTCCGGCACCCACGTCCAGTTGGTGACGGTGCCCGCGGGACCCACCTCGACGAAGTCGGGCGCGAGCTCCTCGCCGGTCTGCGGATCCCACTCGAGCGGGGGTGCGAGGACCTTGTCGCCGTTGCGGATACCGAGGATCTTGCGTTCCACCAGTGCGGTCATGAACGCGCCGAACACGGGTCCGAGCGAGCGCTTGTACGGGAACTGGATGCGGTTCTCGATCAGCCGCGGCACGGTTCCACCCCCCAATCAGTCGACCAAACCGTCGGTTTGCCCGGCGGCAGGCGCAAATCTAGAGGTGCGGCCCCGGCCCGGTCACTTCGGCCCGGTCACTTCGGCCTGGTCACCTCGGGCGGATCAGCGCGCGCGCGGCGCGGGCGATCACGAGATCCTCCCGGGCCGTGACCACGAGGACCCGGACGCGGGCCTCGGGCGTCGAGACGTCGGCGTCACCGCTCGCCGCCGCGTTGGCATCGTTGTCGACGTCAGCGCCCAGCCACGCAAAGGCCGCCGCGGCACGAGCCCGGATCTCGACGCTGTGCTCGCCGATCCCACCGGTGAAGACGATGACGTCGAGCCCTCCGAGCGCGCCGATCATGGCCCCGATCCCGGTGACGAGTCGGTGCACGAAGACGTCGACCGCGAGCCGCGCCCGCTCGTTGCCGTCGTTGCGGGCGGCGACGACCTCCCGTAGGTCCGCACTCACGCCCGAAAGTCCCGAGAGCCCCGAGCGTCGCTCGAGGAGGTCGTCGAGCTCGTCGACCGACGTGCCCTGCCGCAGCAGGTGGAGGAGGAGCCCGGGGTCGACGGAGCCTGACCGAGTCGCCATCACGAGCCCGTCCAAGGGCGTGAAGCCCATGGTGGTGTCGACGCTGCGACCACCGTCGACCGCGGCGATCGAGCACCCACCGCCGAGGTGGCACGACACCAGCCGCAGGTCGTCGCGGGAACGACCGAGCAGCTCCGCGCTGCGCGCCGTGGCGTGCTCGTGGCTCAACCCGTGGAACCCGTACCGTCGCAGGCCGACTTCGAGCCACTCGTAAGGCCCGCCGTACGCGCGCGCCGCGTCGGGCATCGTGGCGTGGAACGCGGTGTCGAAGCAGGCGACCTGCGAGACGTCGGGCAGCTTCGCGTGCGCGACGCGGATACCAACCAGCCCGGGCGCGTTGTGGAGCGGTGCGAGCTCGGCGAGCGCGTCGATCTCGTCGACGACGTTCGCGTCGACCACGACCGGCTCGACGAACTGTGCACCGCCGTGGACGATCCGGTGCCCGACGGCTGCGACATCGTCGAGCGCGGCACCCGCGTCATCGAGCGCGCGCTCCATCGCGTCGGTGCCCGGTTCCGTGGTGCGTGACCACGTAACCGTGTCGTCGTCGTCGATGACCGCGAGCTTCGTGGACGTGGATCCGGCGTTGACGACGAGAATCGCTCCGCCCGCTGGCATCAGGCGGGCCACGTCCAGTCGCGCACGCTCGGGATGTCGTCGCCCGTGGCACGGGTCCACGCTCGGGCTTCGTCGCGCAGCGCGAGCATCAGCGTGCGCAACTCGCCTGCGTCGTTTGCGAGACCCGGTACGCGATCGATCACGTCGACCACGAGACGGAACCGGTCGAGGTCGTTGAGCATGACCATGTCGAAGGGCGTGGTGGTCGTGCCCTCGTCGCGGTACCCGTGAACGTGGAAGTTGTCGTGATTGGCGCGCTTGTAGGTGAGTTGGTGGATCAACGCCGGGTAGCCGTGGTAGGCGAAGATCACCGGCGTACCGGATGGGAACAGCCGGTCGAACTCCTCGTCAGGCAGCCCGTGGGGGTGCTCGGCCGGTGGCACCAGCCGCATCAGGTCCACCACGTTCACGACGCGCACTCGGAGCGACGGGAGGTGCTCGCGCAGCATCGCGGCGGCCGCGAGTGTCTCGAGCGTGGGGACGTCACCGACACACGCGAGCACCACGTCGGCCTCTCCGCCTTCGTTCGTCGAAGCCCACTCCCACGTACTGATCCCGCGCGCGCAGTGCTGGAGCGCCTCGGCCATCGTGAGCCATGCCGGTTGGGGCTGCTTGCCGGCCACCACCACGTTCACGTAGTCGCGACTCCGGAGGCAGTGGTCGGCCACCGAGAGCAGACAGTTCGCGTCGGGTGGGAAGTACACCCGCACGATCTCGGCCTTCTTGTTCACGACGAGGTCGATGAATCCGGGGTCTTGGTGGGAGAAGCCGTTGTGGTCCTGGCGCCACACGTGACTCGACAGCAGGTAGTTCAGCGACGCGATCGGGAGTCGCCACGGTGTTTCCCGCGACTCCTTCAGCCACTTCGCGTGCTGGTTGAACATCGAGTCGACGATGTGAATGAACGCCTCGTACGAGTTGAAGAGACCGTGGCGACCGGTGAGCAGGTAGCCCTCGAGCCAGCCTTCGCACAGGTGCTCCGAAAGGACCTCCATCACCCGACCGTCCGGTGCGAGGTGGTCGTCCCCGGGGAGGCGCTTCGCCATCCACACGCGATCCGTTGTTTCGAAGACGGCCTGCAGACGGTTCGACGCGGTCTCGTCGGGTCCCATGATGCGGAACCGGTCGGTGTTGGCGGCCATCACGTCGCGCAGCCATGTACCGAGGACGTGCGTCCCCTCCACCTGCGGACCGCCGTGGGCCGGGACGTCGACCGCGTAGGTGCGGAAGTCTGGGAGGTCCAGATCGCGGAGCAGGACCCCGCCGTTGGCGTGCGGGTTCGCACCCATGCGGCGCTCACCATCGGGGGCGAGCGCGGTGATCTCAGCACGAACCGCGCCGCGCTCGTCGAACAGTTCCTCGGGGCGATAGCTCTTCATCCACGATTCCAGGAGCGCGAGGTGCTCGGGATTGGTGGCGAGACCGGCGAGCGGCACCTGGTGGGCGCGCCACGTACCTTCGACCGGTTCGCCGTCGACGACCTTCGGCCCTGTCCACCCCTTCGGAGTGCGCAGCACGATCATCGGCCAGCGCGGGAGCCCCACCGATGTTGGGTGTGCACGCGCGTCGGCCTGGATCTCGCGAATGCGCGCGGTGACCGTATCGAGCGTCTCGGCAAGCGCGCGGTGAACCGGCTCGGGTTCGTCACCCGCAACCACGTGCACCTCATAGCCGTACCCCTCGAGCAGCGCACGGAGATCGTCTTCATCGATGCGTGCGAGCACCGTCGGGTTCGCGATCTTCCACCCGTTCAAGTGCAGGATCGGAAGCACCGCGCCGTCGCGCGCCGGGTTCAGGAACTTGTTGGAGTGCCAGCTCGTCGCCAGCGCGCCGGTCTCCGCCTCGCCGTCGCCGATGACGCACGCCGCGACGAGGTCGGGATTGTCGAATACCGCGCCGTACGCGTGCACGAGCGAGTAGCCGAGCTCGCCACCTTCGTTGATCGAACCCGGAGTTGTCGAAGCTGCGTGGCTGGGGATCCCGCCCGGGAACGAGAACTGTCGGAACAGCTTGCGCAAGCCGTCTTCGTCACGGGTGATGTGCGGGAAGAACTCGCTGTAGCTGCCCTCCAGGTAGGTGCTCGCGACGACGGCCGGTCCGCCGTGGCCGGGTCCGCACACGAAGATCACGTTGAGGTCGTCGTTGCGGATCATTCGGTTGAGGTGCGCGTACACGAGGTTGAGTCCTGGGGTCGTACCCCAGTGTCCGAGCAGGCGCGGCTTCGTGTGTTCGACGCGTAACGGTTCGCGGAGCAATGGGTTGTCGAGGAGGTAGATCTGGCCGACCGCAAGGTAGTTGGCGGTGCGCCACCACGTATCGATCAGCTCGAGCTCGTCGGAGGTAATCACCCCACCACTATTCCCGCCACGCGGTCCAGGATCGCGGCCATCTCTGCGGGGTGGGTCACGGCCGGGATGTGGCCGGTGTCGAGCTCCACGACCGTCACCAGTTCGGGGCTGGGGAGGCGGCCGATCATCTCGTCCTGGAGCTCGAGCGGCGTGACGGTGTCGCGGAGCTGACGGATGCAGGTGACGGGCATGCCGGCCGCTGCTGCCCAGGAAACCGGCTGGAAGTAGATGTTCTGCGAGTCCTTGGGGTTGCGCTCGGGGGCGGCGACGAACGCGAGCTGGTCGTCGTCGAGCTCGACGCCGTACGCGTGGCGCAGCACCTCCGGATCCTCAGGCGGGCCGGGAGTGGTGAGCGTCCGTCCGTCGCGGCGAGCTGCCTCCATCGCGGTCACGTTGCGTCGCGCGTACGACGCTTTCATGGCTTCGAGGCCCAAGCCGCCTTCGGTGGGCACGCAACCCGACGACAGCACGATGTGACGCACCCGTGGCGCGAGCGCGGCCGCGACACCGGGTGCGAACAGTCCACCCGACGAGTGCGCGACCAGCACGAGATCGCCGGCTTCGGCGCGGTCGGCCACGTCCTGCACGATCGACGCAACGCAGTCGTCGACGGTGAGCGTCGACGCGCCCGCGTGGATCAGCACGAACGAGAGATCGGGTGCCGTCATCGCGGCGGCGACGCTAGAC
>CAAGKR010487788.1_pt1 | contig 10944 bp, 10 predicted proteins | sample 2556971 | NCBI WGS metagenome assembly CAAGKR01 (sample SAMEA5207829, study PRJEB30636) | soil metagenome | biome: forest; feature: boreal; material: soil | place: USA | collected 2011-09 | depth 1 m
CTTATCGCACGATCGCAATCAACAGGGAAATAAGCCCGAGCGACACAGAAAGGATTGCAAGATGAACTGCCAAGCGTACGGTGCGATCTGGGTGGTGCCAGTAAAGGGTCAACTCGCCCCACCAGTCGCTAAGCTTCTTGACTCTCAGTACGACGCGATTACCCGGGGCACAGATGTCTAACCTTTTGCGATACCACTCGCTTATTACGAGCGGTTCCGCTCCTTCTAAGATATGCCGCCGCCCTTCGCCATTGTAATGACTGATAAAGTTCGCATCGATTATCCTTACCTCGGAGGAGATCGACTGTTCCGAGTTAGGACAGCGAATTTGGATGATATCTCGGGAGCGGTACCCGTCCAAGGCTAGCCAGACCCATGGTGATCCGGACTCCTCATGTAGAGCAGCGAAGATCTCGAATTCCTTCTCGTCAGTCATCGCACTGACCCAGGCCGTCATTCTTTCGTGATCATTCTACTTTCGAATTGCTTCGCGTGGGTAGTCCAACTGGCGCGATAGGAGGACTAGGGCCGCTAAGTATTCTGGCTTTCCACAAGTTGGCGGGCGCGTTCGGCGGCGCGGACGACGGCTTTAATGAGAGTCACGCGCAGGCCGCCTTCCTCGAGCTCGAGCAATCCGTCGATGGTGCACCCGGCGGGCGTAGTGACCATGTCCTTCAGCTTGGCCGGATGTTCACCGGTGTGCAGCACGAGAGAACTCGCGCCGAGCAACGTCTGCGCGGAAAGTTCAGTGGAGAGCTCACGAGGCAGGCCAAGCTTCACCCCGCCTTCGGCCAACGACTCGATAATCAAGTAAACATAAGCCGGCCCAGAGGCCGAAAGGCCGGTGATGGCGTCCATATGTTTTTCATCCACCACCACGGTGCGCCCCATGGAACCAAAGATCGCTTGCGCGATTTCCACATCTCCGTCGGTCGCGTGTTTTCCCTTGGCAATGGCGATCATGCCCTGGCGAATCAAGCACGGCGTGTTGGGCATGGCGCGCACCACGCGCGCCTTGCGGCCGAGCTCGCGCTCGATGAGCGCGGTGGTGACACTGGCCGCGGCGGAAATAATCAGCGCGTCCCTGGCCAGGCTTCTCTTCACCTCGTGCAGAAAGCCCTTCACCTGCTGGGGCTTCAAGCAAATCAAAACCAGGTCAGCGCCTTTAACGGCGGCGCGGTTATTGGTCCCTGCCTTCACGGCGTGCTTTTCCGCAAGCTCATTCGCGTGCGGTTGATGGGCCACGGTTACGCTCACCCGCTCCGCCGGAATCCATTGCGAGGCAAGCAGGCCTGAGAGCAACCCTTCACCCAGCTTGCCCGCGCCAATCAGCGTGAGCTTCCTTACGTTGACTCCGGCCTTTTTGTCTACCAGGGTTATTTTCGACACCATTTCGATTCCTCTCCGCCTGGGCAAAGTGGCAAGTGATTAGTGGCAAGTGGCAAGTTGTAAAAAACAGTGGCAAGTGGCGAATGGAAAGAAAAAGAATTCTTCCTCCAACTTGGCACTTGCCACTTTCCACTCGCCACTGAATTCCTATCGCCTCGCCTGCGCTTGCGCCGCGGTCGCTTCCTGTTCCGCCGGGCGATTCCAGGCCATCATCTTTCTCAGTTCGATGCCCACTTTCTCAATCGGGTGGTTCTCCGCCTTGGCGCGCATGTCCAGAAAGTGCTGCCGCCCTTTGCTGTTCTCATCCATCCACTCGCGCGCGAACGCGCCGCTCTGAATGTCAGCCAGTATCTTCTTCATGGTTTCGCGCACGTGCGCGTCAATCACCGCGGGCCCGCGGGTGTAATCCCCATATTCGGCCGTATCGCTCACCGAGTAACGCATGTATTTGATGCCACCCTGATAAATGAGGTCAACAATCAGTTTCAATTCGTGGAGGCACTCGAAGTATGCGATCTCGGGTTGATAGCCCGCTTCGACCAGTGTCTCGAACGCGGTCGTGACCAGCGCCGAGACGCCGCCGCATAGTGTCGTCTGCTCGCCAAACAAATCAGTCTCGGTTTCTTCCTTGAAGGTGGTGCGAATAACGCCCGCCTTGAGACTCCCCACGCCCTTCGCGTAGGCGAGTGCGGTTTGTTCGGCGTGGCCACTCGCGTCTTGCTCCACGGCGAGAAGCGACGGCACGCCCACGCCCTCCGTGAACAACTCGCGCATTCGATGGCCGGGCGACTTGGGGGCGATCATCACCACGTCCACCGAGGGCGGCGGGACAACAAACTTGAAGTGAATGTTGAAACCATGCGCGAACAACAACGTCTTGCCCGGCCCGAGGTGGGGCGCGATCGAGTCCTTATAAACCTGCCCCTGCAAATGATCGGGTATGAGCACCACGATCACGTCGCCGCGTTTGGCCGCTTCCGCGGGCTCGAAAACCTCCAGCTTCTGCGCCAAAACCTTGGCGCGTGATTTACTGGAAGCCGGCAAGCCCACAATCACCTTCAGGCCACTGTCGCGCAAGTTGAGCGCGTGCGCGTGTCCCTGGCTGCCATACCCGATGATCGCAATCGTCTTCCCCGCAAGATTCTTTAAGTCTCCGTCAGTTTCGTAGTAAACCTTGGCCATGTGTTCTCCTTGAGTGATGAACTGTGATTTTTAAATCGTGCCCCCACCTCGGCTCCTCACCCGGCTCACTGGGCCACCCTCTCCCTCACAAAGAGGGGCAGGGGGTGAGGGCTGCGTGTTACTTGAAAATGTAATTATTTTATCGCGCCGCAGCACCCACCAATTCCGCCCTGATTTCAGGCTGCGTTGTCTTGATGAGGGCAAAGGGCAGGAATCCCGCCTGGTCAAAACCCGCGGCAAACTTGCGCGCGCCTTTCTCCGGCAAAACTTCAAACAGATACTTTCCGTTGCTGGCAAAAACTATTTTGGATTTCGGGAAAGATTGCGCGAAGCGAGTCACGATGGAAGCGTCCGCGCTGGAATCGATAAAGACAAAACTCGCGTCGGCAGAAGGCTCGTGGCGGTAATAAGTGACGTGCCGGATGCCCTCGATGCCCCGCAGGAAATTAAATAGGTGTTCAACGGCGCCTTCCGGAGTGTCCACGACGGCCATCAAAGAAAATCCCGGCGCTTTCGCCGTCAAATTAAATGTTCCGATCTTCACGCCCTTGCGGCGGAAAATATTCAGCAGCCGGCAAGCAGGGATAGGATCATTTTCCGTTTCAAGAGAGATTAGCCACTGCATAAAGCGCTCCGTTAAAAGAAGTTCGTCAGTAAGTCAGTATGTCAGTTCTTCAGTAAGACGACTCGCTGGCGACTGACTTACTGAGATACTGACGAACTGAAATACTTGTCTCACACCGCCCACAAGTCGTCCAGCGATTCTTCCTCCACCAGGACACGCGGCGGCTCCACCACCATTTCCGCCAGCGACGCTCCCGGGGGCACGATGGGGTAAACATTCTCCGCCGGGTCCACCCAGAAATCGATCAAGCGCGGCTCGCGGTCGCTCAGGAAATCGCGCACCGCGTCCACCACGTCCGTGCGGTGCTCGACGCGCGAGGCGCGAATCCCGTACGATTCCGCCAGCTTCACAAAGTCCGGCGCGAAATTCAAGTCGATGTCGCAGTAGCGTTTCTCAAAGAAAATTTCCTGCCACTGGCGTACCATGCCCAGCGACCGGTTGTTGATGATGGCGATTTTTACAGGCACCTTGTACTGGACCACGGTGGCCAGATCGTTCAAGGTCATTTGAAACCCGCCGTCACCCACGATGGCGATCACCTGGCGGTTGGGAAACGCCATTTGCGCGCCCATCGCCGCCGGGAAGCCGTAACCCATGGCGCCGAGCCCGCTCGAGGAGAGCCAGGTGCGCGGATGGGAGAAGCTGCAAAACTGTGCCGCCCACATCTGGTGCTGGCCCACGTCCACGGAAATGATGGCCCGTTCTTCGGCGCAGTTGGATAGCGTCTCCAAAACGTATTCTGGCTTTACGGCACGGGAATACTTGTCGTAAGTAAGAGGATGTTCCGCCCTCCAGGCCTCGATGCGTTGCAGCCATGGCTGCCGGCCCGCATGAGCGGATGAGTTCCCGGAGCGCGACTGCTGCTTCAACTCCGCGATCAGCGCCCGCAGAATTTCCTTCGCGTCCCCCACCAGGGAGTGGTCCACATGGACGTTTTTGTTGATCTCCGAGGGGTCAACGTCAATCTGGATTTTTTTAGCCAGCGTGCAGAAGTCTTTCACGCGGCCGGTAATGCGATCGTCAAAACGCGCGCCGATAGCAACCAGCAAATCGCAATGGCAGATCGACTGGTTGGTGGCGTAAGAACCGTGCATCCCAAGCATTCCGAGTGAAAGCGGGTGACTGGATGGGAACGCACCCAGAGCCATCAAGGTTGTCGTCACCGGAATGTGGGCCAATTCCGCCAGTTCGCGAATTTCCTGAGAAGCCTCGGAAGCAATAACTCCCCCACCCACGTAAAGCACGGCGCTACGGCTCTCCAGAATCATTTCCGCGGCACGCGCGATATCGGAATCACGCCACTCGCGGGCCCGCTCCGGTTGCTCCTCACACGCGGGCGCAGGAAAGCTCGCCTCCGCCTTTTCCATCAGCACATTTTTGGGAAGATCCACCAGCACAGGCCCCGGCCGGCCGGAGACCGCCGCCTTAAAGGCGCGATGAATAATCTCCGGAAGTTCCCCTGCCGTCCGCGCCATGAACGACTGCTTGGTACACGGAAGGCTGATCCCAATAGTGTCAGCTTCCTGGAACGCGTCCTTGCCGATCACTGACGCGGGCACCTGCCCGGTGAGGACCACAATGGGAATGGAATCCATCATGGCCGAGGTGACAGCAGTGATAACGTTGGTGGCGCCGGGGCCGGAAGTCACCAGGCATACGCCGGGTTTTCCCGTCGCGCGCGCGTAGCCGTCCGCGGCGAACCCCGCCGCCTGTTCGTGGCGCACTAGAAGGTGGCGAATGCCGGCGCTGTAAAGCGCGTCGTAGAGTGGAAGAACCGCGCCCCCGGGCAGGCCAAACAATACTTCCACTTTTTCGCGGTGAAGACTTTCGAGCAGGATTTCCGAACCCGTGGACAACTTCCCCATTGATCTCTCCGCTTTCCCTTGCGCCCGAGCGGCGAATATTGCTCCGGCGCGCCTCCCCCCGGCCCTATACCGACCGGTCGGTAGGTATTAATTTAACCCGACAGCCCACTTCGGTCAAGCCTTTTCTTTAAACCCTAAACTGGAAGAGGGTTGGATTTTCGAAGCGAGTCGCCGAGCTCCCGGGCCGGGGGCTCGGTCAAGTCCCGGTAGGCAGCGTTCCAATCCAGGGCGCCCATATTTGAGGGCCGGAACTCAAAGCAGTCTGATCCCACGTCGTGCCGTGCGAAAGCCGCGCGAACCGCGCGGACGGCGTCGTCTGAGTTTTCCGCCGCAAACACGCCCACCGCAGGACCCGATCCGCACACGAACACAGAGAGCAGGCCGGGCGTTCGCACCCGAAGAGCATCTTCCAGCCCTGCCACGTTTTTTTCGCAGGTGGGAGGGAGCGGCGCGTCGAGCTCAATCGGACTGCCACTTCCCTGCTGGGCGAAAAACTCCGTCAGGGCTGCGGCGCGGTTCAGGCGGAGCGCAGTTTCCTTTTCGGCAAGGCTTCCCGCCACGCGTCCGGACTCACGTGCCAACGTCCGGCCAGTCGTCCGCTTTCCTGAACGAGCTGGTTTTCCACTACTGCCGGTGCTCTGGCCAAGGCCGACAGCACGAGCGCCCGGAACCAAAAAGGTTTCTGGGACTATGACACTCAGGACAAAATTCTCAGGAACAGCCGTTCTTTCATAAACCAACGGCGCGTGGGCGGCGGTGCCAAGACCCATCCTCGATGTGTCTTCCACGCAGGCCACGAATCCGCCGGACCAGGCGGCGCGCAGATTGCCTCCGCGATTCTCGTAAATCGCCGCCAGATCGAAAAGAGATTTTTCATCCAGCCCCAGCCGGTACAAAAGGTTTGCGGCAATCAACCCGGCGAGCACTGCGGCGGTGCTCGACCCAAGCCCGACCGCTACGGGAACGGAGCTGTAAATCTCCAGATCGGCGCCGGTGAACTGACGTTGCTTCAAATGCAGAGCCGCTTCGATGGCGCGCACCACCAGGTTGGAACGGTCGCGCGGCACGCGCTCGCCATCTTCGCCGAAATAACGGATGCCCACTTGGCCGTCAAAACGCCGCGTCACTTTCACATTCAATGAGGCGTCCAGAGCCAGCGAGCCACACTCCGCCGCTCCGCCGAAATTGCCCACCGTTGCGGGCACACGAACTGAAATCGTTTGTTTTTCCATAAAGTACCTTCGAGCGGAAACTAGAAATTGGCTTAATAGGGTGATGAAAAACTCGCGTTCGGCGTAGCGGCGTTTAGGCCGCATTTTGATTTCAAAAACTTGCCCGCCTGAAGGCGGCTTCTACGAACCGACGAAAGAGTTTTTCAACATCTCTGTCAAGTCGCACCCTAGTTTTCGTTGTCCAGTCTCTGCCCCTCCTCTACTTTCGCTGAGACTAATCCCTGACAAGAATTTGACTAACCTTTAAAGGTACGTGCTTTAGCGAGTTCTGTAAAATATGAAATTTTTATCGCGGAGATAGAAGGGATTTATGCAGGGGAAAGATGGCTCCCTTCTTGTTCCGTGTCACCTGGTGCTTGGACTTTACGTTGCCGTTCGGATATCTTTTGGAAGTCGTGAGTGATTTCAGACGCTGTCCCCGAAATACTTGGCGGACGATTCGCCCCTCAGTTGCTGCGCTCCTCCTATTCAACGTATTGGTAGGAATGCGCCCATCTGCGGCGCAGTCGTTAGGTAATGCTGGCAGTCTGGAAGTGAGTGTCTACGATGCCTCGGGGGCGGCCGTGCCGGGCGCGACCGTGGAGCTACAAAACCGCGTGAGTGGCCATCACGAATCCGGTCGCACGGGCTCGTCTGGCTTGATTCGCTTCATGAATGTCCCGTTCAACCCCTATCGTCTCACGGTGAGCGCAGCGGGCTTCGGGACTGCGCAACAAGACGCGGTGATTCAGTCCTCGATTCCATTTTCCACTCGTATCGTGCTCAAACCAGTTGCCCAGCGGGAAGAAATTACGGTCCGGGGAGACAATCAAGATTTGTTAGAAAGAGATCCAACCGCCAATACAGATATCGATAGAAAACTTATATCCCGCCTGCCGATCCAGGACACAAGCTCTCCGCTGAGCACCCTGATTACCATGGCCACGCCGGGAGTGGCTGCCGATTCCAACGGCATGTTTCATCCTCTGGGCGAGGAAGGAGATACTTCGCTGAGCATCGACAACCAGCCCATCACGGACCAGCAGGGAAGAATGTTTTCGAGCCAGCTTCCACTCGGAGCCATTGAGTCGATGGAAATCATTACCGAAGTCCCTCCCGCTGAGTTTGGAGACAAGAACGGTTTAATCGTGCGTACTACAACTCGTTCCGGGTTGGGGACAACAAAGCCTAGCGGGAGCTTATCCGCTGAGTACGGCTCATTCGGAAGCTCATCCGGCAACTTTGACCTTGCGGTGGGAAAACAAACTCTGGGGAATTTTCTTATCATCAATGGCCTGAATACGGGACGATTTTTGGATACGCCAGAGTTCGTCCCCATTCACGCCAACGGGGACACAGAGAGTTTTTTTGATCGAGCCGACTATCAGCCTGACACCTCAGAATCGCTGCACCTTAACCTATTCCTCTCTCGATCGTGGTTTCAAACCCCAAATACCTATGACAATCAATCGGCCGGCCAAGACCAGCGGGAACTCTTGCAATCTTTCAACCTGGCGCCCAGTTACACTCACCTCTTCAATCCCTTCACGATATTCGGCGCCAACGCCTATGTAAGAAGTGACCAAACCAATTATTTTCCCAGCGCCAACGTTTTCGCCGATCAACCCGCCACCCTACGACAAGCCAGGCGCCTGACCAACGCAGGCCTCAAGCTCGAGCTTTCGCATGTTAGAGGCATTCACAACGCCAAGGCCGGACTACAAATTTCACGGACGTTTCTTTCGGAGACTTTTCAGTTTGGCATCACCGATCCAACTTTGAATTCGCCCTGCGTTGATGCAAAGGACGATGCTGTTTCCAACACAAATTTGACCCAGCCTGCACAGTGTGCCGGAGCCGGTTTCATGCAAAATTCAGATTTTCGACTCGGTCTGCTGCCCTATGATCTGACAAGAAAAGGAAGCCCGTTCAATTTTCAAGGGAAGAAAGACATTCAACAGGAAGCGCTGTATTTGCAGGATATGCTTGGATGGAAGCAGCTCAGCCTAATGCTGGGGATACGGGTTGATCAATACAACGGGTTCAGCAGCGGGACTGGTATCCAGCCCCGCTTCGGCTTGTCGTATTTGGTTCGATCCACCAGCACTGTCCTGCGGGCTTCGTACGGCCGGTTATTTGAAACTCCGTACAACGAAGGCCTTATTGTGGCAAGCTTCGCCGGCATTGGGAGCGCGGCAAGCCCAGCGCCCGCAACTTTCGCAGTACATCCATTGCAACCCGGTACCCGGAATCAATTTGATGTTGGCCTGCAACAGGCGATTGGCAAGCACCTGGTGGTGGATGCGGATTACATTTGGAAATTCACGCGGTTCGCTTTCGATTCGGATTCGCTGTATAACACCCCGCTGGTATTCCCCGCGGAATGGAGAAAATCCAAGATTGATGGCGTTTCGGTGCGGGTCAATTGCCCTGAGCTTTACGGGTTCAGTGCGTACGCGGTCCTCGGCCACGTTCGCGCGCGTTTCTTCGGACCGGAGACTGGCGGCATTCTCTTGAATCCTCAAGTGGAGGCAAGTGCATTTCGCATCGATCAAGACCAGGCATTCCAGCAAACAACGCATTTGCAATATCAATTCGGGAAAAAGGGGCCCTGGGTGGCGTTCAACTGGAGATACGACAGCGGCGCTGTAGCCAACAGTGTTCCTGATTTCGCTACGGCTCTCAAACTTACAGGAGATCAACAGGCTGCGATTGGTTTGTTTTGTGGAAGCTCGTTGGCCACAGTGACGGCGCCTTTGACTGCGTGCAGTTCAAGCCGGTTCGGGGCGACGCGGGTAAGGATTCCAGCGCCCGGAACGGAAAACGACGATTTGAATCCCCCCAGAATCTCTGCGCATCACGTGCTCGACCTTGGCGCCGGAATTGAGAATATGCTCCCTGCGGACAGATATCGCGTGAGCCTGCGGTTCGAGATCCTCAATTTGGCCAACACGGTCGCGCTTTACAACTTTCTATCGACGTTCAGTGGAACCCATTTCATCACACCCAGAAGTTACCAAGCTGAGCTCGGGTTTCACTTTTGATCGAACAGCCTTCCCGGAATGTGTGCGAGGCCCGACCACTGGATTTATAACGCGCACGTCGTGCATGTGGCACACCGGATTTCGCTGTTTATCGGTCCGTAGTGGAGCCGGCTGGCTGGCGCCCCGATGCATCGCGGCGGTCTTCGGTGGAAGCATGAAGCCTATGCTGCGAAACAACTGTGCGCGCCGATAGGTGCTGGTGGTGATAAACCACGAATGGCCCGGCGTATAATGGCGATGATATAAGGGCATGGCAGAGGAAAGATATCTCATCCCGAAGTTAGATGATCTAAAGGCGCAGACCTCAGAGGGTCTGCGCCTGCGCGCCTGCTTACCTCACATGGTCCCTTTCTTTGCAGGCTTGGGCTTTTTGGCTGCCCCCTTCAGTTCGACATTCAATACATGAAGCTCTGTGGTGCCCACATTTTCTGCGGCGTGCGTCTCTGCGTCTCTCCACGTTGCCTCTCCTGCTTTTCCCTCCACTTCTGCGGTTTTCCCATCAGGAAAAGTGAACTTTACCTTGAAATCGCTGAGGGCATACACAACGTAATCCGGATGCGAATGCATAGGAACCTTCGTTCCGGGTTTGACTCGAATGTCGAGCACCCGCACTCGGTCGTTTTCGAGCAGCACCTTGTGAGTATTCGGCGTCACTTTCGCCGGATCTTGCGCGAGAGTTGTTGAGATCGATAGACACAACAAGCCAATCAGGAAAAAGACTCGACGCATAATTGTCTCCTTGTCCGAAAATGTTGAATTGTCCAAACGAACACTACACTTCCCACTCGTGTTCTGTCAATCGGTGATTAGCCGCCGCCAGCTTCAGGTGGGCTGCCCCCAAAGCGAGTTTCGCGGTCTCGGCAGCTTTCGGCAAATCGCACAAGACGTCCAGGACGTCAAATGCTCCGACCTGCAGTGCCTCCGCCCATTGGTTAAGGTCAAAGCTCCGAGCCAAGAGAATGACCTCAAAGCTCAAACCATAGTGATGCGCAACGTCGATCAGGCGCGTCCACGATCCGTCAGCCATAAGGGGTGGGGAAAAGACGACCTGATACTGACCGGATTTTGCCGCCTCACAACCTGCCGTAATGCTATTTACGCTTTCTGACGACAATCCCGTTTCCCGGAAGACGGTCTTCAGGCGTTCCGTGTCAGAGCCGTTGTCACCCACGATCAGGATTCGAGCCATCGCAGGAACTGTTAAAGTCAAGCCAGTACGGGGTGTGATCTCTTCACTTATTTTTCGAGTTTGTATCATAAAGATTTTTCCCCTGTGCCTTCAGAGGTAATTAAACCCGTCGGTGCAAAATCAAGAAACCATTTGCTGGACTGCCCGTTAAGGGCGAAACGCCTCGGCTTGAACTTTGACGGTGAATTCGCGTGCCTCCTCGGCTTTGTCGATCACGTCAAAGTTATAGATTCGAGAACTGGCTGCCACATTGAAACCGATATACTGGATGTACATGCTAGCCTCCTTTCTTAGTCCTGCGAGCGCTGGCCATGGTTAGCCCTACTGACACTGCCGCTCCGCTCGACCATCAACGACCAGATGTTTGGTTCATCTTCCTGGTGACCCGGCACTTGTTGCGCTTGGCGTTTTATTTCCAGCGCCATTCGCAATTCTCAAG
>CAAGKR010253765.1_pt1 | contig 10941 bp, 10 predicted proteins | sample 2556971 | NCBI WGS metagenome assembly CAAGKR01 (sample SAMEA5207829, study PRJEB30636) | soil metagenome | biome: forest; feature: boreal; material: soil | place: USA | collected 2011-09 | depth 1 m
CCTCGCGGGCCTGCGCGGCGCGTTCCCGGGGGCCCGGATCGTCCTACTCGCCCGACCTCTCGTGGCGGAGCTGTTCCGCCATCATTCGGACGTGGACGAGGTGATGATCTATGAGCGGCCCGGGCGTCATGAGGGGGCCCTCGGCCGGCTCCGGCTGGCCGGGGAGCTGCGACGCCGCCGGTTCGACGGGGCCTTGCTTCTGCAAAACGCGTTCGATGCGGCGCTGATCGCCTTTCTCGGCCGGATCCGGGAACGCGCGGGATACCCCACCGATGGACGGCGGATCCTCCTCACGCTGCCCGTTCCGTTGACCCCCGGGATCCTCGAACGCCACGAGGTGGAATATTATCTGTGCCTGCTCGACGGGCTGGGGATACCTCGTCCTGTACCGGCGTCGTTGAAACTCTCCGTGACGGAGGAAGAGAAGGAGGCGATGGCGACGCGTCTTGCGTCCCTCGGCATCGATTGGGGCGCACCGATCGTGGCGATCAACCCGGGCGCGACGTACGGTTCCGCGAAGCGGTGGTACCCGGACCGGTTCGCCGCCGTCGCGGACACCCTTTCCGAGGAGTGGGGGGCCGCGGTCGTCGTTGTTGGGTCGCCCGCGGAGGCGCCGCTGGCCGGGGAGATCGAGGTCGCGGCGCGAAGAGGCGTCGCCAACTTGGCGGGGAAGACCACCGTGCGTGAAATGATGGCGCTCCTCTCCCTCTCCTCCTTCCTCGTGACCAACGACTCCGGCCCGATGCACATCGGCGCCGCCCTTGGGGTGCCGCTCGTGGCGATCTTCGGCCCCACCGACTGGCGCCGCACCTCGCCGTGGACTTCACTGGCGAAGGTCGTCCGGGTGGAGATCGACTGCTCGCCCTGCAGGCTCCGGGTGTGCGATCGGGGGCACGAGTGCATGCTCGGTGTGACCCCCGAAATGGTGGTCGATGCCGCGCGGCAGCTGCTGCCGGGGGGGCCGCGCGCCGGTGCCTGACGTCCGCAGGATCCTGATCGTCAAGCTCTCCGCGATGGGGGACGTTGTGCACGCGCTCCCGGCAGTGACGTATCTTCGCAGGGTGGCTCCGTCGGCGGAGATCCACTGGGCCGTGGAGACCCGGTTCGCGGAACTTCTCGAGGGGAACCCGGGAATCGTGAAGGTGGTCCCCCTGCCGATCAGGGAGTGGAAGGGGCGCTTGGGATCCCCCGCCACGTGGCGGGAAGCACGGAATGCCGCGGAGACGTTGCGCGGGGGGAAGTACGACCTCGCCATTGACCTCCAGGGGAACATTAAGAGCGGCGTGGTGACGTACCTTTCCGGCGCCCCGCTTCGGTACGGTTTTCCCCGGGAGACCGCGCGGGAGCGCCAGAACCTCTGGTTTACGAACCGCCACCCGCCGGCGGTGGAAGAGGACCGGCACGTCACGCAGAAGATCCTGCGGGTGGCGAGCGCCCCGTTCGGCGGGACGTTCGCGACGGAGGAACTTCGCGGGGAGGTCGTCACCACGGGGGCGGAGACGGCGGCGGCGGAGCGGCTTCTCTCGGAGGCGCTGCCCGGCGCCTCCCCCCGATTGGCTGTCCACCCCGGCACGACGTGGAACACGAAGCGGATGGACGCCGCCTTCTGGGCGGACACTGTCCGGATCTTGCGGGACGCCTTCCCCGGCCTGGGGGTGTTCCTCTCCTGGGGGACGGAGAAGGAGCGGGAGGAGTGTCTCGCGATCCGGTATCTTGCGGGCGAGGGCGTCGCGCTGCTGCCGCGCCTCGGGTACAAGGCGCTCGCGGCCGTCTACCGCGCCTGCGGCCACATGATCGGCCCGGACACGGGGCCGCTGCACCTCGCGGCGGTCGTCGGAGCGAAGACCGTTTCGGTCTTCCGGGGGAGCGACGGGAAGTACGCCGCCCCGCTGGGCCCCGGCCACCGGTTCCTCCAGGCACCGCTGCCGTGCACTGCGTGCCAGATCAAGGGGGAAAAGGTGTGCCCGCGCGACGCGGAGTGCCGCGCGAGCATCAAGGCGGCGGAAGTCGCGGCGGCGATGGCGGAGTTGATGGGGGGAAAATGAAGCTCCTTTCGATCGTCGTCATCAACTGGAACACCCGCGAACTTCTGGACGGGTGCCTCGGCTCGATCTTTTCCCGGGGGACGGACATCCCGTTGGAGGTTTTCGTCGTGGACAACGGCTCCTCCGACGGCAGCCAGCGGATGGTCCGGGAACGATACCCGGCGGTCCGGCTACTGGAACTCGGGAGAAATCTCGGGTTCGCTGCGGCCAACAACCGGGCGCTGCGCCTGTCGGCGGGGAAGTATTGTCTCCTGCTGAATTCCGATACCGTGGTGACATCCGGCGCCGTGGAGGCCGTGGTGGCCTACCTGGAGAAGAACGAGGATGTCGGGATCGCGGGGCTCCAGCTATTGAACGCGGACGGCAGCCGGCAGAACTCCATCGCCAATTTCCCGTCCCTGTTGACCGAGCTTTTCAACAAGAGCCTGTTGCGGAGGCTCTTGCCCGGAAGGTTCCCGGGGAAGGAGCGTTCTTATCCGGGACCGATCGACGTGGAATCGGTGATCGGCGCCTGCCTCTTCGTGCGGAGGAAGGCGATGGAACAGGTGGGGCTGCTCGACGAGGAGTACTTCTTCTATCTGGAGGAGACCGACTGGTGCCTCAGGGTCAGGAAGGCGGGGTGGCGGGTGATCCATTATCCGGGGGCATCGATCTACCACCTGCAGGGGAAGAGCGTCGAGGGAGTGAATGTCCGGGCGAGGATCGAGTATTTCCGGTCCCGCTATCTTTTTTTTCGCAAACACCTTTCCGCCCGCGCCTGTCTTCTCCTGAAGTCCGGGTTGATTCTCAAGACGGCCGTGAACCTCCTTTTCCATTTTCTTCTTTCGGCGGCGACCTTTTTTTCGGTTCGCCGGAGTCGGGAGCGCATGCTGTTGTACTGGGCGATCCTCCGGTGGCACGCCCGGGGGTGTCCTTCCCCGGAGGGGCTGTCCGCGGCATGAACGTCATGCGGAAAGGGACATCGGGCGCGAAAGGTTCCGGCGTATCGGTCGTCCTCATCTCCTTGAACGAGGAAAAGAGGATCGGTCCCTGTCTCGACAGCCTGCGCTGGGCCGATGAAATCGTGGTCGTCGACTCCGGGAGCTCCGACGGGACGCCGGAGATCGCCCGCAGGTACACGGACCGGGTGTTTGACATCCCGTGGAAAGGGTTCGGCCCCCAGAAGCAGGCGGCGGTGGAACTGGCCAGCCACGACGTCGTCCTCAACGTCGACTGCGACGAGCGGGTCACCCCCGAACTGGCGGAGGAGATCAGGGGGATCCTTTCCGGTCCTGGGATGGCCGCCGCGTACACCGTCCCGCGCCGGACGTTCCTGGGCGGGAAGGAGATCCGGCACTGCGGGTGGTACCCCGACCGGACGACCCGTCTCTTCGACCGCACCCGGGCGCGCTTCTCGGCCGACCTGGTCCACGAGCGGGTGGAGGTTTCCGGCGAAACGGTGCCCTTGAAGGGCCACCTGCTCCACTACTCCTTCTCCGGGATCGGGGACATGATCCCCAAGATCGACCGATACAGCGACCTGTCCGCCCGCCAAATGTTCGAGCGGGGAAGGCGGTGCGGGATCGCGGACCTGACGCTTCGGCCGGCGTTCGCGTTCCTCAAGACGTACCTTCTCCGCCTCGGCTTCCTCGACGGGGTGGAGGGGGTGGTGATCTCCGCGACCACCAGCTGGCTCGCCTTCGCCAAGTACGCCAAGCTTCGGGAGTTGGAGAGGTCGTCGGGGAAGGGGCCCGGGTGACGGCGTCCGCACGGCCCAGGGTCGCCGTCGTCGTCCCGAAGTACGGGACCGTCGGCGGCGGAGAGAGGTTCGTGTACGAACTGACGGAGCGGCTCGCCCGGGACGGCCGGTACGAGATGCACGTCTTCGCGAACCGGTGGGTCGCGGGACCCGGCCCCGTCACCTTTCACAAGGTTCCGAAGGTCCGGTTCCCCCGCTTCCTGCGGCAGGCGCTGTTTGCCTGGCTCGTCGGGCGCGAAGTGGAGAAGGGAGAATTCGACCTGGTCCACGCCCACGACCGGGTCTTCCGCGCGGACGTGTTCACCATGCACTCGATTCCCCACGAAACGTGGGTCCGTGACATCCGGAAGCGCCCCCTGACCCTCTTCGATCGGGTGATCGCGTGGGTCGAGAGGCGGCTGATGGAGGAAGGCGGGTGCTCGTGGCACCTTCCGGTGTCGTCGATCGCGGGCGAGGCGTACAAGGCGAAGTATCGGATCGATCCGTCGCGGATGCGCGTTCTGCACCCCGGGGTGGACCCGGAGCGGTTTTCGGCCCCCGACCGGTCGGCGTGCCGCGAGGCGATCCGGGGGAAACACGGGATCGGTCCCTCGGAGGTCGTGATCCTCTTCGTCGGGATGAATTTCGAGGTGAAGGGGCTCGACGCGGTCATCGAGGCGATGGCGAAGGCGAAGGCGGTCCGCGCCGACGCGGCGATCCGCCTCCTCGTCGTGGGAAAGGGGAACGTCGGGAAGTATCGCACCCTCGCCTCGTCCCTGGGGATCGGCGAGGACGTGATCTTCAGCGGTCCCGTCGAGAAGGGGGTGGAAGAGTACTTTCTCGCCTCCGACCTGTTCATGATGCTGTCGGCGTTCGACACCTTCGGGATGGTCGTTCTGGAGGCGATGGCGTCCCGCCTGCCGGTGATCGTGAGCGCCAACGTCGGCGCGAAAGACCTGGTAGAGGATGGGTTGAACGGCTTCGTCCTTCTGGACCGCCTGGACGCCGACATCGCGGGGGGGAAGATCGTCCTGCTGCTCGACCCTTCGCTCCGCGCCGCGATGGGCGAGGCGGGGCGCCGGACGGCGCAGCGGCACGGCTGGGACCGCTTGGCGGAGGAGGTGGCGGGGGTGTACGATTCGGTGACCGGCGAGCGACGCGGGAGACGTACCTGGGAGGCGACGGGGAAACATGACGGATGATATGGCGGGCCTCGAAATGCCGGGAGCGATCCATCGCAGGGGAGAGCCGGGGACGAGCCAGATGATTGTCACCGCAGCCTCCGCGGCCTTTGGTTCCTCCCTTTTTGCGCTACTGGGTTCCCTGAATCTGAACTGGCCCGATCACCCACCTATTCGTGTTTACGACCTTGGACTCGAACGCAAGACATTGGAAACCCTCTCGCGGCATGGGGTCGAGGTTGTCCCAGTTCCTCCGTTCTGTCCCCATTGGCGAAAGCATTTTACGTGGAAAATCTGGTGCTGGAACGATGCGCCCGCCAGGGACATCCTATGGATCGACGCGGGAATTGTCGTGCTCCAACCGATGGACGAGGTGTTCGAGGCGATACGCCGGATCGGATACTTCGTCGTTCCCACGTATCACCCGCTTACGGAAAACGCCTCCGGCAATGCCTGCCGGGGTTGCGGCGTCCCGATGTCTTTCCGAGAAGGGAAGATGACCCTGGCCGGCACGCTGATCGGTTTCCGGAAGGAGGGAGACGTAAAGGGGGTCCTGGAGGAAGCGCTCTCGATCGCCCTGGTCGAGGAGAATATCGCCTCTGTGGAAAAGATGCATCGCCACGACCAGATGCTCATCTCCCTCCTCCTGTACAAGCATCTCGGCCAAGTGCATATTTCCGATGGAGTCGTATATTGCGGGTGGCTGTCCCCAAACCAGTCTCCCGGCCAGAAGGTCTGGGTCCACCGGAGGGGAATCTTGCCGGAGGACGAGCGCCATTTCGCGTCCCACATCTCCACGGCCGGATCCGCATATATTCCCCGAGATCCGGTGGCGTCGCGTCCGGCCCGGACGATATGGAAAAAAATCTTCGGTCCCCCGGAAAGGTTCATCCGGAGGGCGATTCGTGGGAGGCAGGAGGAAGACGAGAAGCCGTACGACGGCATCCGCGACAAGATCTAAATGGACAATGCCAGTGGAAAGGTGGCCCGATGAAAAATATTTCTTCGGAGGCATCCGGGATTGATACGGATTTCGTTCCCGATTGCCACCTTTGCGGCGCCAGGGGGGATTTGTTGTACGAAGGTTTGAGAGATGCGTGGTGTGGAGCTCCGAGATCGTGGACCCTGAAACGGTGCCCGAAACCGGAATGCGGCCTGGTCTGGATGGATCCGATGCCTACCCGGGAAGATGTGTGGAAGGGGTTGGGAGGTGGAGGGGCTGGAAGTGGATTCCGAGGCCGTCAAGTTTGCTTGTTCTCGTCACGGTCTGACGATACACCACGGAGCATTGGAAACCTTGGGACTGCCGGACGGTTCGTTCGATCCCATCACCGCGAATCACGTGATCGAACACGTTCACGAACCAATTGCCCTGCTTAGGGAATGCCTCCGTGTCTTAAAACCAGGCGGTGTCCTCGTTCTAGCCACGCCGAACATCAACAGTGATGGTCATCGCGTGTTCGGCCGGAATTGGTCGCATCTGGACCCTCCTCGCCATCTGCATCTGTTTTCGGGAACAACCTTGAAGGAATTTTAAGAGTCATCCTGCTTCCAATTCTATTACCATAGCGCGAAGCGCATTGGGGCGAACATGGGGGCAAGGAGAGAGGGACATGGGTAACTGGAAAATTTATGTAACCTTTTTCAAAAACCTGTTCGACGACCATTACACCGTTGACCGGACGTGGAAGGCCGAAAACTATACCTTCGTCAAGGTGAACGACGATTACCCGTTGGAGTTGGAAGAAAATCGTGTGAAATACGACGTGTTCGTCGAACATGATTTCGGGGTGTTCAGCCCCGATTGGCAGAAAAGAGGGTATTGCGAGAACAGCGTCCTATATCACCTGTACAGAAACGGGGTCCACAAGAAACACGACTATATAGGGTTTATCGAGTACGACCATGTGCTGACGGAGAATTTTACGGCGACAATCCAGAAAAAACTGGATGAAGCAAGAGAGGAAACTATTTTCGCATTTCAGTCGTTCACCTTTCGTCAGTTATGGGATCAAACGATCATCTTGAACCCGTGGAGGCGGGAAAAGGTGACGGGCCGTCCCAATTCGAAACGGAACTGCATCAATGTCATCCTGAAAGATTACAACGAATTTCATAAGACCCACTACACTACGGAACGGCTCGCCTCCAAAGACTGCTTCCCCGTCTGTCACAGTTTCCTGATCCCTTCCAGGATCTTCGAGAAAGTCATGGCTTTTCACTCGTTCATTATGGAATCAGGCAAGGTCGAGCAGTATCACCGACACAACTGGAGGAGTCCGGCCGGGCTCATGGAGCGTTATATGGCCGTGTCCTTGGCGCTGGAAGACGCCCCGATCGACAATTCCATCCAGCTCGAGCACCGCTCGCTGCCTGTCAAAGTCCTGAAACCTGACGGGTTTGCCCCTTCTTCCTGGAGGAAGGTGGTCGCCTACCTTCAGAAGAAGGTGTAACCGGGAAAATAGAGTGGGGACCTCGTTGCCAGGGATAGGATCCTAATGACGCTTGTCCGGATCGCCAAGGACTGGGACTGGCCGGACCTGCTGCGTCAGACGCCGGGAGGTCATGGGGTCTGGGACGGCATCCGGTTCACCGTCGATCCCGTCGAGGAGTGCGATTACCTTGTCGTTCTCAACAATCGCATGAAGACCGACCTGCGGGTTCGCTGCCCTGAGGGAAACGTCTGGGCAATCATGCAGGAGCCGTACGTATGGGGATTCACCGACTGGATGATAGAGGCGCACGAAAGCTTCTCCCGGGTCTACACCAACTACATCCCCGCGGCGGGCGGAAAATACCTTGCCTCCCATCCGGCCTTGCCGTGGCACGTCCTCAGGACCTTCGACGAATTGGTGTCCTCCCCGGTTCCGCAGAAGACCCGCACGCTTTCCTGGATCGTCGGAGACTGCCGGGACCTCCCCGGACACATGAAGCGTCTCTCCTTCCTCCGGTTCATCCAGAAGGACGGAAGTCTGCCGATCGACCTGTACGGTCGCGCCATCTGCTACATCGAGGAGAAGTGGGACGGGCTGGCCCCTTACCGATACTCGATTGCAGTCGAGAATGCGACCGGACCCGACTACTGGACGGAGAAGATCGCGGATTGCTTCCTGACCTGGACGGTGCCTTTCTACCATGGCTGCACGAACCTCGAACGTTATTTCCCGCCGGACTCGTTCATCCGGATCGACATCGACCGGCCGCGGGAAGCTGTGGAGACGATCCGTCGCGCGATCGACGGTGACGACTGGGAACGCCGCCTTCCGGCGCTGGAGGAGGCGAGGAACCGGGTTCTCCGGCAATACCAGCTGTTTCCCTATCTCGCGAAGTTGATCCACGCAGAGTCCCATGTGAATCGGGCGAAGGTTCTGCAGATCCTCCCGGCGTATCGCAGAAGTCTCCGAACGGAACTCGTACGGCGGCCGCTGTACAAGGTCCGGAAACATTTCTTGCGGCTCGCCTCTCGGTAAATGAAAACAAGCATCGTCATATGTTTCTACGACCGCCTCGAATTTCTCATCTCTTGCCTGGACTCCCTGCGGAGCGAGCGGCGACATTTCGACGAGGTGGTTGTGGCCGACGACGGTTCGGGCGGAGAGATCGTTGCGCACGTGAAACACCTTGAGGGGAAATACGATTTCCCCGTGGTCCACGCATGGCATCCCCGCGAGGGTCCGAGGAGAGCCGCCACCCGGAACAACGGAATCCGCCATGCCTCCGGAGATTACCTGATATTTCTTGACGCCGACTTCGCCGTATTGCCTGGGGGGATTCGCAGCCATGTCGAGGCGGCGAGACCTCGGCATTTCGCTACAGGGCGTTGCAAGTACACTACGGAGGAGCAGGTCCGGCGGATCCTGTCGGAAGGGGTCTCCCCCGACCTGTTGGAGGCGGTCTATCGGGAGTTGTCCGACGAGCCCGTGGAAAAGGAGCACCGAAGGTTTGTGCGGTACTCACGCCTCCTGCAATTCAGGCTGGCCAATCCCAGGAAGGTGACGTTCGGGGGCCACTTTTCCGCTTTCCGGAAAGACATCGAGGCCGTGAACGGATACGACGAAAAATACGTGGGGTGGGGCGCGGAGGACCAGGATTTCGCGCTGCGGATGGTCCTTGCGGGGTTTCGCGGCACCTCGGTCATCCGGACCGCCAGGATGCTGCACCTCTGGCACGCCAGGGAGATGGGGGAGAAGCACTGGAAGGAGGGGGGAAGCGTGGAGTATTTCCGGAGAAAAGACATTCCTGTGTTTTGCGAGAACGGGTTGGTCAGGAAACCCGCCGCGGCTCCGCGTTAACCGGCAGTTCCGAGAACTCTTTCCAGAACCGCTACCACTTCTCTTACCACAGCGTCGGTGCCCAGCCCCTCCAGGCAGAGGCTACGATGCGAATCTTTGCACCCCGTGTCGGAGCACGGCGCACAGTTCCAATCGGGCATCACGACGCGATGGATTGCATCCGTGACGACCCAGCCTTTCCAGTCCGACGGCCCGAAGATCGTCACCGTCGGCGTGCCGACGGCGAAGGCGATGTGTGGCGGGGCGCTGTCCACCCCAAGGTGCACCGTGCTTCGGGCCAGCAGGGCCGCCAGTTCCCCCAGAGTGGTCCTCCCTGCCAGGTTGAACGCCCGCCCGGCGCAGCGGCGGACGATCCCTTCCGCGGTGCCGCTTTCCTCGGGGGCGCCCACGAAGATCGCCGGGATCCGGTGCTGCTCCCAGATGCCGTCCGCGACCTCCGCCCAACGGTCGTGCACCCACTCCTTGTACTTCCTCCGTGAGCAGGGATTGATCGTGATCCACCGCTCTCCCGCGCCGAAACCGATGGAGCGGAGCAGTCCCTGAATCTGCGCTGACGCCCTCGCCGGCACCGCAAGGCGCGGAGAGGAATCCTTCGTGTCGATCCCAAGGGCGCGGACGAGGCGGAGGGATTGGTCCGCGCCGGGATGGAGTGGGGAAGGACCGGGAGGTTGGTCGGGGAGCAGGTGCGTCAGCATCCATTTACGCCAGAAAGGTTGCCCCGGGTCACGTCGCGCGATGCGGACCGGAGCCCCCGAGAGGAAGGCAAGGATCGTCCCACGGTCGCCGGTGCGGAGGTCGATGGCCAGGTCATATCTCGCCCGTCGCAGCCGCCGTACCAGATCGAAATTTTCCCTCCCGACTTCGGAGATCTTCCGGCCGCTTTTCGTCACCTCGATGATCTCGTCGAGGTTCGGATCGGCCTCCAGGAGGGAGGCGCACGGCTTCCGCACCAGCACCGAGAGGCGGACACCCGGGAAGGTTTCCTTCACTGCGCGGAACGTCGGAGTAGCCAGGACGACGTCGCCGATCTCCCCCAGCTGGATGAGCAGGACGTTTCTGGGCGGGGTTTTCAGGATGTTTGCGGCCGACACCGGGAGGCGCCTCCTTGTCCGGCACAATATATCACGCTGTCCTTTTCCACCGGGTTGCGCGCGTCTTCGGAGAGCGGCCCCGGCAGCTCCTCCGCCTTGTCCCGGAGCATCGCCCCGGAAAGGGGAATTATTTCCGAGACATTGAAGATTCAAGGGGAAACGTCCGATAAACATAAGGACCGGCATGGTCAATACGATCGGCGAGGTGATCAGGCATGGTGTCCACGAGCGGGATTTTGCCGCTGGACGAGGCCCGGGAGGAGTTGCTCCGCGAGGCATCGATCGAAGCGGAGGCGTCCGGGCGGGAGAAGGCGCAGGAGGAGAGCGGCCCCGCGCGCTCCCTGCTCGTGTTTTTCCTCGGAGCGGAGGGATTCGCCGTCGACCTTGCGCACGTCCGCAAGGTGCTGCGGCCGGACCGGATCGCCCGCGTCAGCGGGGCGGCGCCCGAGGTGCTCGGGCTCATGAACTGCCAGGGCGAGGTGCTGTGCGTCCTCGACCTCCGCAGGATCCTTTCTCCCGGGAAGGAGGCAGCCGCGCCCGCGGCGACGGAGGGGAAGTTCATCGTCGTCATCCAGCACGGAGGGAAAGATGCCGGATTTTTGGTCGACACGGTCC
>CAAGKR010273050.1_pt1 | contig 10941 bp, 12 predicted proteins | sample 2556971 | NCBI WGS metagenome assembly CAAGKR01 (sample SAMEA5207829, study PRJEB30636) | soil metagenome | biome: forest; feature: boreal; material: soil | place: USA | collected 2011-09 | depth 1 m
CCCCCCGCCGCGATCCTATGCCCCGCGCAGAGCTCGGGTCAACACGGCCGGACACCCTCGAGGTTCAGCACGCGTCGCTGCGGGTAGCGCGGGACCATGAGCCGCGATCGGCGGGTGGTCGTGATCGGAGCCGGGTCCACCGGCCTGGTGTGTGCGATCAACCTCGCTCGAGCCGGCCTGGACGTGACGGTATGTGAGCATTCGCCTCGGCCCGGTGGGGCGTCCTCGAGCGTCGAGGCGACGCTTCCGGGGTTTGTCCACGACCACTGCGCCGGATTCAACCCGATGACGGTCGCATCGCCGGCGATGCGCGAGCTTGGCCTCGAAAACGAGGGGCTTCGCTGGATATGCCCCGACGCGGTCATGGCCCATCCATTCGAGGACGGGTCCGCCATCGCCCTGCACCGCGACCTCGGGGCGACGGTGTCATCCCTGGACGCCGCGCATCCAGGCGCCGGTGCCGCGTGGGGTGAGCTCATGGAGCAGTACCGCCCGCTCGCCCAAGCCCTCGTGGAGGCGATCCTGGGACGCCTGCCACCGCTTAGGCCCGCGCTCGCGCTGGCGGCGGCATTGCGTCGCGATGGCTTGTTGCTGGCGCGGCGGATGACGGGATCGATCGAGGCTTTCGGCCTGGACGTGTTCAGCGACGCCCGGCGTCCGACGGCCTGGTTGGCCGGCTCGGCGCAGCATTCAGGGCTTCCGCCGTCCACGGCGGGCAGCGGCGCGTTCGGTTTTCTGCTCCAGCTCTTGGGACACCCCCATGGCTGGCCGTTCCCCGCCGGTGGCCAGGGGGAGATTACGAACGCGCTGCTGAAGATCGCGGCTCGCGATGGGGCCGAGATTCGCTGCCAGGCTTCGGTCAAGCGAGTGCTCGTGGGCGGGGGCAGGACGACGGGCGTCGAGCTGGCCAATGGCGAGCAGCTGCCGGCCCGCGACGTCGTCTCGACAATCAGCGCCCGGCCCCTGGCGGCGATCCTGCCCGAACAGGCGCTCCCTCATCGGCTGTTACGCCGGCTGCGCATCTGGCGCTACGGCACCGCCGCCTTCAAGCTCGATTACGCGCTGCGGGCACCTGTCCCCTGGACGGCCGCGGAGGCTCGAGCGGCGAGTGTCGTGCACGTAGGCGGTGAGCTTCGGGACCTCTCAGCAGCGGCGCAGGCCGCGAGCCGGGGCGATGTGCCTGAGCGGCCTGCCGTGGTCGTCGGTCAGCACACGCTCTATGACCCGTCGCGCGCGCCCGAGGGCAGCCACACGCTCTATTGCTACGCCCACGTCCCAGCCGAATATGGCTGTGCTGACGACGAGGTGGCGGCGCGGATCGAGGCGCAGCTTGAACGGTTCGCCCCCGGCTTTGCCGCCACCGTTCTGGAGCGCGCGGTCCGCAATCCGCAGCGAACCGAGGCCGAGAATCCGAGCCTGGTCGGGGGCGATCTGGGAGGCGGCTCGATGGAGCTCGACCAGCAGCTCATCTTCCGGCCCGCCCCGGAGCTGTGCCGCTACCGCACGCCGCTCCCCGGGCTCTACGTGGCCGGTGCCTCCGTCCATCCCGGCGGCTCTGTCCAGGGGATGGGAGGCCGGTCGGCGGCTCGTGCGCTTCTCGCCGACCGCCACCTCCGACCCTGGCGAGCCTGATCGCCTTAGGGCTTGAGGACGCCGGTCTCGGCGATCCGCTTCAAGCGCCGCAGGGACTCCACATTGCGGTGGTGTACCAGCCAGTCGGTCAACGGGTTGATAGCCAGCTTCGAGAGCGGGTCGCCCGCCGTCTCGTGCATTGTCACTCGGGTGCCGTTGCCCTCCGGCTCGAGCTGTAGCGAGACCTGGGCGGTGCCCAGCGGCCGCGCGCGAGCATGGAGAACCAGCTTGTACGGCGGCTGCACCTCGATCACCTCGGTGTGATCATTGACCTTGAACGGTCCGACGCCCACGCGATGGTGAAAACGTGAGCCGGTTGCCGGCCAGTTGGGATCCGCATCTCGGATGGTGTCTGAGCCCACGACCCAGTCCGCGTAGGCCTCCGGGCGCGCGAGGACGGCGAACACTCGCTCGGGCGGCGCGTCGATCGTCGTCTGCGTCGTGGCCACTGACCCGGGTCCTACCCAGAGGAACTGTGGCTGAAAAGGTGCCTTGCTAATCGGGTTGCGTCGCGCCGCTTCGTAGTCGTTTTCGCACGCGCCGGCGCAGCAGGTGTAGCGAGCCCAGCAACCAGGCCACCCCGGCACAGATCAGGACGACTTGCAACCAGGTGTCGGCGCCGGCCAAGGCGCGACCGAACCAGTAGTACTCCAGCGCGTTCACGGTTGCCCACACCACCGCGGCGGCCGCGCTGAAAGCGACAAACCGGTTATAGGACATCCCGCTGGAGCCGGCGAGGAGACCGGCCACGTTGCGCAACCCACTGATAAAGCGGCCCACAAACAGCCACGCGCCACCGTGGGCGGCAAACTCAGCCCGCAGCTGCGTGACCAGCGCTGGGCTCTGCCGCGAGCGCCGACCGAGCCACAGCAGTAGGTTCGCCCCTCGCCAGCGGCCCAGCGCGAAGCCGGCGCTCGTTCCGACCACGGCTCCCAGCGCGCCCGCGGCGATCACTCCAACGATGGGAAGGCCATGATTGGTGCCCGCGTACACCGCTGCGGCGACCAGCACCGTCGTTCCCGGCAGCGGAGCGCCGAGCGCCTGTAGCCCGACGACTACAAACACCACCCCCAACCCATACTGCCCGAGCAGCTGCTCTATTTCCTGTGCGCCCACGAACCCACAGTCTCACGCAGCGGAGGTGTCCCTGCAGGCCGGCCTCCGTCGTTCTACGATCGTGACCGTGGACAGCCGCGTCAGCCTGATCACGCTCGGCGTCGCCGACCTGCAAGCGGCGCGAACGTTTTACGAGCGCCTCGGTTGGCGAGGTCAGGAGCTCGAGGAGACGGTGTTCTTCCAGGCGGGTGGGCTCGGGCTGGTCCTGTGGGGCGCCGACAAGGTCGCGCTCGACGCCGGGCTCGCCGAGCAGGCCGACGGCGGTGGGTTTGGCGGCATCGTCCTGGCGCACAACGTTCGCTCCAAGAGCGAGGTCGAGGAGGTCCTGACCGCGGCCCAGGCGGCCGGCGCAATGGTGACCAAGCCCGCGGGGGATACCTTCTACGGCGGGTACGCGGGATTCTTCACCGACCTCGACGGTCACGCCTGGGAAGTCGCGTACAACCCCGGCTTCCCGATCGCCGCCGACGGCTCGATCACCATCCCGGATCTCGGGGGCTGATTCCTGGAACGCAACGTGCTGGGTGACCGGCTGCAAAGCTGTAGCAGCGACCCCCTGACCGGCTTCTACCGCGACGGCTGCTGTCGCAGCGGGCCCGACGATCTCGGCCACCACACGATCTGCGCTGTGGTCAGCGCCGAATTTCTCGACTTTCAGCGGCGGATTGGCAACGACCTGAGCACCGCGGTCCCCGACTACGGCTTTCCGGGGCTGGCGCCGGGGGATCGGTGGTGCGTGACGGCGCGGAACTGGTTGCGAGCCCACGAGGCCGACCTGGGCGCGTTCGTCGTTCTGGCCGCGACCCACGAGCGGGTCCTCGACGTTGTCCCGCTCGACGTGCTCAAGCTCTATGCGGTCGACGTCCCCAGCGATCCGGGCTCGATCGAGGCCTGATCCCAGCGGACCCCTCGGGCTTAGAGTGGACAGGCGTCCAAGCCGGCGGTGATTGGCTCCACAGTTGGGGGCGGTCTGGCCGATGACGGGGAACCCCCATGAAGCGTCTCGCCGGCTACCTCTCTCTCCTCCTGTGCGCCGCCGCCGTGCCGTCCACGGCGCTGGCGGCGCAGGCACGGGCTGTCCAGGGCACGGTCACGGGAACGATCTCCTATGTCGGCGACTCGGTGTTGACGATCCAAACCGGCGGTCGGGCCATGGGCGTCATCAATGCGATGAGCCGGACGGCGAGCACCCTTACCGCACACAATTACCCCTACGTCTACGGCGGCGGCCATGCCGAGGCCGGGCTCGCCAGCATCGGCATCAGAGGGCCGGGGTACAACGGTCGGCGGACCGGTTATGACTGCTCGGGTTCGGTCGCGGCCGTTCTGGCAGGGGCGGGTCTGTGGGCGGCGGGGAGCGGCGTGCCCAACGATGCCGGCGTCATCCAGCAACTCCTCCAGGAGAAGCTGATCGCACGCGGACCGGGCACCGCACCCAATGAGGTGACGTTCTACGACCACCCGGGCGTGCACATCTTCATGAACATCAACGGCCGCTTCTTCGGTACCTCGGACGGCGGGGGTGGCAACTCCAAGGGCGGCCCGGCCTGGCTCTACGACGGCGCCCCCGATTCCCACAATCCGGTCTTTAAGCGCTATCACCTGCTGCCCTCCGTGCTGCGCAACCGGACGACCTACGGGGAGAGCTTCACCTTCCAGACCGACTCGCATCCGACCCTGACCGTGGGCGCTGAGTCCGGCGAGAAGGTCCGGATCGCCTATACGGAGACTCGGACGGGCAGCATGACCGCGACCTCGATCCAGTACCTGGATGCGGTGACGGCGAGCGGTACGGTCACCGCGCTCGCCTCAGACGGTTCCTCCATGTCCATCCAGACCAGCAGCGGTCAGGTCCTCACTTTCTCGACCTCAGCCGTCCCCGACGTGATCGCCGCCCTCCAGGTCGGAGACGGCGTGCAGGTGACCTACAGCAAGGACTCCGCCGGCCTGCTGATCCCGCACGCGGTCCAGACCGTGAGTACACCGCCACCGCCGCCCAGCACCCCTCAGCCAGCGCCGCCGGTCCCTCCGGCGCCTGCGCGCTGACCGTCGCCGGCGAAGTCCCGACCGGGTCCAGGATAACTTTTGACCTACTCTGAGTCGGTGGTGTCGGCCCCGGATCTTCCCGAGCTCGAGCGTCAGGAGCTCAGGAGAACTACCGTCACCGACACGATGACGCTTTCGGGCGCGCTGGTCGAGTCGCCGCCGGACCCGGTGCGTGCAGCCCGGCTGCGCATTCGGGAATCAGAGCTGCGAGGCGTGACCTTCGAGGTCGACGGCGCGCCCGGGCTCGAGCTCATCGACGTGGTCATGCGCGACTGCGGGCTGTCCAATGTCGACGCGCGCGAAAGCGTGATCCGGCGCGTCGAAGTGCATCGCTCGCAACTCGTCGGCTTTGGGCTGAACAAGGGCGACGCGCGGGATCTCAGAGTGCTCGATTCCTCGCTGGAGCTGGCCTCGTTCGCCTCCGCGCAACTCAACGGTGTCGTCTTCGAGCGCGTCAACCTGACCGACGTCTCGTTCATGGCGGCGCGTCTGGAGTCGGTCGAGTTCATCGACTGCCAGCTGACCGGCGCCGATTTCCGCGGCGCCAAGATCAAGGGCTGCGCGATCCGGGGTAGTTCGCTTGACCACGTCCTTGGCATCGAGTCCCTACGCGGATTGCGCATGCCCTGGGGTGACCTGCTCGCGTCCGCCAGTGCCCTGGCGGCGGCCCTGGGCATCGCTGTCGAGGCTGAGTGAAGGGCCGTGCCGGCCTCCGGGCGTGAAGCTCCTGGGCTAGGCACGGCTCGCGAAGGCCAGGAAGCGCTCGAACAGCCCGCGGCCGAGGCGCATCGACGCGGCGATCCGCGCCCCAGTCTCCCGCCGCAGCGCCTGTGCCTGCACACCGGCGTCCCGAGCCTCGGGGCCGCTGCCGTCGGCGTCGATCCAACCGCCGACGATGGCGGCTGTGACCTCGGGATGAAACTGAACCCCCCACGCCTGGCCGAGGCGGAACGCCTGCGGACCCACATCGTTGTCAGCCAACAGCTCCGAGTCGGGCGGCACCGCGAACGTGCACCGGTGCCACTGGAAGACCACGGCGGGGTTCCCCAGCTCCGCAAACACAGGGTCGCGTTCGGCGCTGTGCCGCATGCCGATCGTCTTCCAGCCGATCTCTGAGACTTCGAGACGCCGCACCTTCGCCCCCGCTGCCTCGGCGAGAAGTTGGCTGCCCAGGCACACCCCCAGGAGGGGAAGCCGGCGGACCAGCGCCGTGCGGACCAGAGTCTTCTCGGCCGTCAGCCACGGATGCTCGTGCTCCTGATCGACGTCGGCGCTGGCGCCGAGCACGACCAACCCGGCCAGGCCGTCCAATGTCGGGAGAGGTTCATCGGGTACGAACCACGGCACCAGCTCGACCCCGCTGCGGGCGGCCGCCTCAGCGAGCACGCCGGGTCCCGCGTCGGCCTGGTGCACGCAACACAGCACCCGCGGGCGACCTGCGCCCACCGGTCAGGCCGACGGTTCGCCCTGCAGCGCGGCAACGCCGAGCGCGGCCGCCCCGAGTGCGGTGCCCGTCACGAGCACGGTGGCGAATCTGGACAATTCACCCCGTCGCCCCGCGAACACGCCGGCGGCGGCGTCGGCAAGGTCACAGGCGATGCCGATTCGCAGCCACAGCAAGCGCTGCGGGCCGCGGCTGGCACTCAGACCGTAGCCGAGGGCGGCGTCGCGAATGCCGAACAGGCGTGCCAGGTAAGGAGCCTGCGGATTGGCGGCCGGATCCAGCCCGAACAGCCGGCCAGACAAACGGGGTGCCACCCATGCGCCGACGCCGATCGCGCTGCGCGCGCTGACCAATCCCGCGATCACCTGATCGCTTTCCATGGGCGCGAGCCTATCCCAACGATCTCAGCCCGTCGACCTGACCGACCGTGCCGAGCCAGCGAGCGGAGTTATGAATCGCGCCGCGCAGCGCCAACGTGTAGGTTCGGCGCATGAACGCGGACCTTTCCCTGGGTGAGGCGGCCGCTGCGCTCGGAGTGAGCGTCGACACGCTGCGCCGCTGGGATCGCAAGGGTCAGCTCAAGACCAAGCGCGATCCCCGCAATCGCCGCCTGGTCCCGGCCTCGGAGGTACGGCGCCTGAGCGATCGCCCCGAGCGTCACCGCACAGGTACCCCGCGCTCAGCTCGCAACCGTTTCTCGGGCGTGGTGCGCTCGGTCGAGGCCGACGGCGTGATGGCATTGGTTGAGGTCGAAGCCGGTCCCTTTCTCCTCACTGCTGCCATCACCCGGGATGCCATCGAGGAGCTCGGCCTGGCCCCCGGTGTCGCGGCTACCGCCGTCGTCAAGGCGACCTCGGTCATGATCGAACGCTCGCGGCCTTCCCGCCGCGCGTGAGCCCTCCACTTACAATGGCTCACGCCACGCCCCCATGGTCTAGCGGTTAGGACGCCTGCCTTTCACGCAGGAGATCGCCGGTTCGAGTCCGGCTGGGGGTATTTTCGATTGGCGCTGGTAGTGCGGGCCTTCTGCGGGTTCGAGTCGGCTCGCTGGAGTCTTTTTCGTCGAACAGGCAACGGTCTCGGGCAACTGTCTGCGCGTTGGCGGCAGTGTTCCCATCACCCTAGCCGGTGCGGAAGGCAGGCTCAGCCGACGCCGAGCCCGCAGTGGTTTACTCAATCGCGACCATGAGACGGGTCGGACGAACCTCAGCGTGATGAGCATCGATTGGATGCGTCCTGGCGCGGTGGATGATCTCGGGGAGATCATCAAGGCTACGCGCGGCGAGGTCGAAGCTGACGTACTGCTGCGCGGAGGTCGCGTGGTGAACGTCTTCACGCACGAGATCGTGGAGACCCCGGTCGCCCTGCACGGTGATCGGATCCTCGGGTTTGGCGACTTGCCGGCGCGGGAGGTTGTCGACCTCGATGGCCGCTACGTGTGTCCGGGGCTAATCGACGCACATGTTCACATCGAGATCTCGATGCTGCCTCCGCATCGGTTTGCGGATGCGGTTTTGCCGCACGGTGTTACGTCGGTTGTATGCGATCCGCACGAGATCGCAAATGTTCTTGGTGTAAAGGGCGTCCGCTACATGTTGGATGTCAGCGAGGGACTGGATTTGTCGGTGTTTGTGATGGCACCGTCGTGTGTACCGACATCCTCGATGGAGACGTCCGGCGCGACGCTCGGAACCGAGGATCTCGTCGCGATCGGGGAGCATCCCCGGGTGCTCGGTCTCGCGGAGATGATGAATTTTCCGGGCGTCTTGGCCGGTAGCGGAGACGTGCTGGACAAGCTCCGCGGGTTTGCGGGGCGACCGTTGGACGGGCATGTTCCGGGGCTGACCGGTCGCGACCTGCAGGCGTACGCCGGTGCGGGTATCTCAAGCGATCATGAGTCGGTTACGGCCCAGGAGGCGCGTGAGAAGCTGCGGCTGGGGATGACGGTGTTTCTGCGCGAGGCGTCCAACGCGCGGAACCTGATCGATGTGCTGCCGGCTGTGGACCAATACACGGCCCGCCGGTGCGCGTTCGCGACCGATGACCGGGTGCCGGGCGAGCTCTTGCATGACGGATCGATCGACTCGCTCGTGCGTCTTGCGGTTGGCGGCGGTCTCGACCCCGTGACGGCGGTCACCATGGCAACGCTCAATCCGGCAGAGCATTACGGGCTGCGCGACCGCGGCGCCGTGGCGCCTGGACGGCGCGCCGACCTCGTTGTGACATCAGATCTGCGTGCGTTTCCGGTTGAACTCGTAGTCGCCGGCGGCCGGGTCGTTGCTCGGGACGGACGGCTGCTGCGCCACAGCGTCGCTCCCCAGGCGACGCTTCCCGGCACCTTCCATGTCGCGTGGCCCAACGACCTTCGACTGCCAGCGGCGGGCCGCCGGGCCCGCGTCATCGGCATAGTCGAGGACCAGCTCCTCACTACTGCGCACGTGGAGGAGGTTCGCGTTGAGAGCGGCGTTGCCGTCGCGGATCCCGACCGGGACATGTTGCGACTGAGCGTTATCGAGCGCCACCACGCGACCGGCAACGTCGGGATGGGGTTCGTGCGCGGTTTCGGCCTCCGGCGCGGCGCGATGGCCTCGAGCGTCGCGAACGACTGTCACAACCTCATCGTCGTGGCCGTGGACGACGCGGATGGATTGCTGGCGGCGCGCGCTGTTGCCGACATGGATGGGGGCATCGCGGTGACCGCGGACGGCGAGCTGAAGGCGACGATCGCGCTGCCGATCGCCGGGCTGATGGCGGACCGAGCGCCGGAGGTGGTAGCCGATCAGCTCGACGCCGTGACGTCCGCTGTTCGGCAGCTCGGCTGCACGGTTCCTGCTCCGTTCATGGCTATGAGCTTCCTCGCGCTGCCGGTGATCCCGCACCTCAAGCTGACCGACCGGGGGCTGGTGGACGTCGACGCGTTCGCCTTCACGGACCTGTTCATCGAGTAGATCTGGCTAGCGAAGCAGGCCGGTCAGATCGATCGTCACCAGCTCGGTCTTGGGAACGAACGCCACTGCCCCACAGCTGTCGAGCCTGGCAGGCGACACATCGATCATCTCCGACGACGTGAGCAAGATCCGTGGCCTGATGCCGCTCTCCCTGAGCGCCTCGGCGACCCAGTAGCCGTCGCGGTCGGGAAGGTTGACATCGACGAGCATCGCGCTCGGCCGCAGCGATATAGCAGCGTCGACCGCCGAAGCCGCGTCCGAGGCCTCCCCAACGACTTTGTAGCCGCGCGATCGCAGTAGACGGACGGCGTGCACTCGGAATTCGGCGTCGTCATCGACGACCAGCACAGATCCCGGCGTTGCGAGTAGAGGGTTCGCGCGTGCTGACGCTCTCACGACGCGTGCAGCCAGGTCGCCGGGTGGCCCGTCCGCCCGGGTCGGTTCGGCCGCCGCCGGCTCCGTCGACAGGGGGATTGCGGCGTGGATGTGGGTCCCTTCCCCAGGGGGGCTCGACACCGCCAGCGTGCCGTCGAGCGCCGCGAGGCGGTCGGCAAGGCCAGAGAGCCCGCCGTCGACCGAGGGCGCCGCGCCGCCGATGCCGTCGTCGTCGACGTCCAGAACGAGATGGCGCGAGGTCCGCGTCGCCGTCACGAGGGCGGTCGATGCGCCCGCGTACTTGGCGACGTTTGTAAGGGCCTCCGCCACCACGAAATAGGCGGCCGATTCCACCGAGGCCGGATACCGATCGGCCGCGATCTCGACTGTGACGGGCACGGGCGCCCGCTCGGTCAGATGCTTCACCGCAGCGGCAAGTCCGCGACGGGTCAGCGTTCCCGGATGGATCCCGCGCGCCAGCTCGCGAAGTGCGTCGATCGCCGAGCGCGCGTTATCGAGCGCGTCGTCGATCTCTGTTCGCACCTCGTCGGGGACCTCCCGGGCCTGGCGGGCGAGCTGGAGTAGCAGCACGACGCGCACGAGCATTGCCTGAGCGCCGTCATGAAGATCCCGGACCACTCGGCGGCGCTGCTCGTCGGCCGCCTCAACGATCCTGGCCCGGGACGCATGGACTTCGCCCAACCGCGCCCGCTCGACCTCGAGCCGCCGGCGCTCGTCTTCGACCTGCACGCTCACAGTCTGGTCGTGGAACGTCATCGCGGTCCCCATGCGGCCGTCGATCTCCAACGGGACGCAGTGGATCGAGATCGGGACCATGCTGCCGTCCTTGCGGACCCACCAGTCGCGTTCGATGCGGATCGGCTCACCGCGCAACGTGGCGTGAGTAATCGGGCAGTCCTCCGCGGGGTATGGCGATCCGTCGGTGTGTTTGTAGTGGACCGAGTCGTGGCTCGGACGGCCGATCAGCTCGTCGTCGCTGTCGTATCCCAGCAGCTGGACGGCTGCGTCGTTCACGAAGGCGACGCGGTCGTCCCCGTCTACGAGCCACAACGGGATCTGGCCGCTGATCACGAGCGCCTCCTGCACGTCGGCGGCGCTCCAGCGCCGCCGATGAGGCCGGTCCGGCGTTGAGCGCCGATCAGTCATTCCCGGCGAAGTAAACCACCGAAGCCCGCGGTCCGAAAGGCATCGCGGCGCGCTCCGGACAAGCGCGAGGCTCATAGTGGAGGTCCCACGCTCGGCGGCGACGCCGGTGGCCAAGTCGTAGGGCGGCGCCGCTGCGGCGGATGGAGGAGCTTAAGAGTTGTTGCCCAGCCACTTCCTGATGCCGCCGGTGGGACTCGAACCCACGACCGTCGG
>CAAGKR010116883.1_pt1 | contig 10940 bp, 10 predicted proteins | sample 2556971 | NCBI WGS metagenome assembly CAAGKR01 (sample SAMEA5207829, study PRJEB30636) | soil metagenome | biome: forest; feature: boreal; material: soil | place: USA | collected 2011-09 | depth 1 m
TAGTGAGCGACCCATGTTCAGGAGCGAACGTCTACGAGGCGGGTATCCCGGCTCGTAGTGAGCGACCCATGTTCAGGAGCGAACGTCTACGAGGCGGGTATCCCGGCTCGTAGTGAGCGACCCATGTTCAGGTCTGCGTGAGCGCGTCGGGCACGTCGTGGAGCTTGTAGAGCCGACGACAGTTGTCGTGCAGCATCTTCTTGACTTCCACCTTCGGCACGCCGCGGAAGTTGCGCTCGATCGTGATCCGGCTGCTGGGCCAGTCGGACCCGGTGTGCGGGTAGTCCGTCGACCACATGAGCTGGTCGACGTTGAGCCGGTGGCGGAGATCCATGCCCACTGTGTCGATCATGAACGTGGCCCAGAAGTTGCGGTGGAAGATCCGGCTGGGAGTGGTGCGCATGCCTTCGCCGTTGGTGAAGAACCGGTACCGATAGAACATGTCGTCGACCTGTTCCAGCAGCGTGGGGATCCACCCGATGTTCGACTCGACGAGCAGCAGCTTGATGTCGGTGAACCGCTCGAACACACCGGAGAAGAGGAGTTGGCAGACCACCGGCAACGTGTGCGAACCCGACTTGGTCGCGCCCGCGGCGCCCATGAACTGTGGCGCGTTCATCGACGGGCCGGTGCGCGACGTGCCCGTCGTCGGGAGGAAGCTGCCGATGTGTACCGCAACCGGTGTATCGGTCTCTTGCGCGAACGCCCAGAACGACTCGTCCTCCGGCGCGGGGTCGAGCGAACCGTTGGGGAACGCGGAGATCACCACGCCGCGATGGCCGAGCTCGAGGCAGCGCTTCATCTCGGCGACCGTGTCGTCGACGCCGGTCGTGGGCAGGATGCCCTGGCCGATGAGGCGCCCTTCGGAGCCGTCGCAGAACTCGGCCAACCAGTCGTTGTAGGCGCGGACGCACGCGACCTGCAGCTCGGGTTCGGAGCCGTAGATCTTCGCCCCGAGCAGGGTCACGCTCGGATACAGGACCTGGAGGTACATCCCGTCGATGTCCATGTCGGCGAGGCGCGCCTTGGTGTCGAAGCTTCCCGGCCTCATCGTCTCGTAGCTCACGCCGACCGGGGCGAAGTCGAGGTACGACAGCCCCGCGGTGGCGGTGAGGCCGACCGGACGGACGCTCTCGCCGTCGTTGAACGACCAGTAGTCGCCCTCGTCGCGGTGGACCACCTTGGGCGCGCGGTCCTTGAACTTCTCGGGCACCCGCCCAACCCAGGTGTCGGGCGGCTCGTTGACGTGCGCGTCGCAGTCGAGGATCGGGTAGTCGATCGATGCGTGGTCGTAGAAGAGGTCGCTCGAGTGCTCCATTGGCCAACGGTGTCACTTCCGCCGGAGGCCCGCAACTGGCGCCCGCGGTAAGAATGTGACATGACCGAGATCGAGTCTGCATGGGGCCGGTATCCCGACTACGAGATCAACCTCGTGCCGTGTGGCGCGACCGCCAAGGTCTGGTACGGCGACCTCCTCCTGGCGGAGAGCGACGGGTGCCTGCGCGTCGAGGAGACGAAACACGTCGACCGGCTGTACTTCCCCGAAGCGGACGTCCACTGGGACCTCTTCGCGCCGAACGACCATCACAGCATCTGTCCGTTCAAGGGCAGCGCCGACTACTGGACGCTCACGGCCAATGACCTCTCCGAGGAGAACCTGGTGTGGACCTACCGCCAGCCCTTCGACGAGGTCGCGGGAATCAAGGGCTACGTCGCCTTCTACCACGAGCGGGTCCGCATCGAGCTCGAGGAGCGGTGGCCCGGGACCGACGCGCGCGCGGTCACGACGAACCGCTTCCCGGCTTGGGGAGACGCGAGCGACCTCCTCCGCCTGCTCGACGTCCAAGAAGTTGCACCGAACCACTTCGTGGGCCCCGCGTATCGCGACGTGTCGCGCAACGTGGTCGAGGGCGGCCAGATGCTCGCGCAGGCAATCGTGGCCGCGTCGAAGACGGTCCCGCATCAGCGGGTGACGTCGGCGTACATGATCTTCTCGAAGGCGGCCGCGTTCGACATGCCGCTCGACCTGACCGTCGACGTCCTGCGACCCGGCAGGACGTTCTCGACGGTCGAGGTGCGGATCGACCAGGACGACGCGTTGCGCAGCACCGGCTTGCTGCTGCTCGATGCCGGCGCCCCCGATGTGTTCCGGGGCGCAGCCGCGATGCCCTCGGTGCCCGGCCCGTACGAGGCCGAGCCCTTCGACATGCGGGTGAGTGGCCGCGATCTGCGCATCGTCGACGGCGCCTACTCGTCCGACCCCGATCGCGTGGGCCTGCCCGAGATCTACGCGTGGGTCCGGTTCCGCGACGCGCCGGGCGAGCCGTATCTGCACACCGCGCTGATGGCCCAGTCCACCACGCACTGGACGATCGCGGCGGCGATGCGTCCCCACCCCGGATTCGGGGAGGCCGACGCGCACGTCACGCTGTCGACCGGGATCATGTCGATCGCGATCGCGTTCCACGACGACGTCGACGTGACCGAGTGGCTGCTGTACGCCAATCCTGCGATGTACGCCGGGCGAGGTCTCGCGCAAGGAGAGGGCCGTGTGTTCTCACAGCGCGGCCGCCTCGTCGCGTCGTACTCGGTCCAAGCCATGATCCGCGGCTTCGCGAAGGACCCCACCGCTCTGGGACTGGACGCGACCAACGCGATGTAACAGTCGATCAGGGGTTCGTGTAGGCCGGCGTCAGTCGATTGACGGCTCGGGTTTCCACGAGGAGCGCGTGCATGGCCTCGAACGCGACCCCTTCGTGCGCGAGGTTGTCTCGCTCCTCCGGATCACGCGTGAGGTTGTGGAGTTCCCACACCACCTCGTCGTCAGCGGGCGACGCCGTGGGATCGACGTCGTAGTAGTGGTTCAACTTCCAGAGTTCGACAGCTGCGTTCGGACCAGTCGCGCGGTGCGCGATCACACTCTCGATACTGGCGTTCCCCGCGACACCGTCATAGGGCTCGCGACTGACCACGCCTTGCTCGCGCAGGCCGGTCGTGATGCGGTCCTCGGTCATGAAGTAGATCGGCGCGTCGAGTTCTGAAGCGGCTGCGCGCCCGGTGAGCATCGGGCTCAGATCACGCCCGGGTAGCGCCTGAACCTCCGTGTGGTGCTGGGTAACGGTGTGGGCCAGATCCTCGGGATCGGCGCCGACGAGGCCGAGCAGCGTGGGAAGAAGGTCGACGTGACTCGTGGGGATCGACACGCGCTCCGCGTTCGCGATCCCCGGTCCTGCGATGACCATCGGGACGTGCACGGCTTCGTCGTAGGCGTTGAACCACTTCTGCTGCAGTCCGCCGTGTGCGCCGAGGAGATCGCCATGGTCAGACGTGAAGACGATGATCGTCTCGTCAGCGGCACCGCTGCGGTCGAGCGCGTCGAGGGTGGCATCGATCGCCGCGTCGACGAGCTTGTGCAGCCAGAGATAGAGGCGCCGATAGGCGGTGTCGTTCGGGACGTCGAAGAGCACCTGGGGCCAGAGCTCGAGGAATCTGCCTTGGCAGCGCGGACGGCGATCCAGGGAGTCGTCTTGTGACGGTGCCGCCGGGAAATCGGGCACCGTGTCGTCGGGTGGCGGCAGTCCGAGGAGTTGCCAAGCGGGGCCCGCGAACGCGATGTCGTGGGGATTCACGAACGACGCGACCGCGAGCCACGGTCGCGCGCGCTCGAGGTTCGCGACGTGACCGAAGAGATCAGTCATCTGCACGGCGAAGAGCGGATCGCGCACCACGCCGGTGTCGGATAGATCAGCACCGTGTGGCTCTCGGCCGATCCAACCGCGGAAGCCGTACTGGTCGAGCCGGTCGGCGCGGTCGTACAGATCCACGGTGCCGGGGAGCATGGAACCGGTGGCGTCGTTCGTCTTGAGTCCGTCGTGGGTGCCGGGCGCGATCAGGTCGGCGTGCGAGATGTGCCACTTGCCGCGGTAGTAGGTGTCGTAGCCGGCGGCACGGAACCAGTCGCCGATCGTGGGGACGGTCGCGGGATCGAGCCAGTTCATCCCCGGATCGGTCGCGGTCTTCGCCAGTCCGTCGGTGTTCGTGAGCCCGTGTAGCGAAGGGTACTGACCGGTGAACAGCGACGCACGGCTCGGTGTACACGCGGTCGAACAGACATAGTGATGGTGGAGTTCGACGCCTCGGGCGCGGACGCGCTCGCGGCCCGGGAGCTGGGTGCGACGGAACTCGGCGACGGCGTCGGTCTCATACGGCGGCGAGTACCGCTCCTGGTCGGTCATGACGATCAGGATGTTGGGCCTCGTCGGCATCAGGCGTTACCGGTGATGCGCGCAGGTGCGACGAGGACCACCGCCCGACGCTCGTCGGCCATCGCACGGTCGTACTCGTCCCAGTCGTCGTGCGAACCGCCGGCCGCGCGGAACACGTCGCGCAGTAGTCCCGCGAGCTCCTGCGACGGCGCGCCCTCCATTGTGTCGTCCGGTCCGCAGATGCTCGCCGGCCCGTCGACCGCGGCCCACTCCCACCCGCTCCGAAACACCACGGTCGCGTGGCCGGTTCGGCGCAGATGAATGAGCTTGCGCGCGTCGCCACGCGCGACGAATCCGATGGTCCGCTCGCCCGTCACCGGATGATCGAGGATTCCGGCATTCACCAATGACGCATGCACCGAGCCGTCGGCCCGGGTAGTCGCGATTACGGCGAGCCAGTGTTCAGCCGCGCCAAGCCGGCCAATCGCGGCAAGATCTGCTGCCATGCTGCATCCTCGCGCGGTCAGGTTCGCTTGGCGGCCTTTTGCGCGAGCGCGAGCAGTGTCGGCTCCATGGCCGCGGGGTCGAGATCCTGAGCTGCGCTCAGGCTGATCTGCACCACCGCGCTTCCCTTCTTGAAGACGACGTCGGTGCCTGGCTACGCGTTGAACCAGGCCTGGCTGCCGACTGCCTTGAGCGGCTCGAACTGACTCGACTGTGACACCAGCTGGATCTCCTGTCGCGACGTGACGCCGGAGTAGCTCTGCACTCCCACGGCGACGATCCCGGCGAGTGGTACCGCGGCGAGCAGGGAGACGAGGACGAGGCCAACGCCCGGGTGCCGGACCGACAGTGACTCGTTCATCGGGGCCTCCGGAGTTCGACGATGGAACGGGACCATCGTCGACCCATTGGCCGGAGCCGTCGTCAGTACCTGAGTACGGAGGAACTCAGGTCAGGATGCAGTGCTCGCGAGGAGGCGCACCTTCTGCGCCTCCGGGCCCTTGCGACCCGGACCGATCTCGTAGTCGACCAGTTGGCCCTCGTCGAGACGCTGCTCGAGACCACCTTCGATCGAACTGAAGTGCACGAAGAGGTCGTCGCCGTCCGGGCGTTCGATGAAGCCGAAGCCCTTTTTCGAATTGAACCACTTGATGGCACCCCGGTTGGCAGTGGCGTCGTGGCGCACACCGACGGGGGCGACATCGGCGACCGCGACGCCCGCCTTCAGGGGGTCCCGTCGGTTCACCGCGTCCGGCGTGATCGACGCGAGTGCGTCGCGATCCGGACGCTCGAGACCGCGCGGCATTCCGAGCGCGTGCTGAATTTGCGCCGCCTCGCGGGCCTGCTGGGTCCCGACGAACGTCACGACCGTGCCGGCTTCTCCGGCGCGAGCCGTGCGGCCCGAACGGTGCATGTAGTCCTTGGAGTCGTTGGGAAGATCGAAGTGCACGACGCAAGCAACGCTGTCGACGTGGATTCCGCGCGCCGCGACATCGGTCGCGACGAGCGCGTCGACCGATCCCTTCGCGAATGCCGCGAGCGCCCGCTCTCGCTGACTCTGAGAGCGGTTGCCGTGGATCGCCTCCGTCCGAACGCCCGCCTCGTCGAGACGTCGCGCGATGCGGTCGGTACCACGCTTGGTCTTACAGAAGACGATCGTCGGCCCCGCGAGCTTGATCACGTCTGCACAGAGGGCCACCCGCTTGTCGGGATGGATGCTCCAGAAGAAGTGCGTGGCACGCGGCTTGTCCGCCGACGTGTCGGGCAACGCGTGGCGCACCGGGTCGCGCTGGTAGCGACGCACGAGCGTGTCGACGGCGCCGTCGAGCGTTGCCGAGAACAACAGCGTCTGACGGGTTGCCGGCGTGGCATCGAGCAAGCGCTGGACAACGGGGAGGAAGCCCATGTCGGCCATGCGGTCGGCTTCGTCGACCACGACGATCTCGACCGCGTCGAGGCGGACTTCGCCGCGCTCCATGAGGTCGGTGAGCCGGCCCGGGCACGCGACCAGCACGTCGACACCACGGCGGAGCGCCTTCAGCTGCGCGCCGAAGCCGGCGCCGCCGTAGACCGCCGCGACCCGCAGCTTGCGTTGCCGGCCGAGCCATTCGAGCTCGCCGCACACCTGCGCCGCGAGCTCGCGGGTGGGAACGAGCACGAGGCCGGTCGGCCGTTTCGGCGCCGCTCGCCCGAGTCGCATGACGAGCGGGATCCCGAACGCGATGGTCTTGCCCGATCCGGTCGGTGCGCGGCCGCAGAGGTCGCGGCCGGCGCAGCCGTCGGCGACGGTCAGGGTCTGGATGGCAAAGGGCGCGAGGATTCCGCGCGCCTTCAGGGTGGAGACGAGCTCGGCGGGCACGCCGAGATCGGCAAAGGTGGTGGTCATTGGACTGCAAACTCCGGTGTTCGGTGGACAGGTCTCACGAAGGGTGTACGAAGACCCGAGACGCTGACCCGAACGTTGGACGGCATGAATGCGCCGATGGAGCCGGAGTCGCGGAGAAGAGCGTTTACCCGTTGCGTTTTCCACGCGCGCGAACGTGATGCTTTGCGTGGAAGAGCACATGCTACCACGTGCAGGACCGCCGGCAGGATTCGATGGAGTCTCAGGCGGTCGGAGCGAGGAGATCGCCGACGATGTCGGCACGGTGCGAGATGGCGATGAAGTGGCCCTCGCCGTCGAACGTGGTGAGCGTGGCGCCCGGAATGGCCTTTGTCATGTCGGACGCCCATGCAGGCGGGACGAGCTCGTCGGCGGTGCCCTGGTAGACGTGCACCGGAATCGTGATGTCCGCGAACCCGAAACCCCACGCGCTCACGAACGCGCGGTACTCGTCGATCATGCCCGCCGAGTCGCGTCCCGCTTCGCCGACCGCTCGGCCGAACCACTCCGCATTGGCGCGCAGGACGGCCGCGTCGGCGGCCGGCGACCGCTTGGCCTCGAACTGTCCGTATCGCCAGGTAGCGCCGTCGGGCGCGGTCAGCTCGCAGAACACATCGTGCGGTTCCTCGCCGACAAGGGTGAAGGCGTACGGCAGCGAACTCTGGGCCAGCCACGCGATGTGACGCAGCCGATCGGTGTCGGGGAACGGGATGTCGAGAGGGCCGGTGATGTCGAGCCCGTGAGCCCAGTGCTCGGCCAGCCGGGTCGTGGCCAACGTCGTGGGCTTGAGCGGTGCGGCTGCCCATCGGAGTCGTTGCGCCGGATCCGCTTGCTGCAATGCAGCGATCGCGGCCCGCCGGGCAGTTCGCCACCGCTCGAAGACTGCAGCCGGCGCGGCGCGTTCCGCGCGTACGTCGCGGTCCATCGCGTCGTCGAGCGTGCCGGCGTCGTCGCCCGACCGGAGCCCGAGATTCCGCGTGCGCTGGCTACGACCGCTTCTTCGGTCTGTGCCAGGTGCAACACCACGTCGGCCACTGTCCAACCCTCTGCGCCCGACGGTGTGACCCAAGCTGCGTCGTCGAGCTCGTCGAGGATGCCCTCGAGGCGATCCTGCTCGGCGACGAGATCGTCGAAGATCTCCATAGTCCGCGTACTCCCGGCGACGTGCGCGAGTAACGCCCTACCCGAGTCGGTCGCGGTCGTGCGGCGCGTCCCAGTCGGCGACGGGACCGGCCGGCACGATGCGCGAAGTCCGGATGCCGGCTCCGGTGCGGAAGGTTCCCACCTTGATGTGGTCGAGGTTCGTCGTCTCACCGAACGCGGGCCGCTGGTAGAGGTCGCGTGCGTAGCTCCACAAGTTCGGATAGTCGACGAGTCGCCGGAGGTTCAACCGGCCGAGTGGTCCGGCGATGATGTCGAAGCGGACGAGGTTGACGTAGAGGAGAAGGTCGGCGTCGGTGATGTGGTCGGTAACGAGGAAGCGGCGGGAGGCCAACCGGTCTTCGAATCGGTCCAGCGCATCGAACACGCGCGCGCTCACCGCGTCGTAGTCGGCTTGTGAGCTCGCGCCAAAGGCCGCGTACGTGCCACCCGCGAGTTCGCGCACGATCTCGTCGTTCACCGCGTCGATCTCGGCGCGATGCGCCTCCGGATACAGCTCGACCGAAGGATCGGCCCACTCGGTGAAACAGGTTTCGAGATCGACCGTCATCGTCGCGTAGTGGTTGCTCACCAGCCTGTCGGTGACGCGGTCCCAGAGCGCGGGAACGGAGATGTGACCGTCGAACGCGGGATCGGTTGCGAGGTACGCGTCGCGCAGCAGCGTGAAGCCGTTGACCGGATCGGGTCCGTGGCCCGCGCCCTCGCGGAAGGCCCAACCGCGCCCGTCGCGCACGGGGTCGACCGCCGACCACGACACGACCGTCTCGAGCCCGCGCAACTTGAGCGCGATGAGCGGCCGCTGCGCCCACGGACAATACAGGGAGAAGTAGAGGTGGTAGCGGCCCGACTGGGCCGCGAAGTCGGTGGAACCGTCGTCGGAGATCCGGCCCTCGATCGGGTAGACGAGGCTCGTGAGGTTGCCTTCGAGGCGGTACGCGCCCGCCGGTGGTGCGTAGTCGCCGTAGGTCTCGAAGTCGACGGGGCTGGCGACCGTGGTGGTCGTGGTGGTTGCCATCGCATCGCTCCTCGTGTCGCTTCCGAACCCACCCTATCTGCGCGTGGCGGCCGAGATCAGGCCGGTGCCCACCCGTGTTCGTGGATCGAGTCGGCGACGACGGGAATGATGAGGTCGGTGACGTGCAAGAACTCGAAGCCCGCGAGCAACGCGTAGCGCTCGTCGATCTCGGTGTCGCCCACGTGGAGGTAGCGGTCGGCCTCGAACTGTTCGCGCACCAGGTGGAGCTGATGCTTGCCGCCCACGAAGTGTGGCTCGATCCCGTGACGGGCCCAGAGCGGCTGTTGGCTCGAGCGCGGCCAGTCGGATGCACAGCCGACGACGTAGCCGCGCGTGATGAGATCACGGACGACCGATGCCGGAATCGGTCCGGGCGGTTCTCCGAACTCCATCGTTCCGTCGATGTCGAAGCTCACGAGGATCGTTGTCACAAAGATCGACGCTAGCGCGCGCGGAGATGAGTGAAGTTCACGCCAAGATGGCAAACTTTCCGGAAAGGTAGGTGGTCAGATGTCACAGCGTCTGTAGTGAGCGCCACGAACCCGATGGCGAGCGCGGCTGATCCCTTCGCTCGTCGTTCGCGCGACGAGGGTGTTGCGATCGGTGTCGGCGGCTGGTGGACTACCCGAACGAAACGAGGAGGAACCCTTTATGCCGTCGATCGGTGGTCCCACGGTGCCGGGCACGCGGAAGGTGGCTTGGTGTGCAACCACGAGCGACCTCGGTGCCCGCGGCTACCAGGAGGACGAGTACCTCCTCGAGGGTGAAGCGAGCGGACGCGGCGCGTCCGGCGAGCCCGTCGACACTCGCGCCTACCGGACTCGAGTCATCGTGCGGCGCCCGAGCGATGGGGCGCAGTTCAACGACCGCGTGTTGGTCGAATGGATGAACGTCAGCATGGGCTACGACGTCGACGTCGTCTACCCGGGCGTCGAGGAGATGCTGCTGCGCGAAGGCTGGGCGTACGTCGGTGTGAGCGCGCAGCCGGTGGGTGTCAACCACCTCGTGCATTGGGACGCGGAGCGGTACGGCACGCTCGTCCATCCCGGTATCCCCGCAGGGGAGATGCCGCGCTTCGTGCGCGGCGAGACCTACTCCGACGACGTGTTCTCTGACGTCGCGCGACTGCTCCGCAGCGACGAAGGCGATGGGATCCTGGGTGGGAAGGTCGAGCGGCTGCTCGCGTACGGCCAATCCCAATCGTCCGGTCGCCTCGCGTCGTACCTGGCCGACGCACATCCGGCGGCCGGTGTGTACGACGGGTTCTTGTTGCACGCGGGCGGCGGGATGCGGTTCCGGAATGGCGACATCGAGGCGTTACCGATCACGAGCAACACCGATACGCCGGTGCTCCACGTGAACTCCGAGGCGGAGGCGCCGCGTTTCTTCGCGATCCGTCAGCCGAGCACCGACACGTACCGGTACTGGGAGGTTGCCGGAAGTGGGCACACACCGGTGAGCACTCTGAGGGCCATGCTCGATCGCGCCGGCCGGCAATGGGGCGGGGAATCGGAGCCCGGTCCGATCGGGATCGAGTACGCACTGCGCGCCGCCATACAACGGCTCGACGAGTGGGCCGCCGGGGGCGCGCCCGCGCCCGAAGCGGCGCCAATCGACGTTCGTGCCGGTGATCCGCACGAGGTGGTGCGCGACGAGCTCGGAAACGCACGCGGCGGATTGCGGCTCCCGCACGTCGAGGCACCGCTCGGCCGGTTCACGCCATCGAACGGCACTGAGCGGCTGATGCCCGGCTTCGAACCGTTCGATGCCGCGACCCTCGCGCTGCTCTACCCGAGCGATGACTCTTACGTGGAAGCGGTCGACGCCGCCGCGGCGCGTGCCACCGACCAGGGTGTGCTCCTCCCCGCCGATGCCGAGCTCATCCGGAGCGAAGCGCGCGCTCGTCGAAGGCAGGCCTGACAACGAACCTGCGTCAGCAGCAGGCGTATAACCCCCGCAGCTGACGCAAGTTGAAGGAGTGATGGCGATGAGCGGAGTGGCAGCGAGCCGGGTATCCCGGCTCGCAACGAAGCGGGGGCCGAGCGCCCCGGTGCGAAGCGCCGAGAGCGGGAAGAGATGAGCGAGTTCGACGGTCGGGTCGCGCTGGTCACGGGCGCCGCAGGCAAGGGTCTCGGCCAGGCCACCGCGCGCCGCCTCGCGAGCGGCGGGGCGA
>CAAGKR010038497.1_pt1 | contig 10938 bp, 9 predicted proteins | sample 2556971 | NCBI WGS metagenome assembly CAAGKR01 (sample SAMEA5207829, study PRJEB30636) | soil metagenome | biome: forest; feature: boreal; material: soil | place: USA | collected 2011-09 | depth 1 m
CTACGGCCGGCTGGACGGCCGTCAGCCCAACGCAGCGGCCTCGCGGATCGCGTCGCGCACCGACTGCAGCTGCGACCAGCCCAGCTGCTCTCGGGCCAGCGAGCTATCGACCAGAATATCTGATGCAGAAATCAACAGATTGAACCTGGTCAGCGCGGGGGGATTGGACTGCCGCAATAGACGTGCCGTCGATTCAAGCAGCGTCGCGGCAGTCATCGCCACCCCGAACGGCACATGGAAACGCGGTATCTCGATGCCAATCACACCCGCCAGCAGGCGTATGAGATCCTGCTGTGTGTAGGTTTCATCGCTCGATATGTTGTAAGCCCTGCCCGGCGCTGCCGGCGAAGTGGCCGCGCGAAGACAGACATCGGCGACGTCAGACGCACTCACAGATGGGATGCGGTTCCGTCCACGGCCAACCATCGCCGCGAGCGGGCCGCGCAGCAGTTCGCGCGTGCGCGGAAACGCCGCCCGGTCGCGGGGCCCCCAGATCACGGACGGCCGAATGGCAGTCACGTCGATGGCGCCGCGCTCCTGGTACTGGAAGGCGAGGCGCTCCGACTGCACTTTCTCGCGCACATAGTGATTCCAGGGCTCCGGGTTGTGATCATACGGGTCGTACTCGTGCAGGACCCGGCCATGCAGACGCGACCCGTAGACGGCGATCGAGCTGACATGGACGAACCGACGTGCTCCGGCGGCTACTGCGGCATCCAGCATGTTACGTGTGCCCAGGACTCCGACGCGGAAGAATACGTCCCACGGCTGCCACTCGCCGAGCACAGCAGCCGTGTGAACGACCGCGTCGCAGCCCTCAGCAGCAGGACGGAGCGAGTCGACATCCGTCACATCACCCCGCACGATCGCAGCGCCGGTCGTCTGCAGGAACCGGATATCACTCGACGGGCGCGCCAGAGCCCGCACATCGTGGCCGTCCGATAGCAGACGTTCAACGACATGGCTGCCGAGGAAGCCGGTGGCGCCGCTCACCAGCACCTGCACTGCGCCCTAGGCCTCTGGAGACGCGGCTAAGTGACGCAGATCAACGGAGACGGCGATCTCGTTGCAGCTAGGAAACTTAGGACAGCGGTAGCACTCGTTCCACACCTTGCGTGGGAACTCGGCGACGTTGGCGATGCTGAATCCGAGTTTTTCGAAGAAACCGGGCTTATAAGTCAGCGCGAACACTTGAGCGAGGCCGATCCGGCGCGCCTCCTGCAGGCATTCAGTTACCAGCCGGCAGCCGATACCCTTGAGCTGCCGATCTTCGCGCACGGCGAGCGACTTGATTTCAGCCAGATCGCCCCACCACAGGTGCAGGGCGGCGCAGCCGGCGAATGCTCCGTTGACCCGTGCAACGTAGAAATCGCGCAGGGTCTCATAGACCTCGTTCAGCGGCCGGTGCAGCATCTCATCGCGGTCGGCGAAGATCGTGATTACCGCGTGAATGTCAGGCGCATCGGCGGCCCGTGCCTTTTCGATGACGATCGATGGGCCGGCGCGCTCAGAATCGACCAACCCGCCTCTATCGCGTGGCGCGTCGAACTGCGCAGGTCTTACGCCGCTTCCGCGGGTTGCGGGTTCATCCAGCTCCATTTGAAACAACTCGGGCACCGCTTCAGGACCGACCCAGCCGCCGAAGGTGACGTGGCTCCGCCCGTCGTGACGTGCAGCGCCGGAATCGCGATCAGCGATGTGCAGGACGGGCAGGTAACGAAATCTCTTAGCTGCATGGTACCCCTACCTGGTTCCTGGGCCAACGGCCCTGGTTGGTAGCGCGATTGTATAGCAGCTTCGCTACAAATGAAGAGGTTTATGTAACGTTTATCGGGACTTTTTAGTCGCATTCGTCACTGAAAGCGTGTTTGCCTCCAACAACTCCCGGGCGCTCTCCAGAGTGGCCGGTGACACAGCGCCGATCATGGCCGCGAGCTCCAACACCCGCTCTTCACCGGCCAGCTCTCGCACCTCTACCTGTGTCCGCCCGTCCTCCACCCGTTTCCTGACGTTGATATGCCGTTGCGCTCGTGCGGCAATCTGCGGCAAATGGCTGACGCAGATCACCTGGTGGTGTTCGGCCAGACGAGCAAGCTTTTCACCCACAATGCCGCCTGAGCGCCCGCCGAGTCCGGCTTCGATCTCGTCAAAAACGAGCACCGGTACCGAGTCGGCGTCGCCGAGCACTGTCTTCAGCGCCAGCATGAGCCGCGACGTTTCGCCGCCGCTGGCAACGCGCGCCAGCGGCCGCAGCGGCTCGCCCGGATTAAGCGTCACCATGAATTCGACCCGATCTGCACCGGAGGCATCGAACTGAACGCTGGTCGTAGCAGACAGCAGTTCGGGCTCATCAAGGCCCGTGACCAGAGCAGAGAGCGGCAGAGACACAGGGATGCCCCCAGCGCTCGCTCGTCGCGTGAATGACACGGCGAACCGCGCGCCTGTCATGCGCAGCTCCGCGAGCTCGGCCTCAATCGCCGCCGTAAAGCGCACAGCCGCCTGCTCACGCAGGCGGGCCAGGGCCGTCGCGCGGGCCCCGAGTCCGTCGAGCAGGGTGCGCTCTTGGTCCTGTAACGCAGCTCGCTGCTCGTCGCTGCCTTCGAGTTCGCTCAGTTCTCTCGCAGCTTCCTCACCATAGGCGATGACCTCCGCCAGAGTGGCGCCATACTTTCGCTCCAAGCCGATCAGCACGGTCAAGCGTTCGCCGACCGCCGCAAGGCGCGCAGGATTGTGCTCGACGTTGTCGCGATAGGTGCGCAGTTCGCGCCCAAGATCCGACGCCTGCTCCTGCAGTGCCTCCGCTGCCGCCGCCTGCCCCGCGAGCCGGGGATCGAGCTCGGCCAGTGCCCGTAACCCATCGGCCGCGCGACCCAGGACATCGATCGCGCTGCTGCCCCGTCCACCCGATTGCAACGCGGCGTAGGCGCTATCCGACAGCTCCACCAGCAGTTGCGCGTTGGCGAGCAACTGTTGTTCCGTCCGGAGTTGCTCTTCTTCATCCGGCCGCAGCTCCGCCGCCATGATCTCGGCGGTCTCGAAGGTGAGCCTTTCCAAACGACGTGTCCGCTCGCGCTCATCTGATTGAAGGCTCGCCAGACCGGCGCGCAACTGCTGGAGCCGCTGCGCGCCGGCCGCGAACTCTGTCCGCGCCGCCATGGCGCCGGCGTAGCGGTCGAGATAGCGAATGTGCTCGCCAGGTTGAAGCAGCGCAACGTGGTCGATTTGACTGTGAATGTCTACCAGCCGTGCGCCCAGCGCGGAGAGCGTTGACTGTACAACTGCACGGCCGTTCACCCGGGAGGTCGTCCGAGACCGCCCGGAGAGGGCGATTTCGCGGCTGATAATCAGAGTCTCGTCGTCAGGCTCGGTGCCGGCGTCCGCCAGTGCCGCTTGCAGCTCATCAGTGAGCGATCTGTCCTCGAGATGGAAGATGCCTTCCACGCGTGCCGAGGACGCGCCGGTCCGGACGTCCGATGCTTCCGCTCTGCCGCCGAGCAGAAGTCCGAGCGCGTCCACAATAATGCTCTTTCCGGCGCCCGTTTCACCGGTGATGACGTTGAGGCCCGGTGCAAAAGCCACACGCACATGCTCCGCGACGGCCAGGTCGCGGATGTCAAGTTCCACAAGCACCAGAATCCACCTGACCCTTACAAGTCTGGGAGAGTCTTATTGTATCGGAGAGGGGGCCTACTCTCTCCGGGTGGAGAGGTTCAGATGCCCCGCCAGCCTATGAAAAAAGTCACTGGGCGGGCCGAACCGTATAAACCGCGCGACATGCGTTGAGAGCCGGGCTTCGACCACGCCTCCGCTCAGCAGCGGACGGTCCAACTGGCCGTCGACGCTGACAATTGCGAGGTGATCCGTCTCCACTTTTATCGAGATGACGGCTTCGGGCGGCAACACGATCGGGCGCATGCGAGAGAGGTGCGGCGCCACCGGTGTGAGCAGTAGCTCCCTCGACAGAGGCATCAGTACGGGGCCGCCGGCGGACAGATTGTAGGCGGTGCTGCCGGTCGCGGTAGCGACGATCATGGCGTCGGCGCGGACGCGCGCCAGGTGGACGCCGTCCACTTCGAGAGAGAGGTAGACGGGGCGTCCCGGTGCTGCGCGCCCGACGACGATGTCGTTCAGGCCGATCGCCGGTCCGTCAGGATACCCTTCGGTCGACGGCATCGTGCATTCGACCATGGCGCGCTCTTCAACCGCGCCGGCGCCGTCCAGGATCTCCTGTACTGCCGCGGGCGAGTGATCGGCACTGAGCTCGCTCAGAAAGCCAAGTTGACCCTTATTGATGCTGATGATCGGAATCGGGTACGGCAACGCGGCGCGTGCCGCCCAGAGCACCGTGCCATCGCCGCCGATGCAGATCAGCAGATCCGTGTCCTGCATGTGCGCGGCGACAGCCTGTTCATCGCCGGTTTGTGCAAGCCAGGTACGCTTCACGGAATGCAAAACGGTGTCCCGCAGGCTTTCCGCGAGCGGCAACGCCTCCCGCTGGCGAGGGTGATACAGCACGCCGACCGTGCGGTAGGTCACCGTACGCTGTCCGGTGGCTGCAGATACATGAGGAACTCCCGGTTGCCGGTTGCGCCGCGGATCGGGGAATCGGTAAGTCCCAGAATACGGTACGACCTCTCTGTTAGCCAGCGGGCGAGCCGTCCCAGCACGGCGGCATGCACCAGCGGATCGCGGATCACGCCGCCCTTGCCCACCTCATGGCGCCGCGCCTCGAATTGCGGCTTAACCAGCACAACGAAGCGTCCGCCCGGCCTAAGGCTTGCCGCAACGGCAGGAAGCACTTTCGTCAGCGAGATGAAGGAAAGGTCTCCCACGGCGAGATCGATCGGCTCCGGCAGCGGCGGCAGATAACGGGCATTCACTCGTTCCATGACGCATACGCGGGAATCCACGCGCAAACGGTAACTCAGCTGACCGTAGCCAACGTCGATCGCATAGACGAGCGCCGCTCCACGCTGCAGCAGGCAGTCGGTGAAACCTCCCGTCGATGCGCCCATGTCGGCAACCACCATGGCGGCCACATCGATGCCGAATACGTCCAGTGCGCGGTCCAGCTTCTCCCCGCCGCGACTGACAAACCGCGGCGCGACCGCGAGCGCGATCGCGATCCCGTCGGTGACGATCATTGCCGGCCTCGCGGCCGTGCGCCCGTCCACGAGCACGCTGCCGGCCAGTACGAGGTTGCGCGCCTGTTCGCGCGAGCCGCACAACCCGCGTTCGACAAGTACCTGGTCGAGCCGCCGCTTCGCCATCGCCTGACAGCGTATGTACCGCTCTCCTGGCGGGTCAAGCGAACTTTAGACTGCGCCGATCGTTGCGCCGCCCGTCCAGACGCCGCTAGCATCTTCAAGTGGACAACTATTCCAAGCCTCAGTCGGCGTCGCCCCCTGCTGCACGCATCCCGGATGGCCCGGCGCGCGTGCAGCAGGCGCTTGACGCGAAACAGTCGGGGCGGAGTGTCCAGATCCACACGGCGCGCACCGACACCGCGGCAGCCGCAGCAGCGGCCGCGGATTGCGAGTTGGGTCAAATCGTCAAAAGCATGCTGTTCATGGCCGACGGCAGACCCGTCTTGCTCCTGATCGCCGGCGACCGTAAGGCGGATACGGGCAAGCTTGCCCCCCTGCTTGGCGTGCCGCGCAAACGCATCAAGATGGCATCGGCTGCAGAAGTCTTGATGCTCACCGGCTACGAGGTGGGAGGCGTGTCGCCGCTCGGACATCCCCGGCAACTGGAAACGCTGATCGATAGCTCGCTTGGTCGCTTCGAGACCGTGTATGCCGCGGCCGGCAGCGTTCACGCTGTATTTGCGAGCGACCTCGGCCTTCTGCAACGGCTCACGGGCGGCCGCGCCGTGGATATAAGCGCGTGAGTGGTGCGCCCTCCGGCCGGAGCCATCACGACGCGCCTGCGGAAGTTTCGGGCGGTCCCCGCCTACGATCTTTTTCCGCCGGCCGGGCGCCGGGCGGCTCGATGCCGCTGCGGGCCATCGTGCGCACGATGCGGCCACGACAGTTCATCAAGAATGGCGTGGTGTTCCTGGCGCTGATCTTCACGGTCGGGCATGCGTGGCAGCCCGGCAGCCCGGGCGCCTGGTTGCCGCTGCTGCTGCGCTCCTGCCTGGCCTTCAGCGCCTTTTGTGGCGTGGCGGCCGGCGAGTACCTGATCAACGACGCCGCTGATGCCGTCAGCGATCGTCATCACCCCGCGAAACGGCTGCGCCCCGTGGCATCAGGCGAGCTGTCATCGCAGGCGGCGCGGTCTGCCGCGGTCATCGCGATCGCGGCCGGGATCGAGGCCGGCATACCGCTCGGGTGGCGCTTCACGGCTGTTTTGATCGGCTATGGGGCAATCACCCTCGCGTACACCTACGCGCTCAAGCACATCGTACTGGTCGACGTGCTGACCGTTGCAGCCGGCTTCGTACTGCGGGCGATCGCGGGCGCCCTCGCCATCGGGGTGCCCGTCTCGCCGTGGCTCTACATCTGCACCGCGCTCGGAGCGCTGCTGCTTGCTGTCGACAAGCGCAGGCACGAACTCTTGTTGCTTGAGGCGAGCGCCGCGGCTTCCCGGCGCAGCCTGCAGCGTTACTCTCTGCGACTGCTCGACTGCCTATCGACGGCCGTCGCCGCCGCGACGATCGCGGCTTACAGTCTGTACACGTTCAGGGCCGCCGGATTGCCGCACAATCATGCACTGGCCGCTACTATTCCCTTCGTTGTCTTCGGCGTACTCCGCTACCTGTTTCTCGTTCATCGGCGCCAGGGCGGCGGTGCCCCCGACGAGCTCATCGTGCGGGACACTCCCCTGCTCGCCTGTCTGGTCCTATGGGCATGTACCGCCGGCGCCATCCTGGCCCGCTACCGCTAGATTCGGGGGCTTGCGAAGAAGAGGACCGAAGCCTCCTCCCGGCCTCCGCCTTCACCGTGCTTCTCGTATTTTTCGTGCTTTTAAGGCAGTCGCGTGTCAGGCCGTCTCGCCGTGCCGCTGGCTGTCTTCAAACTCGATGGCCTGGCCGGCGCGGTTGAGCAGGAGCGGCCGCTGCCGCTTCGCTATCGTATCGGCGTTGATCACGCACTTTTTCACTTCCGGGCGCGATGGGATCTCGTACATGGTCTCGAGCAGGGTATCTTCGAGCACCGTGCGGAGGCCGCGGGCGCCGGTACGATGGCGGATAGCTTCATCCGCACAGGCGACCATCGCTTCTGGTGTGAGCACCAGCTCGACGCCGTCCATACCGAAGAAACGCTGGAACTGGCGCACGAGGGCGTTCTTGGGCTCGGTAAGGATGCGTACCATCGAATCCTGATCGAGCGACTCGAGGGCCACAACCATCGGTAGGCGGCCAACGAACTCCGGGATCAGGCCATATTTCAGCAGATCGTCGTGCGTTACCTGCTTCAGCAGCGAGTCAGTTTCCTGCTGCGGTGTGGTGTAGGCCGGCCGCGACCCGGCAAGGAAGCCGAGCGAACGGCGGTCCAATCCCAGCCGGCGATCGATAATCTTGTCGAGTCCCTCGAATGCGCCGCCGACGATGAAGAGAATATTCGTCGTATTGATCTGGATAAAGTCCTGGTGCGGGTGCTTGCGGCCACCCTGGGGCGGCACGCTGGCGACGGAGCCTTCGATGATCTTCAGCAGCGCCTGCTGGACGCCCTCGCCGGAGACATCGCGGGTAATGGAGGGGTTGTCGCTTTTGCGGGCGATCTTGTCGATCTCATCGATATAGACGATGCCGCGTTCCGCCTTGGGAATGTCGAAGTCCGCGGCCTGGATCAGGTGCAGCAGGATGTTTTCGACATCCTCGCCCACGTAGCCGGCCTCGGTCAGCGCCGTGGCGTCGGCGATGCTGAAGGGTACATCGAGTATCTTGGCGAGCGTGCGGGCCAGCAATGTCTTGCCCGAGCCGGTGGGGCCGACGAGCAGGATGTTGCTCTTCTCAAGCTCAACATCCGCCGAGGCCGGAGCATTGATGCGCTTGTAGTGATTGTAGACGGCGACCGAGAGAACCTTTTTCGCTTGTTCCTGACCGACGACATATTCCCCAAGCTGGTCGAAAAGCACTCTGGGCGCCGGGATGCGCTGGCCACCCGGCTTCGGCTTCGCCGGACCGGACGCCTCTTCCTGGATGATCTCGCGGCAGAGGTCAACACACTCGTTGCAGATGTAGACGGCGCCGGGACCGGCGATCAGCCGTTGCACCTGGTCCTGGTTCTTGCCACAGAACGAGCAGTGGTACTGAACCCGCGTGGTTCGATTACCGGCCATTGCAGAACTCCTGTGCGAGCGGGCTCAACGAAAGCTCCTTGTAGCGTAACCGGAAATCGCCTTTACGACGCTGCCAAGTGCGTCTTTGCTGAAGCGGACCAATTAGGCTTCTCTCGGCGCGGCCTCAGCAGCTCTTACATCATGAAGCTTATCCTGATCGCCCCCTGCGGTGTCCCGGCCCTTAATGGTCGATTCCTCATTTTTGGCCATGCCGCTCTCGTCGTTAGTCACCGGCTCCGAACCGGCTGACTGTGCAACGGGTTCCACGGAATCGGTGATCGGCGTTGCTGCCTCGGCCGGTCCGGCCTTCTCGGGCGGCGGCGGTACTTCCTTGCCATCAGCGATGTCGCGCAGCCGCTGGTAGACCTTACGCGTCAACAGCGTCCTATCGATAAACTCCCGGCCGGTCGGAGTGTCGAACATCTCGCGCCTCCGCTCGTTCTGCGGGGCGATCGGACCGCTAAGCCGGTCTAACTCGGCCTCCACGTCGTCCGCGTCAACGGCCAGCCCTTCGCCGGTGGCGAGTTCTGTCAGCACGAGCGAACGCTCGACGCGTTGCTTCGCGGCGGGACGCAACTCATCGCGGAACTCTTGCTCTGTGCGGCCCGCTCCGCGCAGCGCGATAGCGAGGCTAGCGAGTGACCTGCCGCCGGTCTGCTCGCTGATGATGTGGTCGATCTCGCGCTCGATCAGCACCAGCGGATACTCGATGCCCGCCTGCTCGATCAGCGTATCGAGCACCTTCTGCTCGAACTCACGCTCGGCTGCGTTCTCGCTATGCTTGCGAACGTCGCTCTCGACGCGCTCGCGCAGCGCGGCGAAGCTGTCGAAGCCTTCGCCTACTTCACGCGCGAAGTCGTCGGTCGGCTCCGGGATCTTTTCCTCTTTGACTTCTTTAATATCGACGTGATATACAACCGTCTTGCCCGCGACGGTCTTATCCGGATCGGTCTCCGGAACCTCAACCTCGAAGTCGTAACTCTTGCCCTTCTCAGAGCCGGGAATCTTTTCCAGGAGGCCAGGCAGGCCGTTGGTGTCTTGCGCGGTGACACGAAGATCATCATAGGTCTCGCTCAGCAGTTCCATATTGCCCGAGCGGGTCGAGATGTCAAGGCGCACGATGTCTCCGGGCTGAACCGGGCGTTCGACCGGCTCGACGGTTGCGTAACGTCGGCGAAGATCGACAAGGTTCTGCTCGACTTCATCGCTCACCGCGGCCGGTTCTTCTCGCTCGACGCGTATCGAACGGTAATCCTTCAGGTCCAGAGTGGGGCGAATCGGCACCGTCGCCTTGATGCGAAGCGGCTCGACCTCAGGGATCTCGAACTGCGGCTGGTCGATCGGATCGAGCGACTGATCTTTGACTGCCTCGTCGTACACCTCGGGCACCAGGGTCTCCAGCGCCTCTCGCAGAAGCGTCTCGCGGCCCACGTATCGCTCGAACATGATCCGCGGCGCCTTGCCGGGGCGGAATCCCGGAATGCGGTACTTGCCGACGATTCGGCGATATGCCTGGTCCATGGATTTCTGTAACCGCTCGGGATCGACTTCGATCTCGAGCAGCACCTGGCTATCGGGCTTTCGCTCGCTGGTTATCTTCAATCGGGCAGTTCCTCCGGCTCCTCAGTATACCATGCAGCCTTCGGCCCGACGAAAGCCACAAACGCCCCGGGGGCGACTCTTGGGGAACTGATCCGGGCTTTGGAGCTAGCGCGTGCGAGGATTCAGCACGTCGTTCAATGCGTCTCCGAACAGGGCAAACGAGACGAAGAGCAGCACGGCAATCGTGCCGGGAACGAGCAGCAGATGCGGATGCGCCTGCACCTGGCGCACCCCTGAGCCGTCAAAGATCATAGCTCCGAAGCTCGGTGTCCCTATGCGTACACCGATACCGAAGAAGGTCAGTGACACTTCAGCGAGAGCGATCGCGCCCAGCGAGGTCGTAATGCCTAGCACCACGAGGTGTCTGATGTTGGGGAAGATATGCCGCCAGAGAATGCGCCGCGTTGATGCGCCCATGGACTCGGCCGCGATCACATATTCCTGCGCCCGAATGGCCAGCACCTGCGAGCGGATCAGCCGTTCGTCGCCCACCCAGTCGATCAAGGACAGCACGAGGAAGAGGAAAGCGATATCGCCGACGCCGGTCTTCAAGCTGTCGCCGATCAGGGGCCACCCATATCCGTGCCGTATCCAACCGTCGAAGCGAGGGCGCAGGGTTCCGGCGAGCAGGACAAGCAGCAGTAGGGCCGGAATACTGCCCAACGCCTCTCCGAGCCGGTTGATCAGCGCATCGACCCAGCCACGCCGGTAGCCCGCGAGCAGCCCCAGGCCCGGACCGATGATCAGTCCCCCGGTCAGCGATACCAAAACCGTGATCGATACGGTCGTCCGCGTAGCGTAGACGACACGGCTGAAGAGGTCGCGGCCCAGGCCATCGGTCCCGAATAGGTGCTTGCTGCTCGGTCCCTGCAGGACGCTCTGCTTGTTCACAGCCTGAGCCGAATAGCTGTACGGCGCGATCAGCGGCGCGAACAGCGCGCAAAGGTAGAAGGCGATGATGTAGCACAACGCGGCCACAGCGAGTTTACGCTTCAGCAGGCCACGGACGACCCCGCCAAACGCCGACGGCGCGGCGACCTCCGCGCCGAA
>CAAGKR010302933.1_pt1 | contig 10938 bp, 9 predicted proteins | sample 2556971 | NCBI WGS metagenome assembly CAAGKR01 (sample SAMEA5207829, study PRJEB30636) | soil metagenome | biome: forest; feature: boreal; material: soil | place: USA | collected 2011-09 | depth 1 m
ACCAACCCGGTCGTGCGCCGTTTGATGGGCGGCTTCGAGCGCACGCTCGATGAGCTGTTAGCGCGAGCCGAACCCAGCTCACTACTGGATGTCGGCTGCGGCGAGGGAGTGCTCGTGTATCAGTGGGCGCAGCGTCTGGGCGAGCGGCGCGTCGTTGGAATCGATCTGGAGGAGGAGTCGATCCAGGCCGGCTGGGCGCAGCGCCAGGCACCGAATCTCGAGTATCACGTGATGCACGCCGAGAACCTGCCGTTTGCCGAAAACGAGTTCGACCTGGCGAGCGCGATCGAGGTGCTCGAGCATGTCCCCGACCCGGAGCACACGCTGGCCGAGATGGCGCGCTGCGCCGGGCGCTATCTGCTCGTGTCGGTGCCGCGTGAGCCGATGTGGCGGATGCTGAACATGGCACGCGGCGCCTACTGGCCGGCGCTCGGCAACACCCCCGGACACCTGAATCATTGGTCCAAGCGCTCGTTCGCAAGGTTGCTCTCGCACTACGGCGAGCTCGCCGAGATCAGCTCGCCGTTCCCCTGGACGATGCTGCTTGTCCGCCTCTAGCTCCTCGCCCCGCTCGTACGGCAGCGGCGCGCGCATCCTGTCCGTCGGAATCGCCTCTACGGGCCTGCTCACACTCGCCTACTTCTCGATCGCAAGTCACGTGCTCGGGGAAGAATCGGCCAAGCGCATTGACGTGCTGTGGTCAGTGATGTTCGTGATCATCTCGGTGATTTACAGGCCGATCGAACAGCTGCTTTCGCGCACGATCGCCGACCGCCGCGCACGCGGGCACGCCGAACACTCAGTGCGCGTCCCGATCGCGATCCAGGCCGGTTTCGCGCTCGCTTTCCTGATCGTGACGCTGGTTCTCAAAGCAGAGCTGATCGACCACGTCTTCAACCACTACGCCGCTCTCTACGACGTGCTCGTCATCGGCACGCTCGCGTACGCCGCCAGCTATTTCGCGCGCGGCTGGCTGGCTGGGCACGAATACTTCGCGCTGTTCGGCGGCCTGGTACTGATCGAATCACTCTCGCGCCTGTGCTTCGCGCTGGCAGTGGCGCTCGGCATCACACACGGCCAGACGGCAGTCGTGCTCGGGATCGCGGCGGCGCCGTTTGTATCGCTCATCGTGGTGCCCGCAGCATTTGCACGACGCTCCGGCGGGCCCCGCGGGGCGCCGGAGATCGAGGAGCTCGACGCGGCGCTCGCCGGTCCGGGAACGGAGGGTGTTGAGCAGGCCATCGCCACGGATGAGCTCTCCCTGCGGCGCGGGTCGAGCTTCGCATTCGCGGTCTCCGGGGTGATGCTCGCCGAGCAAACCCTTCTGAACGCGGCTGTTCTGACGGTCGACGCCACATCCGCGGACCGCGCCCTCGCCGGCGTCGTGTTCAACGTGCTGCTCATCGCCCGCGCACCCCTACAGCTATTCCAGGCCATCCAGACATCGCTACTGCCCCATCTAACCGGCCTGGAGGTGACCGAGGGCCATGAGGCCTTCGCGCGTGCAATCCGCGTGACAGTCCTCGCGATCGCTGCATTCGCCGGGGCAGTCGCACTCGTTCTGCTCGCGATCGGTCCGCCTGTAATGCAGCATCTCTTTGGCCAGCACCACGACTACAACCGCTTTGGCCTTGCCCTGATCGGGTTCGGGATGGGTATGCATCTGACTTCAGGAGCACTCAACCAGGCTGTCCTCGCGCGCAACCAGGCGCGCACGGCAGCCATCTGCTGGCTCGTGGCGGCTGTCGTTTTCGTCGTGTGGATGCTGTTGGGAACCGTCAGTGACGAACTCTTGCGCACCGAGATCGGTTATCTCGGCGCGGCGAGCCTGCTCGCGCTGATGCTCGGTACTGTCTACAAACGCGGCGGCCGTAGCGCTCAGTCGGCACCTGCGGCCGCAACGATCGCCAGGTAGGCCTCCCCTGGGTCTGGCGAGGAGAAGATCGCCGAGCCGGCCACGAACACGCTCGCACCCGCATCTCGGCAGGTGGGCGCAGTGGCGGGGTCGATTCCCCCGTCAACCTCGACCGCCACACCCGAACCGACGATCGCGCGGACGCGGGTGATCTTCTGCGGAGAATGCCCGATGAACGACTGGCCGCCCCAGCCTGGATTGACAGTCATGCACAGCGCCATGTCGAGCAACTCCGCAACCTCGGCCAGCGCACCGACAGGGGTTGCCGGGTTGATCGCCACGCCGACTCCCGCCCCGCTCGCGCGGATCAAATCCGCGGCAAAGGCGACGTGTGGGGTAGCCTCGGCGTGAAATGTGACCGAGTCGGCGCCGGCCTGCACGAAGTCAGCCACATGCCGCTCTGGGCGCTCGATCATCAGGTGCACGTCGAGCATCGCGCCGGCCTCGCCCACCTGCTCACGCAACGCCGCGACGACCAGCGGTCCGACGGTGATCGGCGGCACGAAGTGCCCGTCCATGACGTCCACGTGGATCACGCGCGCGCCCGCCGCCAACACCTCCGCAACCTGTTCGCGCAGCCGGCCGAAGTCGGCCGAGAGAATCGACGGCGCCACACGCACACCTTTCAGCAGATCCAGGCTCATATCGGTTGGAGCATCGAATCGCCACAGTTATTGCACTTGACCAGCGCGGTCGAGGACATCCGCACGATCGTCGAGTGCTCACCACAGTTGGGACACACGGAGGTGAGCTCGAAGCGGTGCAGGCAGTAGACGCAGCGATAACGTCCAGGCAGGTTGGTGGCGCGCAGCCACGGCTCGCCGCAGTTTGGGCACTTGGGCCCAAGATCGACCGGCGCGCTGCCCGAAGCTCCCGGCTCGCCCATCATCGCGCTCACCCTCGGCGCAGCCGGGCGATGAAGAAGCCGGCCGTGCGGTCGCGATGAGGCAGCGTCAGCACGAGCCCCGCCATGCTCGCAGTACTCGCCGAGCTGCGAGCGGTCGATCCTCGCTCAGTTGACGAGTCCGGCGGGCGCATCCGCAAGGCGGGTAGTTCGGCCGCGAGGTCATCACGGCTGAAGTCGGGGTGGGAATCCAGGAAAGCGGCGATCTGGCGCTCGTTCTCGGTCGGAGAGATCGTGCACGTAGAGTAGACAAACACGCCACCCGGACGGACAGCCGCGGCGCCGGCCGCGAGGATCGCGGCTTGGGAGCGGGTCATCTCGCGGACCTGCTCCGGGGTCACCCGCCAGCGCAGGTCGGCGCGCGCCTGCAGCGTCCCCAAGCCAGAGCACGGCGGATCGGCCAAGACCCGGTCGAACACCGCCCCTTCCGGGCGCGTAACGGCGGCGTCAGCCACCTCGACGCGGATATTGGGAGCATGCAGCCGCTGCGCGGTGCGCGTCAGCGCGCACGCCCGTCGCCGGTTGCGCTCGACCGCCACCACCTCGCCCTCGCCCTTCATCAGCGCCGCCAGATGGGTGCTCTTGCCGCCCGGACCAGCGCACAGGTCGAGCACTCGCTCGCCCGGCCGCGGATCAAGCGCCCGCGCCACGTGCATCGCCGCGCGCGACTGCGCCAGGAAAGCTCCTGCCCGCCATGTGGGTGAGTCGTGGGCGTCGAAGGGTCCCTCTAGGACCAGCGCTTCGGGCAGGCCCGGATCGGTGTGGGTGGCCACCGGTAATTCACTCGCCAGCGTCGCGACGTCGGTGAGCAGCGTGTTCACGCGCAGTGCCACCTCGCCCGGCTCGTTGTCGCAGGCCATCAGCGCACTGGCGTCGCTGGCCCCCAGCTGCTCCCACCACAGTCGCGCGATCCACTCCGGATGGGAGTGCTTCACCGCCGCCCGCTGCGGCGTCTCGTCGCTCAGTCCATCCAGCAGCACAGCGCCCTCGCGCGCACCCCGTCGCAGCACCGCGTTGACCAGGCCATGACCGCCGCGAGTACCACCCTTCGCCAGCTCCACCACATCCGCCACGACCGCGTGGTCGGGAGCGCCGCTCAGGTACAGCAGCTCGTACAACCCCAGCCGTAGCGCCGCCAGCAGCCGCGCGTCCAGCTGGTCCGGGGGACGCTCGGCGAGGCGCTCAATCAAATAGTCGAGCGTGCCCTTGCGTTGCACTGCCCCATAGAGGAGGCGCATCGCCAGCGCCCGGTCGCGTGTGTCGAGGTGCTTCGCCTCCCCCTGCAGCGCCCGGTCAGCGTAAGCGCCATCCTCGAACACTCGGCGCAGCACCACATAGGCGCAGCGGCGAGCGGGGGCGATGGTCGTCTTCGGCGAGCTGGGCACGGAGGTCATGATCGGCTATCTGATGCGATTGGAGCGCGCCGGGCGCCGTGACCCAACTATCCTGGAGTGGTGTCTGCCGCCCCTCACCTGTCCAACACAACCCAAGCCCCGCCCTCCTCCGATCGCGTCCGACTGCGTCGTAAGCGTGAGCGTGGCATCTACGACCGAGCGGTCATAGATGCGATCCTCGATGAGGGCCTGATCGCACACCTGGGTATCGTCGATGACGACGGTCAGCCGCTCGCGATCCCCACACTGCACGCTCGTGTCGGCGATCTCGTCTACCTTCACGGCTCGACCGCCAGCCGTACCTTGCGGGCGCTCGCTGCGGGCGCGCAAGCGTGCTTGACCGTGACGCTGATCGATGGGCTCGTGCTTGCCCGCTCGGCCATGCACCACTCGGCGAACTACCGCTCAGTGATGCTCTTGGGAGAAGCCACCGGCGTCGAGGAGCCCGAGGAGAAGCTCGCCGCGTTTGAGGCAATCGTCGAGCACATCGTGCCGGGCCGCTGGCGCGACGTACGGCCGCCCACCGACAACGAGCTCAGGGCGACAGCGGTTGTTGCGATCCCGATCGACGAGGCCTCGGCGAAGATCCGTGTCGGCCCTCCCGTGGACGACGAGGAGGACTATTCGCTGCCTGCCTGGGCGGGCGTCATCCCGCTGGCCTTTGAGGCGCTGGCGCCCCAGCCTGATCCCAGGCTGGGAGAGGGCATCGCACCGCCGACCTATACGACCGGCTACCGGCGTCCAGGCATGCCGTGACCGCGCATGTAGGAGCAAGCATCCATTGGACGACCGCCGGGCGGTTGCACTTCGAGCAACTCCAGCGCACGATCGCAGGCGCCGTACAGCAACCGCCCCGTGGCAGCCGTGAGCGTTCCCGCAGGCGTCCTCTCCGCCGCGACGCGAGCGCGGTGAACACCCAGCAGCCTCCCGTCTGAAAGCGCGACCCGCGCGCCGATGTGCGGGTGCAGGGCGCGTACGACGCGCTCGAGCTCGCTCGCCGGCTTGGCCGGATCGAGCAGACGATCCTCGGGGGCAATCTTCTCGGCATAGGTCACGCCCGCCTCCTGCTGTTCGGCAAACGCCGGCGGCTCGCCCGCCGCGATCAGGTCCAACGCGTGCACTAGCAGCTCGCCACCGATCTGCGAAAGGCGCGTGGCGAGCGATCCGTAGGTGTCCTCGGCAGCGATCGGCTCTGCGACGGTGAGGCGCACCGGACCGCTGTCGAGCCCCGCGGTGACGCGCATGATCGACACGCCGGTGCGCTCGTCGCCAGCCATGATCGCGCGCTCGATCGGCGCCGCCCCGCGCCAGCGTGGTAGCAGCGAGGGATGCACGTTCAAGAGCTCGTGCTCGGACAGCAGCGGCTCCTTGATGAGCGCACCGAAGGCGCACACCACCACCACCTCCGGCTGCGCCTCTGCGATCCGCGCCCCGACCGGCGACTCGTTCACATTCTCGGGCTGCTCCAGCCCGACCCCCAGCGTGCGTGCCCGCTCCGCGACAGGTGGCGCGGCCATCCGACGACCACGGCCCCGGGGTCGGTCGGGGCGACTCAGCACCAGCACCGGACGATGATCGCTCGCGGCCAACCGCTCGAGCACGGTAGCGGCAAATTCGGACGTGCCGAGGAAGACGGTGCGCAAGATCAGGACCCCGCCGCAAGCCGCCGCTAGGCGAGACTCGCGTCCGGAACGGCCTCGCCGGCAGCCGGGGCAGTCTTGTCAGCATCGGAGGCTGCATCGCCGGCATCCTGGGCAACGCGATCGGAGGCGCTGTCGATCTCGCTCCCTGCCCGCTGCGCCTCGCGCATCGCGCGCATCGCCTCCTTGCGCTCCTCCCGCGGGATGCGGTCGATCATCAGGACGCCATCAAGGTGATCCATCTCGTGCTGGATCACCCTCGCCGTCAACCCACTCGCCTGTACCTCCATCTCCTTTCCCTGCGCGTCAAGCGCGCGTACCCGCACTTCGGCCGGACGCTCCACGTCGACGTGCACGAAGGGAATGCTCAAGCACCCCTCGCTCGCGGTCTCAGTCTCCTCACTGGACCATTCCAAGACCGGGTTGACGAGCGCCGTCAGCGGATCCTCGGGGTCCGCTCGATAGACGAGCACACGGTGGAGCACACCAATCTGGGTGGCCGCCAGCCCGATGCCGAGCGCGTCCTCCATCAGCTCGCCCATGCGCTGCACCTCGGACCAAAGCGCCTCGTCGAACCGATCGACCGGGAGCGCCCTCGCGCGCAGAACCGGGTCTCCGAGCTTGCGCACGCGGCTCAGTGCCGCATCGCGGCGTGCGCGGACCTCTGGGTCGAGCTCCGCGACGGGTGGGGCATCCTCCTCCTCGCCCTCGCCCTCCTCGACCAATTCATCTGTCTCGGCCATGACGATTAAGTCTATTGTGGGTCGACGTCCACGCTGAAGCTCACACCCGTGTGCTCCCGCGTGGCGGCCACACGCCGAACAGCCTCTCCCACCGCGTGTACAGCGGGACGCCGCTCGGTCGCCTTCACCACCAGCACCTGGCGCTCACGACCACGCAAGCGAAACAGATCAGCGGGACCAAGCACGCTCGCGTCGGGGCCTGGGGGCAACGACCGCAGGCGCTCGCGCAGCGCATTCGCCGCCGCGCGCACCGGGGCGGGGTCCACAGCGGCGCACACGATTCTGATCAAGTGCGAGAAGGGCGGGTAGCGGAGCGCCTCGCGGCGTTCCAGCTCGCCGGCCAGGAAGCCATCGCTGTCGTGGCGAGCGGCATGTACGATCGAGCGTGCCTCGGGAGTGATGCTCTGGACCAGCACGCGGCCCTGACCACCGCGCCCGACGCGCCCTGCGAGCTGTGCGATCAGCGCGAACGTGCGCTCCTCTGCCCGGAAGTCGGGGAAGCGCAGGGTGGCATCGGCGTCGAGCACGACCCCGAGCGTCACGTCGCGGAAGTCGTGGCCCTTGGCTACCATCTGGGTGCCGATCAGGACTCCCGAGGCAGTCGTCTCGAAGCGGCGCAGCAGCGCACCCACGCCACTGTCCTCGCCGGCGGCGCCAGCCACGTCCGCGTCCAAGCGAAACACGGGGAAGCTTCCGTCGTCGAGCATCGTCGCGAGGTCGTGCTGCACGCGCTCGGTGCCCGCGCCGTGGCGCGCCACCGCCGTAGAGCCGCAGTTACCACAGCGCGCCGGGGCTATCTCCCGATATCCGCAGTGGTGGCAGGCCACATACCCCTGGCCTCGGTGCAGCACGAGCGCCACGTCGCAGTCCCGACAACTCCATACGCGCCCGCAGGACCGACACGATAGGAAGTTCGACCAGCCGCGGCGGTTGAGCAGCACCATCGCCTTCCCACCCGCACTGCGTACTTCGGCAAGCGCCTGTGCGGTCTGTGGGTGCAGCCCCTGAGTCTCACCACGCATGTCGAGGATCTGGACCTCCGGCAGCGGGCGGCCGTCCACGCGGCCGGGCAGGCGCAGCGGCCGGGGCACCGCGCGCACGCTCTCCGGCCGCGGAGTGGCGCTGCCCAGGAGCAGCAGTGCTCCGCAGCGCGCGACACGCTGCACCGCCACGTCACGGGCATCGTAGCGGGGGTCACCCTCGTGCTTGTAAGAAGCGTCGTGCTCCTCATCGACGACGATCAAACCGAGGTCTTCGATCGGCGCGAACACGGCCGAGCGGGGACCAACGCACACCCGTGCCTCCCCGGCGCGCAGGCGCCGCCACTCCTCGTAGCGCTCGGCCGGGCGCAGTTGCGAGTGCAGGACCGCGACGGTGTCGCCGAAACGTTCTGAAAAGCGCCCCACGATCTGTGGGGTCAGCGCGATCTCCGGGACGAGCACGATCGCGCCCCGTCCCTGTGCCAGCGCAGTCGCAGCGGCGCGCAGGTAGATCTCCGTCTTGCCGGAGCCTGTGACCCCGTGCAGCAGCCGGCGTGTGGCCGTGCGCGCGGTGAGAGCTGCCGTGAGCGACTCGAGCACATCGCGCTGCTCGTCCGTCAGCGTCGGGGGCTCGGGACTGCGCGCGCCGACGGGCAGGTGCACACGGCGGGTGACAGCGCGGCGTTTACGCCCACTCAAGCGACGCGCGGCACCGGGCGGCAGCACGAGGCTGAGCGCGCGTGAGATCGTCGAGCAGTACTCCGCCGCGATCCACTCGGACAGCGCCACCAGATCGCCGGGAACGCCGAGCTCCAGCGCGCGCAGTGGGGCGAGCAGCTTCTCCTCTGCCACCTCGCTGCGCTCCGCCATCCCGACCACCACCCCCAGCACCTCACGCCGGCCGAAGGGCACCACCAACATCGAGCCGACCTTCACCACCCCACCGCGCAGCTCCGGGGGCAGCCGGTAGTCAAACGGCCCACGCAATGCGCGGGCCGTCGTCATCGGCTCAACCTGGGCGATGGCGGACACCTCGCCACCTTAGAGGCGCTCTCGGTCAGAGGCCAGCGGCGGAACGCAGCGCGGCGGCCTTGTCGGTCCGCTCCCACGTGAAGTCGTGATCGTCGCGGCCGAAGTGCCCGTAGGCGGCGGTCTTCTGGTAGATCGGCCGGTGCAGTTTGAGCTCCTCGCGGAAGGCTCCGGGACGCAAGTCGAAGTGCTCGTCCACAAGGCCGGCGATCTGGCCGCGGCCGATCTGCTCAGTGCCGAACGTCTCGACCATCACCGATACGGGGTGGGCGACGCCGATCGCGTAGGCGACCTGCACCTCGACGCGGTCGGCAAGGCCCGCGGCGACGATGTTCTTGGCGACCCAGCGCGCCGCATAGGCCGCGGAGCGGTCGACCTTCGACGGGTCCTTGCCCGAGAACGCGCCGCCACCGTGGCGGGCCATACCACCGTAGGTATCGACGATGATCTTCCGTCCCGTCAGGCCGCAGTCGCCCATCGGCCCGCCGATCACGAACCGCCCGGTCGGGTTGACGAGGAAGTTCTTCACCAGCTTGCCCTCATCGTAGAGATCGCTCGGCAGCACGGGCCGCAACACATGCTCGAGCAGGTCGGGCTTGATCAGCGCCTCAGCGTCGATCCCATCGGCGTGCTGGGTGGAGATCAGGATCTTCTCGATCTCGACCGGCTTGCCATCCTGATAGCGAACCGTGACCTGCGTCTTGCCGTCCGGGCGCAGGTACGGCAGCACGTCGCCCTTGCGCACCTCCGACAAGCGGCGGGCGAGCTTATGTGCGAGCGCGATCGGCAGAGGCATCAGCTCGTCGGTCTCACGCGTGGCGTAGCCGAACATCATCCCCTGGTCGCCTGCCCCCGCGACATCTAGCTCGTCCTCGTCTGCCGGGTCGTGGCGCGTCTCATACGCCGCGTCGACGCCCTGCGCGATGTCCGGTGACTGTTTGTCGATCGCGTTGATCACCGCGCACGTGTCGCAGTCGAAGCCGTAGGCCGCGTCGTCGTAGCCGATCCGTCGGACCGTCTCGCGCGCGATCTCCTGGATGTCCACGTAGGTGTCAGTCGAGATCTCCCCGGAGACCAAGATCAGGCCCGTGTTGACGAGCGTCTCGCAGGCCACTCGGCCATAGGGATCGTCCCTCAGCACGGCGTCGAGCACCCCGTCGGAGATCTGGTCGGCGATCTTGTCCGGGTGCCCCTCCGTGACCGACTCGGAGGTGAATAGGTACTCGTTGTCAGGAAGCTGGCTCATGGGTTAGGAAATCGCTCCAGGGGTCGCAGGCGAGATAAAAGTCGATAGAGAATAGGTGAGTTAGGAAGACGAGGAGGGCGAGAAAAATAAAGACGGGCCGAAGTTTTGTATACAAAATGAAGCCCGTAAAACCATAGTTATACGCACTTCAAAAAGAAGAACATGATTCCGGACAGCTTTAGAAACCATCACCGCCCTCGCACAGCCCCCGCCACTCTCCCGCTGCCCACCGGCGCCTCGCGGCCACGCTGGCCACGCTCGACGAAGTCGATCACGAGCGGCACGCCGTCCATCCCGTAGCGGGCGCGCAGGCGGTTCTCCAGGAAGTAGGCGTAGTCACGGGTTACACGTGTGCGCGAGTTGATCTGGATCGCAAAGCGCGGCGGGCGCTCGCCGATCTGGGCCATGTAGATCAGCTTTAGCCGATGCTGGCTCGAGCCCCGCCGCGTCCCCACCGGTGGCTGGCGGGCCTGGACGGTCTCGGCGAGGAAACGGTTCAGCTCGGCGGTCGGGATCCGCCCGGCCATGCGATCGCCGAGCGCGAGCGCCTCGGTCAAGAGACGCGCGACGTGACGGCCGGTCAGCGCGCTCGCGGTCAGCACACGCGGGCGCAGGCGCAGCTTTTCGGCCACGCGCGCTCGCTCGTGGTCGAGGTCGTCCTCGGAGCCTATGTGTACGTCCCACTTGTTCAGCACGATTGCAGTGGCGCATCCGGCCTTCATTGCGAGCTCCGCGATTCGCAGGTCCTGGGCGGTGACGCCGTCGCGGGCGTCGCACACAACCAGCGCCACGTCCGCGCGCTCGGCGGCGCGCTGGGAGCGCAGCGCGGTGTAGTACTCGATCGAGTCCGCGACCTTCGACTGGCGGCGCATACCGGCAGTGTCGACGAGGGTCAGCTTGCGCTCGCCGACCATCAGCGGAACGTCGATCGCGTCACGCGTGGTGCCGGCGACATCGGAGACGATCACCCGCTCCTCGCCGAGAAAACGATTTACGAGCGAGGACTTCCCAACATTTGGCCGGCCGATAATCGCGAGACGCACAGTGTCCGTGTCGGGCTCGTCGTGGGTGGGCGGGCTCAAATCAA
>CAAGKR010268842.1_pt1 | contig 10937 bp, 9 predicted proteins | sample 2556971 | NCBI WGS metagenome assembly CAAGKR01 (sample SAMEA5207829, study PRJEB30636) | soil metagenome | biome: forest; feature: boreal; material: soil | place: USA | collected 2011-09 | depth 1 m
AAAAAGCCCGCGCATAGGCGCCGGGCGAGCGCTTTAGCGATTTGTTTAACGTGGCCGCAAGTTGCTTTAAATCGCCACGGATTCAGTTGTGCCCCTTCACTATAGTAGCGGGGGGATCGCCTTGAGGCAAGCGGATCGCGGAGAGTTAAGGGGCTGCGATCGTTTTCAGGACGTAACCCGCTGGAGGTGCTTCAGACTCACATCGCCGTGCGGCGCGAGCGGCCGCCAGACTTTGTACAGAAGCTTATTGAATCCGTGCAGCCCTCGATCCGCGCGCTGCGCAACAGGAATGAGTCTGCGCGCCGGAATCGCGAGCAATTGCCGGCGCCAACGGAATCGCGCGCTCTTTCCATCGCGCGGACGATACTGCGCCCATCCGATGGAGCCGCTGAAGCCGGCGGGTCCGAAATCGTCGCTGTCGAGAATTTCCTCGACGAACACCCGCAGCGCTCCCTCGAATGTTCCCAGCACGTCGTGCATCGCCACGATCGCGCCATCCGCGAGATACGGCTTGAAGAGATCGATGTCCGCCTTCGCTCCTTCATACGTGTGGTCGCCATCGATCCAGAGAAATCGGATCGGGTGCTTCCACTCGCGCGCGAGGTCATGAGAGTAGGCGCGCTTGATCTCGACGCGCTCGAACACTCCGGCTGATTTCAGGTTCGCGACGAAATCGTCGTACGAAGTGCGCTTGCCGCGAAGGTCTGGGTCTGTGTTCGCCGGTGATGTGTGTGGATCAACCGCGACGACGGTGCCCAAGTCCAGCTCTCTGGTGACGTACGCGATGCCGACAGTTGATCTGCCCTTGAAGCTGCCGATCTCCAGATTCTTTCCGCGCGCCGGAGCAAGCGCGGCCGCAGCCATGAGGAAGCGCGCTTCGCGCTCCGACAGGTATCCCGTCGTGGCTGAAACGCGCTTCCAGCCCTCATCCATGATCTTGCGGAGCGGGCCGAGGTCCCGCCTGCGTCTGGAGGACGCCACTTCCACACGGGGGTTAGTGCGGCTCACGCTTTCCCCGGTTTACGAGTCACGGCTCTCGCGCCAGAAGTCGAGCCGGAACTCGTCGGCGACTTCTTCGCGTATCGATCGGCCTGTTGTGCGCGATCGGTTCTCGAACGACTGCACGAGCGCGACGAGCCTGTGCCGCTCGAGCGGAAGGACAAGGTGCGCGAGCGTGGCACGTTGCAGCTTTGCTGGAAGGAACGGCCGCTCGCCCTGGGACGACCCGTACACGATCAGCGCGCCTCCGGGTGTCAGTGGCAGCGAGACGCCGGGCCCGGCATCTTCGAGAGCCTGGCAGGAGACGACCGCCAACGCGGGCACATTTTCGTTGGCCATCTCGGCCGCCTCTCCAACCGTTGTCGCAAACGAAACGTCGTGCTTCAGTCCAATCAGCGTCTGCGCGAGTCCCTCGAGAAGCGCGATGTCAGCTCCCACCAGAATTACTTTGGCCACTTCCGGTACAGCCTCCTCAATCAGCCAGTTGTTGAATCCTCGCCAGATCGACTTCGCGAATCTCCACAATCTTCGTCCGCGAGGAAAGGCCGGAGACGATGCAGACATTGCGCCGTGGAATTCCGAGCGCTGCGGAAAGAAAGTCGATCAGGGCCTGATTCGCCATTCCCTCTACGGGCGGAGCAGTCACGCGCACCTTGAGGGAAACTCCCTGCAATCCCGCGATCTCGTTCCTCGACGCACGAGGTTGGAGACGAACCGAGAATCGCACCGCATCACCGGTACGATGCGCGTCGAAGCCGCTCACATCAATCTGAACAGCAGTGATTCGACGATGTTGAGGAGGAAGTACGCCAGGATCGGGGTAAAGTCTATTCCGCTGAATGCGGGGATGATGCGCCGGAGCGGCGCGAGCACGGGCTCGCTGAGAAGGTAGCTCCACCTGACCCACGCGGAATACGGCGAGACCGGCAGCCAGGAGCTGATCACTCGCACCACCAGTGCGAGCTTGAGGATGGTGAACGTCCAACTCACCAGCAGGTGGAAAATTCCCGCCGACCCTTCCTGCGAAGCGACGATCGATCTGATGACCTCGCTCCTGATCACATCGAGCAGGGTCAGCAACACGATGCCGCCTATCACTACCGCAGCAAGTGCCCAGAGCGGCGCCGCGGCCGGCGCTCCGCCCGCGCGAACGACCCTTCTCTCTATGGGAGAGATGAATGGATCAACCGTCGAGCGGCAGAAGCGCGCGATGGCGTTGAAGGGACTGATCTTTCTCGTGCGAACCGCCCAGTCCAGGACGCAGATCGCGCCGAACACGACGGCAATGGAAAAGAGCGCGGTACGCAGTATCTGGATTACCAGGTCCGCCCACGCAAGAAAAACCTCCATTATTGCGGCGTTAGCTTCATGTGCAGCTCCCTTACCAGAAAGGCGAATCTGTCTGCTGCTTCGTCGATCTGCTTCGTGGTTGGCTTGCCAGCGCCGTGCCCGGCCTTCGTTTCGATCCGAACCAGAACTGGATTCGCGCACGCCTGAGCTGCCTGAAGCGTCGCGATGAATTTGAATGTGTGGCCCGGTACTACCCGATCATCATGGTCGGCGGTGAACGCCAGCGTCGGCGGATAGCAGGTTCCCGGCTTGAGGTTCTGAAGCGGTGAATAGGCCCGCAGGTAGGCGAATTGGTCGGCGTTGTCCGACGAGCCATAGTCGGAAGTCCACGCCCAGCCGATCGTGAACTTCTGGAACCGAAGCATGTCCATTACCCCGACCTCCGGGAGGGCGGCGCCGAACAGATCGGGCCGCTGTGTCATCACGGCACCAACCAGCAGTCCACCATTCGAGGCACCGCGAATCGCCAGCTTCGGGGTCGAAGTGTATTTCTGACTGATCAGATACTGCGCGGCGGCGATGAAATCGTCGAAGACGTTCTGCTTCTTCGCCAGCATGCCGCCCTCGTGCCACTCCTTTCCGTACTCGCCGCCGCCACGAAGGTTTGGTTGAGCATAGATGCCGCCCATCTCGAGCCACGCGGCATTCGCCGACGAGAAGGTCGGTGTCAGTGAGATGTTGAATCCGCCGTACGCGTAGAGCAGCGTCGGATTGGAGCCATCGAGCACCACTCCTTTCTTCGCCGTGATGAACATCGGCACCCGGGTTCCATCCTTGCTCGTGTAGAAGACCTGTCGCGTCTCATACTTGCTGGGGTCGAACGCAACCTTCGGCGCCCGGAACAGCTCGTTCTTGCGGGAGTTGAGGTCGAAGCGGTAGATCGTCGTCGGATAAAGGAATGAAGTGAAGCTGTAGAACAGCTCGTCATCGTTCTGCTTGCCGTTCAGCTCGCCCACCGTTCCGATTCCCGGAAGCGGGAGCTCGCCGCGCATCACAAAGGTTCCGCCCGCCACCTGGCCCCGCCCACCAATCGGGGCCGTGCTCGTGTCGTCGTAAACGCCTCCCGGATTGCGCGGTTGCTGTTGCTGCGTCGGGCGCGGCCGCGCGTCACGGCGCACGTCGCGCGATCCGGTGAAGAAGCGAATGCTCGAGTGGGCGTCCTGGAGATAGTTTCCCACTATGTCATTGCCCGCCATCGTCGCGCTCACCAGAGCGTCTTTGCTCTCCGCGACGAGGGTGTTCCAGCGCTCCTCTCTCGGATTGTCGATGCTGATCGCAATGATGCGCCCGCGGGGCGCGGTGCGGTCGGTCCGCACGTAGAAGATCGTTCCCCTGTTGCCCACGAATGCGTACTCGGCGTCCAGCTTGTCGATCAGGCGAACGACGGGGTTGTTGATCTGCGGCCTGCCGGGATTGTCGAGATCGATGAAATAGAGGCGCGTGCGCACATCCGTACCCTGGGATACGGTGATGATGAGATATTGGCCATCGTCGCTGACGGTGGCGTCGAAGATCCAGTCGGGCTGATCGGGTCGATCATAGATCAGCTCGTCGCGCGACTGATCCCGGCCGATGCGGTGGTAGTAGACTTTTTGATTGCGGTTGACGTTCGTCATCTTGTTCCCGGACGTCGGCTCGTCGTACCGCGAATAGAAGAAGCCCTTGTTGTCGTGGGTCCAGGAGATTCCGGAGAACTTCACCCACTTCACGGTGTCGGGGAGATCCCGCGCGTCGTTGACGTCGCGGACGTGCAGCTCCTGCCAGTCCGACCCGCTCGCCGAGAGGCTGTAGGCGAGATAGTGGCCATCATCCGATGCAGTCTGTCCCGACAAGGCTACTGTGCCGTCAGGCGAAAGCACGTTGGGGTCGAGCAGCACACGCGGCTGAGCGTTTCTTCCATCCTGCACGTACAGCACGTTCTGATTCTGGAGGCCGGTATTCTGGAAATAGAAGTAGCGCCCACCTTCCTTGAATGGCGCGCTGTAACGCGCATAATTCCAGAGCTGCGTCAGGCGGTCCTTGATTGCGGGCCGCTCGGGAATGGTGGCGAGAAAGCTGTCCGACAGCTTGTTCTCCGCTTCGACCCACGCCTTGGTCGCAGGTGCATCGGTATCCTCTAGCCACCGATAGGGGTCGGCGATGCTGACGCCATGATAGACGTCGACCTGGGTGCCGCGGGCAGGCGAGGGATAGGCGAGCGGCTGGCTTTGAGTCTGGGCGCCCAAAGCGGCAGCGATGGTCGCGACCAGCAATACAGATGAGGGGAGGGTGAAGCGATGCATTTTGGTGTGACCTGCGAGTATGGTGGTTATGATGTACTCCAATGTACGGTGCTTGGCTGGTTAGGTTCCACTGAGGGCAAGGTCCTCGAACAGGCGGTGAGCTGAATGGCGAAGGTTGCGGAACGCGTCAAGAACGAGCGGCAGTACTGGCTGCTGAAATCGGAGCCGGAGTCGTTTTCCTTCGACGACCTCTGGAATTCCACCGGCCGCACCACCCAGTGGGACGGCGTGCGAAACTTTCAGGCGCGGAATTTCCTGCGCGACGAGATGAAGAAGGGCGACCTGGCTTTCTTCTACCATTCCGGGCTCGAGCCGGGAATCGTGGGAATCGTCGAGATCGTGCGCGAAGGCTATCCGGATCACACCGCGCTGGACCCGAAGGATCCCCACTACGATCCGAGAAGCAAGGGTGGAGAGACGCCCTGGTCGATGGTGGATATCCACGCCATCGAGCGATTCTCGCGGGCGATCCCGCTGAGCGAAATGCGAACGAACCCCGAGCTCGAGGGAATGTCGCTCCTCAAGAAGGGGAACAGATTATCGGTGCAGAAGGTGGGCGCGGCGGAGTGGAACGCCGTCATTGCTCTCGCCAAGAAGGCGAGTGCATGAGCGCCGGCAAGTAGCGGTCGAACCTTCAGGAGGAGTTGAGTCATGAAGCGTCTCACATTCGTTCTTGCCGCCGCAGCCGTCACCCTCGCGGCGCCGGGATGCGCGTCCCGAACGCCGGAAATCGAGCTCTCTTCAAGCGACTTCAACCTCAATCCCCTGATTGGTGAGTGGCGGGGGACTTACAACAGCAGCGAAACGCAGCGAAGCGGAACCATTGCTTTCACTCTTCGCGCGGGCGAATCGGCCGCCTCCGGGAACGTCGTGATGCTCCCGCACACCGATGCGTCTGTCGCCAATCAGGCGGTTGTCGACCCCTCAGCAATGGCCAGTCGGCAGGTTCTCACGATTCATTTCGTGCGCAAGGAAGGCAACAACGTCGTCGGCACGCTCGATCCCTACCGGGATCCGGAGTGCGCGTGTCAGGTGAGCACGACGTTCCAGGGCACATTCCGTGACAGTGGCACCATCGAAGGAACGTATACGACGGTTCCAGCCCAACCCGGAGGAGGCGTTTCCACCGGCCGGTGGCTGGTGACGCGGGTGAAGCGACTCTAGGCTCGTCGCTCCTCATCGTGCCGTTACGCTAAGTTTGATGTAATCAACTGGAGAACAGGATGCCGAAGAACGGTACGACTGCCGCACCCGCCGCCCCCAATAAAGATTCCGCCAAATCGACGCGCCCCCCTGCCGCCAGCGCCCAGGCTGGAAGCGCGCTCGAGATAAAGGACACCCGCACCAGCAAGACGTACACGATTCCGGTTGCGGATGACGCCATCCGTGCCGTCGAGCTCAGGAAAATCAAGACCGACGATCCCAACGATACCGGTCTCATGAGCTACGATCCCGCGTTCCTCAACACTGCCTCCTGCCGCAGCGCAATAACCTACATCGACGGCGACAAGGGCATCCTTCGGTATCGCGGATATCCGATCGAGCAGCTCGCTGAGAATGCGACGTTTCTGGAAGTCGCGTGGCTGCTCCGTCACGGCGAGCTGCCCAGCCAGCAGGAGTACGACCAGTTCGTGCACGACATCACCTTCCACACCTACGTGCACGAGAACATGCGGAAGTTCCTCGAGGGCTTCCGGTACGACGCGCATCCGATGGCGATGCTCAACAGCTCCGTTGCCGGGCTGGCGGCGTTCTATCCGACAGCGCGCAACATCTTCGACGAGACTGAGCGGAACATCTCGATCATCCGGCTGCTGGCGAAGACGCCGACCATTGCCGCGTTCTCGTACCGCCACGTGAAGGGGCTTCCCTTCGTGTACCCGGACAACCGCCTCTCGTACGTCGAGAACTTCCTGTCGATGATCGCGCGCATGAGCGAGTCGAAGTATGAAGCGAACCCAGTCTTCGCACGCGCTTTGGAGATCCTGTTCATTCTTCACGCCGACCACGAGCAGAACTGCTCGACGAACGCCGTGCGCGCCGTCGGTTCCTCGCACGTCGATCCGTTCTCCGCCGTCTCCGCCGGAGTCGCCGCGCTATTCGGCCCGCTGCACGGCGGCGCCAACGAGCAGGTACTCCGCATGATCAATGAGATCGGCAACGTCAAGAACGTCCCCAAATTCATCGAGAGCGTGAAGAGCGGTGAGGGCGGACGTCTGATGGGATTCGGCCACCGCGTGTACAAGAGCTACGATCCCCGCGCCAAGATCGTGAAGAAGCTCGCCGACGAAGTATTCAAGGTGGTAGGCGTCGACAAGGATCTGGAGATCGCGCTCGAGCTCGAACGGATCGCGCTGTCCGACGACTACTTCACATCGCGGAAGCTATACCCGAACGTCGATTTCTACACCGGGCTGATCTATCGGTCGATGGCGTTCCCGACGGACTTCTTCACGGTCCTTTTCGCAATCGGCCGCATGCCGGGCTGGCTGGCGCAGTGGGAGGAGATGCTCCTCGACAAGGAGCAAAAGATCGCTCGGCCGCGCCAGATATACATCGGATCGCCGGAGAGACCGTACCAGACTAGGCTTACGAAGCACTAAAAGGGGTCCGAACTACAACTGAACGGGTGCGAGCAGTCAGAGGCGTAGATGTCAGTTGCCAGTTCACGACGTCGGGACGTCACTCAGCGGATATGGTACAGGCCTTTGCCTGTACTCTGATAAGCGCCGCATAACGTCCCGACGTAGTGAACTATCAACTGGCCACTATGCCACTGACGTCTCGCACCCGTTCAGTTGCAGTTAAACCTTAAACTGGCGCGAACTCCTTTACTCCCTCGGCCGCGAGCAGCGCTTTCTTGACGCCGGGCAGCCCGCTGTAACCTCCGATCGAGCCGTCGCTCATCACAACGCGATGGCAGGGTACGACGACCGCGACCGGGTTCGCCCCGCACGCCTGTGCGACCGCGCGCGTTGCCTTTGGTCGGTTGATCGCCTGGGCAACATCCAGATAGGTCCGCGTCTTTCCGGCTGGAATTGCGAGGAGCTGGTTCCATACCTCGCGCTGAAACTCCGTGCCCCGAAGATCGAGCGAAAGCGCGTCATCGAGCTTGCGGCCGGCGATTCGTTCCCGGACGGTATCGAGCGCCCGTTTGAGCGCCACGTCGTCACGCCTTATTTCCGCCTTTGGAAACCGCGCGCGCAGGTACTCATCGGCTCCCGCGTCGGATTCGCGAAGGCTGACGGCACACACGCCCTTGTCTGTTGCGGCGACGAGCACACTCCCGAGAGGGCTCGCTCCAGTAGTGAATTTGATTTCCATTGTGCTTTCCCCTATTGATGCTAAACAGTATGTCCAGGCGGCGGCGACTCTGCCAGCCTCCACGGGGTACCGTTCATCGCTAGCGTCATCGGAACCGCTCATGACTCTGATCAGCGTGAAGGATGATCTTCAAGCACGGTTGAGGTTCGCCACGCTTTCTATCGCCGCCTGGGGACTCTCGACCGTCAGAGGAGCGTTCGCACGCTTCGGCGGCACCGTGATGTACGACCTGAGCTCGATCACCGGATCCTCGGTGTCCGTCGTGATTCAGACCAGGAGCATCAACACCAACGTCGAGTCTCGCGACAATGACCTGAAAAGCACGAACTGGTTCGACGCGGAGAAGTTTCCGTTGATCACCTTCCACAGCCAGAAGGTCGAGAAATCGAAGGAGGGATTCGTAGCGCGCGGCCCGCTGACGATGCACGGAGTCACGCATTCGGTCGCCGTGGAATTCGTACAGATACATCCGGTCTCATCCGACGCGTGGGGCAACAAGCGGGTCGGCTTCGTCGGGCACCTGTCACTCAATCGGAAAGACTACGGAATCCTGGGCACCAAGTTCTGGAACTCGGAGTACGATCCGGGCAGGATGTCGGTCTCCGACAACGTGGATGTCGATCTCACGCTCGAGGCCGAGGTAAATCAGGTGGAAAAGTGGGGCGCGCCGAAGGCCGATTCCCTGCTGGCCGTATCCGCCACCAGGGGGATGAAGACAGTGCTCACTGAATTCCGCGCGGTTACGTCTGACACGACATCTGCCCTCGGCAAGATCAGCGGGGGCGTGCTGAACGGGGTCACCGTAAAGCTGATGCACCGCGGCAAGTACGACGATGCGATCGAGGCGTACAAGCTCGCGATCGATCTGCACCCGGACGCATCGTGGGCGTACGCCGGACTTGGTGAGGCGCAGCTCATGTCAGGGGAAAAATCCGCGGCGGCCGACAACTTCCGAAAAGCGCTCGCGAACGACAGCACCAACACCGTCGCCTACGAATACCTGCGCTACGTGCGCTGACCCGTACCTAGAGCTTCATCCCGACTCCACGCATGCCACGCGCGGCCGATGACCGCTTGTTCCCCCCCCTTCCGTCGTCACCCGCATCGTGGCGACCTCCTAACCGGAGTTGGAAACCAGGCTCCAGCAACATTGGCCTGGTAAGGTATTCCCCTATAATGGGTGCGAGAAACAGGAAAGAATTCGCGGCGATGCGCTGATATGTCCGTTTCTCTCGATGCGGGAGATTCCAGGAGATCATCAACCAGCACACTTCACCAATACACCAATGAAGAACCACCTTTCGGGGAAAGCGCTGTTATTCAGTGCAACAATCGCTGTTGTGGGCATCGGAGCCTTTTACTCGTGCACCGCTACTTCGGGTGGAAACGACAACGTATTGGTTGGAAACGCAGCGTCGAAGGTCTACGTCGCTCCGGGAAAGTATGACGAGTTCTACGCATTCTTTTCCGGCGGATACAACGGCCAGATCATGGTTTACGGCCTCCCCTCCGGTCGCCTGCTGAAATTCCTCCCGGTCTTTTCGCAGAATCCGGAAACCGGATACGGCTATAACGAAGAGACGAAGCCAATGCTCCAGACGACCTACGGGTTCATACCGTGGGACGACGCCCACCACACCGAGCTTTCGCAGACCGACGGTGTCCCCGACGGGCGCTGGCTCTTCATCAACGGAAACAACACACCACGCGTGGCCCGGATCGATCTGAAAACTTTCGAGACAACTGAGATTCTCCAGATACCCAACGCCGCCGGCGGACATGCTTCGCCCTTCACCACGCCGAATACGAAATACATCGTCTCCGCGACGCGCTTCAGCGTGCCGATTCCGAACACTGACGTACCGATCGACAGCTACAAAAAAAACTTCAAGGGCACGCTGTCATTCATCACCGCTGATCAGCCCGGCAAGATGGACATTGCGTTCCAGATCCTGATGCCCGGCTTCAACTACGATCTTGGCCACGCAGGCAAGGGCCCCTCCGACGGCTGGTTCTTCTTCACCACCTATAACACGGAGCAGGCGTATGAGAAGCTCGAGCTGAACGCCTCTCAGAACGACAAGGATTTCATCGCCGCGGTCAACTATCGTCTGGCTGAGCAGTGCGTCGCGAGCGGCAAGGCGAAGAACATGCCTTCCGACTATTTCCATAACGTCATGGACGAGAAGTCGCGCATTGCGCACTCGGAGAGAAAGAGCAGCGTGAAGATGCTGTCGCCGCTGGACTGCCCCGGCGTCGTCTACTATCTCCCGACTCCCAAGTCCCCACACGGCGTCGATATCGACCCGACGGGGGAGTACATAGTTGCCGGCGGCAAGTTGGCCACGGTAATCCCGGTTCACTCCTTCTCCAAAATGCAGCGGGCCATTGCCGACAAGCAGTTCGACGGCGAGGTCCAGGGCATCCCAGTGCTCAAGTACAGCGCCACGCTCGCCGGAGAAGTTCAGAAGCCCGGCCTTGGTCCGCTGCACACCGAATTCGACGGAAAGGGCAACGCCTACACCACGATGTTCATCTCGTCCGAGATCGTGAAGTGGAAGCTGGGTACGTGGGAAGTGCTCGACCGGATGCCCGTCTACTATTCACCGGGCCACCTCATGATCCCCGGCGGCGACAGCAAAAAGCCGTGGGGCAAGTACCTGGTTTCACTCAACAAGATCACCAAGGACCGCTACCTGCCCACCGGTCCCGAGCTGGCCCAGTCGGCGCAGTTGATAGACATCAGCGGCGACAAGATGAAGATGCTGCTCGATTTCCCGACGATCGGCGAGCCGCACTACGCGCAAGCGATTCCCGCGGATCTGATCAAGGGCAACAGCCTGAAGTTCTACAAACTGTCTGAGAATACCCACCCGTTCGTCACCAGGGCCGAGGCCGATGGCGGGATCAGGCGCCAGGGCAAGAACGTGCACATCAACATGATTGCAATCCGCAGTCACTTCGCGCCTGACAACCTCGAAG
>CAAGKR010356517.1_pt1 | contig 10934 bp, 10 predicted proteins | sample 2556971 | NCBI WGS metagenome assembly CAAGKR01 (sample SAMEA5207829, study PRJEB30636) | soil metagenome | biome: forest; feature: boreal; material: soil | place: USA | collected 2011-09 | depth 1 m
AGTCATCTCTTCGGAAAAAGCAGCGGCCGCGATCGCGCCGCATCTATAGCGATCGCGGCCTTCGTGACTACTCGTCCGACGCTGGCCGCGACTTTCTCTTAGGCCTAGCCTCCTGCGCCTGGTCGTACCAGTTCTCCAGGGTGCGCGCCGCCAGATCGCGTCCGCCCAGGCCAAACGAGAGACCCAGCGCAATCGCGAGCGCTCCGACGAATCCGGTGAACAGCGTGTTGATGAGATTCGTCGCGATCCCGAGCTGATTGATCGCCACCACGATCGCGAACGACCAAACGGCCGTGCGCGAGAGGTTGGAGAGTGTTTCTGGATTGGAGAATCCTGCTTCCGCCGTCGCGCCGCGGACTACGTTCCCCACCGCGCGAGCCGCGATTCCGCCGATGAAGAGAACGAAGATCGCCACCACGAGATTGGGGAGCCAGAGCACGAACTGCCTCATTACATCGGAGACGGCCGGCAGGCCCAGGATATTGAATGCGACTAGCAGGACCACGACACGGACGATCCATTTTACGATCCCGGCGACGATGCCGACCGAGTCGATTCCCGTCCCCATCTTGTTCATGAAGTCGGCGAGTCCCGACCGTTCCATCAGCTCGTCGAATCGAATCGCGCGCAGAAGTCCCACTACTCCCCTTGCGAGCAGCGACGAGATGAACCAGCCGATCGCGACGATGACGATGAAGCCGAGGATGCGCGGGATTGCGCCCAGGATCATCGAGAATGCATCGCGAAACGATGCGAACAGCGTGTCTGTGAAGGAGGGATGAACTTCGGTCGTTTGAACGGGCACTTGAGCAGTGGTCTGGAGCAGCATTTTCATCCTCGCTTTGAGGTGATTGTCCTAACTCGGTAATACCAAGCTGGCTCTCGAGCTTCACAAGACCCGCGCGGGCACGTAACGCTAGCTGATCACGCTCCTTTCTTAGCCCTGTAGTACTGCCGGGGATCGAGCGCGTCACGGAGCGCGTCGCCCAGCAGGTTGAAGCCAAGCACCGCGGCGCCAATCGCCACTCCGGGGAATACGGAGGTCCACGGAGCGGTTTGAAGTTGGTATAGATCGCGACCGTCTGCAATCATGGATCCCCAGCTCGGCGCCGGAGGAGGAACGCCGAGTCCGAGAAAGGAGAGCGCCGCCTCGGCCATGATCGCGCCGGCGACTCCAAGTGTCGCTGTTATGACGACGGGCGCAATGACGTTCGGCAGCACGTGCTGAATCATGATGCGGAGATCGCCGGCGCCGAGCGCTCTGATCGCCTGGATGTACTCGAGCTGTCTGACCACGAGCACCTGTCCGCGAACGATGCGCGCCATCCCCGCCCAGCCCACGATTCCGATCGTCGCGAAGACAACGGCTTCCGATGGCTGGAGCGCGGCCACCATCGCGATGAGAAGAAGGAGCGTCGGAAACGCGAGCGTGACATCCGCGAGCCGCATCACGATCTCGTCGACCCATTTCCCGTAGAATCCGGCGAGCAGTCCGAGCGTCACGCCGAGGGAAAGCGCGATTCCCTGCGAGATCAGTCCGACGGTAAGCGAGACTCGCGCGCCGTAAACCAGCCGCGACCAGATGTCGCGGCCCTGGATGTCCGTGCCGAGCCAGTGGTGCATGGTGGGGCGCTGGAGGATGTGGAGGAGGTCGATCGTAATCGGACTCTGCCGCGCGATCAGCGGCGCCAGAATCGCGGCGAGGGTCATGACGACGACGATCCCGATCCCGATGCGCGCACGATTGTCGCGAAGGAATCTTTGTCGCTGCCTGGGATCGAGCATCGTCCTCCTGTCCTACGCGGATGGATCTCTGAGCGCGGCCGGAGTGTCCGGCGGCTGCCGCTTCCACCGGCGATGCTGCCAGAAGTACTGCGCCGGCACCACGCGCACCCAATGCTCCAAACGCTCCGTAAAACGTGCAACGATCGCGTCGACATCGCGATCCCGGTCGCCCGTTTGCCGCGCCTCGATGCGCTCTACCACCACTCGATAGCGACCGTTCGGCTGACGAAGCGCGACGACGAACAAGACCGGTACCTCGAATCGCAAAGCGAATACCGCCGCGCCGCGGGGAGTCTTGGCAGGTCGCCCGAAAAAGGGCACGAAGGTCGACGCGAGTCCAAGCACTCCCTGATCGGCGACGAACGCCACCGCGCGGCCCGCGCGCAGCGATCGCGGCGTGCGCCGTACGGCGTCGGAGTCGTGGACCACCGTCATCCCCATCTCTTCGCGGGTGTGATTGATGTAGGCGTCGAAGAGAGGATTGGCCATTCCGCGCACGATCGCGTCGAGCGGAATTCCCCGGGCGGCCACGTACGCACCCGCCAGCTCCCAGTTGCCGATGTGCCCGGTGACCATCACCGCGCCCCTGCCCTTCGATACGACGTCCTCGACTTCATCCCATCCATCTACGCTCTCGACGAGCTGCTGAAGCCCGTCCTTCCCGATCGAGTCGAGCAGCGCCGTCTCAATAAAGCTTCGCCCCAGATGCGAGTACGATTCGCGCGCGAGCTTCACGACTGCCTCGTGATTCAGATCGGGGAACGCTGCCGCGATCTGTTTCTCGACGACGCGCTTTCTGATTCCGAGCGGGCGATACCCGAGCGCGCCGAGCTTCTCCCCGACCTTGCAGGCAGCGTCCCAGCTCAATGCGCGCAGAGCACCAACCGTCGCGCGCATCGTGTAGTACTCGGCGCGGTGCGCCAGTGTCGGTTTTGGTGCGGACTTGTCGATCGTCACTGACTACGCCAGCGGATTAACGAAGGCTTCGCCGGAAAGCAGATTGTTGATTCGCTGGTCGAACGTGTGATAATCGCGCACGAACTTCTGCCCCTCGCGCCTGATGCGCTCGCGCGACGCCGAATTCTCGAGGTAGTAGCCGATCTTCGCGAGGCAGGTATCGATGTCCTTGTACCAGGCGCAGTGATCTCCCTCGCGCAGCATCTCCGTCAGGCCAGGCGTTCCATGTCCCAGGTAAAACCCGCCGGCGAGAATCACCATCCAGGTGCGGTCGGAGGTATATGTGCTTCCTCCCTTCGCGCGGTCGGGATTGATACCGAGCGAGATGCTGGAGCTGGAGCAGACGGCGGCGAATTCTTTCCCCTCAACGGGACGGCCGCCCCAGTGGAGCGGCTTCCGCCACTTCTCCCAGCCTCTGCCCCACACCTTGAGGTCGTACTTCTTCGCGATCTTGAGCAGGAACTGCGCGCGCGATGGATCGTATCCGGTGCCGATGAAGCTCACGTCGGAATGGAACCTCTTCTTCGTCGGCACCGGACGGATGTCTCTGTCAGCGGCAGATGGGAGAAACTTTGCTGGAAGCCCAAGCGCTCTCCACTCGGCGTCGAACCCGGAAACGAAAAAAGTCTGCGACAGCTTTCCGACCGCCACTATGTGAGCGATGTCCGGACGGTACGTGCTCTTGTACCACTGCGGATCGTGGTACCACATCGCGTTGGGCTTGCCGTCGATGATCGTGCGGACCGTGTCCAGATTGAGACCGTGGCACTTGCCGAGGATCACGTGATCCGGCTTGAAACGGCGCGCCTGCGACAGCGCCCATCTCTGCGTGAGCTTGCGCCCGATCAGCTGGTTGGCGCGCTTGTCGTCGATCAGGAGCGTCTTGTGACCCTTCCGCCTGAGCGCGCGCTCGGTGCACTTCTCCATCCGCCACCGCTGATTGCTGCCGATGATGAGGACTCTCAAGGCTGGTGCAGAACCTCAGCGTTCATGGCGGATCGATCGTTCCCAGAGCCGCGCGTATTTGGCCATGACGCTCCCCGCCGCGAGACAGGCGAGGATGAGTCCGTGGGCGCCATCGCGGAACCCACCCTTCAATAGATACATGCTCACGAATTTCGCCGGAGGCTTGAAGAACACCGCACCCGCCGTGCTCCGACGGCCCCGCGCGTAATTCTGCTCCGCCCACCAGCGGCTGTATCTGTTGAACTTCTCAAAATACTGGTCGAGAGAAGTATATGTGTAATGAAGAAGAGAATTCTTCAGCTCGCCCGTCTTCGCGCCAGCGGGGACATCGACGTGCTCGTGCACCTGGCTGGCGTCATAGCGCAGATCGCGCCGGAACAAACGAACAGGCCTGTCGTTTCCGCCCCCCCAACCGCCGTGGCGGATCTCCTTTCCCAAAAAAAAGTTGCGGCGCGGAACCCGGAACGCCTGGGCGTCGGTCGTCCGCACCGCGGCCTGGATCTCCTCCGCCAGCTCCGGCGTGCACCGCTCGTCGGCGTCGAGCACGATGATCCACGGCGTCTTCGCTCTCACGATCGCCTGATTCCGGGCCGAGCCAATCGTGGTGAAGGGCGGGCTGATCACAGTCGCGCCGGCGCTCCTGGCGCGGTTCACCGTGTCGTCGAGAGAATCGTTCTCGACCACGATGACCTCGCTCGTCCAATCGACGCTCGCGATACACGCTTCGATGTTCGCGGATTCGTTGTGAGCCGCGATTACCGCAGTCACGCCGGGCGAGCCGCGGTTGGATGGACTCACCCCGAGCGCCGGCCCTGTGTGCGCGCGCTGTTCGCGGCGCGATCGAAAGCTTCGATCGTCTGGCTCTCGGGAAACTCCCTCGCGACACGCGTCCGGGCCGCCTTGCCCATCGCGACGCGATCCTCTTCGCTCTTCAGCATTCCGGCGACCGCAGCCGCCGTGGACGCCGAGTCGTCGGGCGGGTAGAGCGCGCCGCTGATGCCGTGCGCGATGTATCGCTGCGCGATGCCGCCCTCGCTCGCCACTGTAGGTATCCCGAGCGCCATGAGGTCGAGTATTCCGTACGCGCCGGTATCGGCGTCCGCGACAACCCAGCCCAGATGTGCGTCCTGCATCAGACTGATCTGATCGTCCCGCTCGCCGAGGAAGCTGACGAGGTGCAGCACCCTGAGCGCTGCCGCCTGCATGCGGAGATCCTCGTCGTCCGACCCCTGGCCGACGATCATCAATCTCAGATTCGGGTGCCTCGGCGCGAGCATCGAAATGGTTCGAATCGCGGTGGCCGCGCGGCCTCGGGAAGTCGGGTCGTATACACAGACAATGTAGTTGAGGGGCTGCGCCGTAGTGCTCCCGGCATCCTGCCCGCCTGCGCTCGGCTTTGCTCCGCTCGCCGGATAGGTCGAGACATCCACACCGATCTCGGCCACGCTGCTCTCGATCGCGTGTTTCGGAATGGTCGAGGCGCGGCGGTCCGTCTCGCTCGCAAACAGGTACGAAGTCCTGGTCAGCCACCCAGCCAGACGTCCGCCGAAACCGAGATCCAGTGTTCTCCCCACCGGCGTCCAGCGAACGATCCATCCACTCCCGGTGAGCCGGCACGCCGTGGCCGCGATCAGGTGTTCGTGGTCGGTGGTGACGAAAATCGCATCCGCATCCCAGCGCCTGAAGATCTTCCTTAGCCGGCGCGCGGCCGAGAAGAAGAAGCCGTCAGTGGAGAATGGAATGATCTCGAACGGCTCGGGTATCGGCGTGTGCTTGGGCTGATTCGGATCGCGCCGCGGCGACACCGCCAGATGCACGTTGCTGTCGGGCGTGACGAGAAGAGTGACCTTCGCGCCCCGCTCGGAGATTCCCCGCGCGGCTCTGGCGAACAGGCGTGACGTGCCAGACCACTCGCGAGCCGTGTGCAGAAACAAGACGTGCAATTGAGCTTACCCGGCTGAAGGAACCATCGACGCCTCGTCGGCATCTCCGAACTGCAGCGAATAGAGACGATAGTACGCGCCCCGCCTCGCCAGCAGCTCGGCGTGCGTGCCCCGCTCGACGATCTCACCGCGATCGAGAACGAGTATTTGATCGGCGTGCGTGATAGTCGACAACCTGTGCGCGATCACGAACACCGTCCTGCCTTGCAAGAGTCGGTCAACCGCCTCCTGCACCAGGCGCTCCGACTCAGTGTCGAGCGCCGAAGTGGCTTCATCGAGAATGAGGATCGGAGGGTCGGTGAGCAAGGCCCTCGCAATCGCCAGCCGCTGTCTCTGGCCGCCGGAGAGGCGCGTACCGCGCTCGCCAAGCAGCGTATCGTAGCCGCGCGGCAGCTCGACGATGAAATCGTGCGCGTTGGCGGCCCTCGCCGCGGCCTCGATCTGCGCCTGCGTGTACTGCTCCGTCGCGCCGTACGCAATGTTGTTGCGCACGGTATCGTGAAAGAGAACTGTTTCCTGGCTCACAATGCCGGTGAGCGAGCGCAGCACGGGGAGCTTGATCTCGCGCGTGTCGATTCCGTCGAGGGTGATGCGGCCCTCAGTGGGCTCGTAGAAGCGGGGAATCAGATCCACCAGCGTGCTCTTCCCCGAGCCACTCGGCCCCACCAGTGCGACGACCTCGCCCTTCCGCGCAGTGAGATCTATTCCCGAAAGAACCGGCGCATGTCCGTAAGAGAAGCTAACGCCGACGAATCTTAGGTCGCGCTCGAATACCGCTTCCTCGCGAGTGCCGCGATCGCGCTGGAACTCCGCCGGTGAATCCATGATCTCGAAGAGCCTCTCCGCCGACGCGAGCGATGACTGCGCGGTGGTCCGCATCTGCGAGAGCTGCTTGAGCGGCTGGAGCAGCCGGAGCACGAGAGTGAGGAACGCGAGCAGCGTCGCGCCGGTCATCGTTCCGTCTCTCAGCACCTGCCAGGCCCCGATCCAGAGCACGAGCACCGCGATCAGAGTGCCGATGATCTCGGTCACCGGCGGCGCCAGCAACGCGAGACGCGTCATCTTGAGACTGCTGTTCGCGTACTTGTTGCTTCCGTCGGCGAATCTCCCTTCCTCGTACGCTTCCGCGCGCGAAGCTTTCACGAGACGGATTCCGCTGATTGTCTCCTGGAGCACGCTGGTCATCTCGCCGTGAACATTCCCGCGGCGGAGGTTTCCCCTCCTCAGCCTCTTCAGCATTGGCTGGAGCGAGAGTCCAAGGAGCGGCAGGATGATGAGCGCGATCAGAGACAGCTTCCACGAAATGCTGAACAGGATCGCGATGTAAACGATCACCAGTGATGCGCTCTGGAGCGACTGCGTGACGATCTGCGTGAGTATGAGCCGCGTCTCGAACGTGTCGTTGATCACGCGCGACAGGATCTGACCGGCCTTCATCTGGGTGAAGTAGCCGAGCGGGAGATGCGCGAGGTGGCGATAGACGGCGTTCCGGAGATCGCGCGTCACGTACTCCTGGAGCGTCGCGCCGAACTGGCCTGCGACCCACACGAGGAGATTCTTGAGCACCACCGCGATGAGGACGAGGATGATCACGTTCCGGAGCGAGCGCATCTCGTCGCCGGGTATGATCCTGCCGCCTAGAGTTGCCGCAATGAGTCTGGAGACCAGGCCTTTAGGGATCGCCGTGGCGGGCTGGTGGAAGAGGATGTTGAGGAAGGGGATCAGGAGCGCGATCGCGAAGCCGTCTAGCAGCGCCGCCACGAGGTTCGCGACGATCGTGATCGCCATGCGCCAGCCGTGCGGGCGCAGGTATGGAAGGAGCCGCCTATAAACCGGCATTCGTCTCGATATTACCGCCGGTTTTGTGCGACGGCATTTACCGGCGCGGCGTGAGCAGCGCCAACGGGAGAATTACTTCCTCGGGCGATACGCCCCCGTGGAGAAACGATCCGCGGTAGCGGCTCTGATACTCGCGCAGCTTCGTCGGATAGACGAAGAAACAATCATTCGTCGCCAACAAAGTATTTCCGCCGGCTCCGCGCCGCGGCAGTCTCAGCATGTCCTCGTTCGAGAAGAGCAACGCCTGCTCAGGACGCTCGGCGCGCAGATCTTCGCCGAACTTGTAGCGGAGATTGGCGCTGGCGTCGCGCTTGGCATACACCGTCGCGGGAGTGTTGCAGTGGATCGAGCCGTGGTCCGTCGTTAGCAGCACCGAGATCTTCCGGCGCGACGCTTCCTTGAGGACGCTGAACAGGGCGGACCGCTGGAACCATTGGCGCGTGATCTGGCGCAGGGCGATCTCGTCGCGCGCGACCTCGTAAAGGATCTGCGACTCGCTGCGGCCGTGGGTGAGAAGGTCCACGAAGTTGAACACGAACGCGCTCACGCCCTCGGGACCGATCGCGGTGCCAAGATGCCGCTCGAGGTCGTCCGAGTTCGACGCGGTCGAGATCTTCTGATACCGAACCGGCGTCTTTCCGCACAGCTCCTCGAGATGCGACTCCAGCAGCTCGCGCTCGTGCGCGTTGAGCGACTCGTCCTCGCGATCTGCGTTCCCCCACCAATCCGGGAGCCGCGCGGCGATCTCGCCCGGGAACAATCCGCTGAATAGCGCGTTCCGCGAGTACGGAGTCGCGGTCGGGAGAACCGCGAAGTAGTGCGTGGTCTCGACGTCGAAGAAGGGCGCGAGCAGCGGCTCGAGCACGCGCCACTGGTCGAGGCGGAGGCAATCCACGACGATGAACACGGCGGCCTTGTCGCGCTCCAGAATCGGCAGCAGGAACTCGGAGACGATGTCTATCGAGAGCGGCGGCCTGTTTCCTTCCAGGTTAGTCAGCCAGGATGGGTAAAACTCCTTGATGTACTTGGCGAACTCGCGGTGCATGTCCGGATACAGGCCCTGAAGGGACTCGTACAGACCCATCTCGCCGGCGGCGGCGAGATCCACATCCCAGCGCATCAGCTCGTCGTAGCGGTCGATCCACCCGCGCCAGTCGAGGTCGCGGTCTCGGTCGAGCTCGATCGCGCGGAATCTTTCGACGAAGCTGCGCGCAATCGCCTGCTGGCGGATGCGCGGGCCTTCGAGAATTCGCGTGACCACGGTGAGCACCTGCCGCGGATTGATGGGCTTCACCATGTAATCGCGGATGTTCACGCCGATCGCTTCCTTGAGCGTGGAGTCCTCTTCGCTCTTGGTGACCATCACGACCGGAAGGTTGGGCGCCATCTCCCGCACGTCCCGATAGACCTCGAGCCCGCGCTTGCCCGGCATCTGCTCGTCGAGGAGCAGGATGTCGAACGGACGGCGCCTCAGCAGCTCGAGTGCGTCGTCGGCGTTGCTCGCCCACTCTACGGTATAGCCCTTGGAGCGCAGGAAGATGCGGTGAGGCTCGAGGAGCTCACCTTCATCGTCTACCCAGAGTATCGATTTTGGGGGGTTCGGGACCGGAACGGCCATATGATCGGAATGTAGCCGAGGGGTGAGTCCGTGCCTAGATTCGGAGAGTGATCGGCCAGCCACCTCGCTACACTCTAGCTACCCCTGCACTTCGATTTCGCTCTCTCGCGGGGCTGTCGGGGCGGGCATCCCTGGGTGGAGACCGCGAGACCGTGCTGGCCTGCCTCCAGCTCGGACGTCTGTGCGCGGGAATTCTCCCCCCTTATGAAATCTCGCGGGACGTAACCCTGGAGCGGACGGAGCATACGAAGCAGTGGCTGTCATCGCTGGCGGTTCCAAGCGGAATCAGATCCACTGCATTCGGAATAACCGGAGCTTTGGCGGGGCATGATCGGGCGCGCTGCGCGGTCGCTTTCGAGGACCTTGTGAAAGCCGCCGCGGGGCAGTTAGATGAGGCATCGCGCGCGGAGCTCAATGCGCTGGTGCAGGAGCTGGCCGCGTCCCAGACATCGGGGCACACGCGGCATACAGTCACACAATTTCATCCGAGCTGAGTATGGCCGGCCATAGCAAGTGGAAACAGATCAAGCATTACAAGGCTGCGACCGATGCCAAGCGCGGCGCGCACTTCACGAAGCTCATTCGTGAGATCACGATGGCGGCGAAGCTCGCCGGCGGCGATCCCGCGCACAATCCCCGTCTTCGCACCGCGATAGACGCCGCGAAAGCCGCGTCGATGCCGAAGGAGAACATCGAGCGCGGGATCAAGAAGGGGACGGGAGAGCTGGAAGGAATTCACTACACCGAAGTGACCTACGAAGGTTATGGTCCCGGTGGTGTTGCCATCCTCATCTCCGCGCTGAGCGACAACCCCACGCGCACCGTCGCCGAGATCCGGCACAAGCTCACGCGACTCGGCGGCAACCTCGGGCCACCGCACTCGGTGTCGTATCTGTTCGATCGCAAGGGACAGATCTACATCGACGCGACGAAGTATCCCGAGGACCCTGTTCTCGAAGCTGCGCTCGATTCCGGCGCCGAGGATTTCCGGGCCGAGGGAGATCAGTACATAGTGACCACGGATCCGCACGGGGTGCACAACGTTCAGGCCGGGATCGAGAAGGCTGGATTCGTGATCGTCGAGGCGGAAGTCGCGTTCATTCCCAAGAGCACCGTGCACGTCGCCGGGAAGAACGCGGAATCGCTGGTCAAGCTCCTTGACGAGCTCGAGGACCTCGACGACGTACAGAAGGTCTCGGCGAACTTCGACATGGACGTCGAGCAGATGACCGGTGCGTGAGTCGGGACCCGTCGTGGTCCTTGGAATCGATCCGGGCACCGCGGTCACTGGTTACGGCGTAGTTTTGAAGGAAGGGCGCAATCCGCTGACGCTGGTGGAATGCGGCGTGATCCGCACTAAACCGCGCGATGCACTGGCGCAAAGGCTGGCGGAGATTCACGACGGCGTGGCGGAGCTGATCCGCCGTCACAACCCGACCGTTCTTTCCATCGAAGACATCTTCTACGCCCGCAACGTGCGCACTACGGTGGTGCTCGGCCACGCCCGCGGAGTGATACTGCTCGCGGGCGCGCAGGCGGGAATCGAGATCCACGAATACCCGCCGTCGGAGATCAAGAAGGCAGTGGCGGGTACCGGCGCGGCAACGAAAGTTCAGGTGCAATTCATGGTGATGCGACTACTGAGACTGAAATCGGCGCCGCAGCCGACGGACGCGGCTGACGGCGTGGCTGCCGCGCTGGCGTTTGCGCTCGCGCCCGATCTGCCCAAGATCGAGCCGATCAGGTTTTCCGTCCGTTGATCGCGCTGATCGAGGGGAAGCTCGTCGCCAAGGATCTCGACTCGATCGAGGTGATGACGAGCGGAG
>CAAGKR010199422.1_pt1 | contig 10931 bp, 13 predicted proteins | sample 2556971 | NCBI WGS metagenome assembly CAAGKR01 (sample SAMEA5207829, study PRJEB30636) | soil metagenome | biome: forest; feature: boreal; material: soil | place: USA | collected 2011-09 | depth 1 m
AGATGGTCCTCCGGCAGCCAATCACGCGGGTCTGGGGGCATCAAGAACGGCTGCTCACGATCGCACGCCAAGAAGTTCATAGCCATGCCCTGAAGTGTCTTAATCCGCTCGGACGGACTCCCCGGTTTGTGCGACACCCACGACGGTGAGCGGTAGTTGTCGAGCCTGCCCTGCTCCCAGGGGGTAAGCCGCTCGCCGGGTTGACGGCGTGAGGCGCGCCGCATTCGGGAGGCCGCGCCGTATGCCCTTACCTGGCGAGGTCTTGTCAACCTCATTGCATAGCGGTTTCCCCTTGAACTGGCGGCGGACCCACGAGGCCAGGGCCGGCTTGCCTGGGGCTCCTCGGCGAAGATATGATCGGCTTGGCCGGGCGTCGCGGCGCCGCCGGAAGTTCACGCAAAGGGAGAGTCATGTTTAGATCGATCGTGGTTGGGACCGACGGCTCGGAGACGGCAACCGAGGCGGTGCGCCAGGCGGTCGGCCTCGCCCATGCCGTAGGCGCGAAGCTTGAGCTCGTCAGTGCGTATGAGCCCGTTCCCGAGCAACGCCTGCGAGAGGAACGGCGTGGGGCGCCGGAGGACCTGCAGTGGGCGATCAGCCCGCGTGAGGACGTCGACGCGACGCTTGAGGCAGCCGCCGCGCTGGCCCGCCAGGAGGGGGTCACCGTGGATGTCTATCCGCGCCAGGGTGATCCCGCCGATGCGATCCTGGACGTCGCCGAGGAGCAGGAGGCGGATCTCATAATCGTGGGCAACAAGGGGATGACGGGCGCCAAGCGCTTCCTGCTTGGCTCGGTGCCCAACAAGGTCTCCCACCATGCGCCGTGCTCGGTGCTGATCATCAGGACGACCTGAGCCCGTTGCGAGCGAACAGCTACGGGAGCTTGCCATGAGATGGCCCGGCGCACTCGGCGGTTCTTTATGGTCGCTCGCCGGGAGCGCGATGGCGTCGCCGGCGCACGTAGCGTGCGCTCGCAGCTGCGGCGATGCCGAGAGGGGCGCGCAGGTTCGCTCGGCCCGGGCCTAGGTTCTTTGGCGGCGCTCCACCGCCGTCGCTTCGCAAGGCCTGCGTCTGAGCGCATACAGCGGCGGGTTAGCCGCGGGATCCCCATCCGGACGCCGCTCAATCGCTCCCACCAGCACTGTCCGCCGCCGAAATAACTTGCCGGCCGAACTTGACTCTTAATCCGCGTCTGGGACGGAGCGAGAGCGCGCAGCGCTCGCTCGCAGCTCCGGAAGCCGCCACCGGCCAGGGAAGGCGCAACATTCGCTGCCCGTCAGAGGAGAGTCGCCGCTTCGATTCCGCAAATTAGAAAACACTTAGCTTGCATTTCCGCGACGGTAGGCCGCGTATCTTACTAGAGACGTTGGCGGCGCAATGACGTCCGCCTAGCAGGAGCGTCACGAGTACCGAGCCAGCCAAGAAAGGCGAGTCACCCGAATCCCTCATGACTGAGGCGCGAGCAGCACCAAGCAGCGATGAGCGCATCGGGCCGACCTGGGGGTCTCGTCTAGTGGGCATCGAGGGGCTCAGGGCGCTAGCGGCGACGAGCGTGCTGGTTCACCACACGGTCACGCACGCGCCGGTCCAGCCCAACCTGGGCTCGATCGGAAAATGGGCGGTGCCGAATCTCGCCAGCGGGTTAACGCTGTTCTTCACGTTGTCGGGCTTCCTGCTGTATCGGCCCTTCGCCGCGGCCGTGATGCGTAATGAGCAGCTTCCCTCGACACACGCATACCTGCGTAACCGGGCGCTGCGAATCCTACCCGCGTACTGGGTCATCTTCATCGCATTTGCTGCGGTCAAGCACATCACAAGCTCGAGAATGCTGATCGAGAACCTGCTGTTGGTCCAGAACTACGATCCCAAGGGAGTTACGACCGGGATCGCGCCCGCGTGGAGCCTGGGCGTGGAGATGGTCTTCTACCTGAGCTTGCCTCTCTTGGCCCTCTACACCATCACGCTTGCCCGCGGGCGTTCGTCGCGCGGACGTATGCGCGTTGCGCTCGTGCCCGCCGGGTTGCTGCTAGCGCTTGGCATCGCAGGAAAGATCGTGGCCAGTCAGACGCTTGCTTCGAGCAGTCAGAGCGAACTGATCGGCAACACCTGGCATGCCGTGCTCGAGCGCAGCTTCCTCGCCCAGGCCGACCTCTTCGCCTTCGGCATGGCTGCCGCGGTAATCGTGCTCGCGGCTGATGACGCCAAACTACGAAACGCTCAGATTCTGCGTTCGCTGGCGGGAGGGGCGGCGGTCGTGATCGCTATCGTCGTCGGCCTCGCCTACGGCAGTTTCGGGCTTGACCAACGCCCTTACAACACGATCACAGCGGCCGCCTGTGCCCTGTTGATCCTGTGGCTGGTGCTGCCTGGCCGCGAGCGCAGATCGCCCGCGCTGGCCGTCCTGAATAGTCGCCTCGTGGTGGGGATCGGAATCATTTCCTACAGCATCTACCTCTGGCATGACCCCATCATCCGCTGGCTTGGAGATCACGGGCACATGGCCAGCGGGGCCGCTGGCCTCGCGGTTAACGTCGTTGTCGTGCTGGCCATCAGCCTCGTGCTGTCGAGCATCACATACAGGTTCGTCGAGGCTCCAGCGATGCGCCACAAGGCACGGATGGTGCCGCGCCGGCTCGACGGAGAACTGCAGGCACCCGAGCCGGCCTCGATGGAGGCCGCTCCATAGGGTTGGGAGCGCATGTAGCGTTTCATGCTTGCACGCGCGCCAGCTGGATGAGACACTCTCGCCGCATGCGAAAACGAGTCCGCGGTAGGGGTAGAGCCCAGCCTGCGGTCAACGTCATCGCCCCCGGTACCGGATAAACAAGGAGAGCAGCTATCCGATGAAGATCTTCGACTTCGATCCCAGCGACTACAGCGACACCTACCGCTCTCAGCAGTGGGTTCATATTCGCGAGGGTGTCAGTGAAGCATTCCATGAGCATCTTCTGGGATACGCTCGCGAGGAGCTGACCGGCCACATGCTCGACAACTTCGCCATCAAGGGCAAGAAGGAGCAGTCGCTGTTCGAGTTTCCCGACGACGTCGAATACCCGGATGAACTGTTTGACATCGTCGCTGAGGTGTGCGGACTAAACCGCGCGGCGATGACGTTGTCTGAGCGCCACATCCAGTGCTATGAGGCGAACGCCGCGCCCGATCCGCCTGCTCACAAGGATCGATTCCCCTCACAGGTGTCCGTGGGACTATCGATCGACATTCCCGAGGATTCCACCCTCGTGCTCTATCCCTACGATCACCGTGGTGTGAACGCCTTCAACAAGGCGGCGGACTTCACGGCCAGCCTCCAACTGGACGAACGCCCTGAGGTGGTACTCAAGAACGCTCGTGAGGTGGAGCTGAAGGATCGGGCGCGCGACGTCGTCATGTTCGCGGGCTCGACCACGTGGCATCTGCGACGCCGCGCGGCAGGATCGCTCAACCTGTATCTCAAGTTTAACGACTTTGGCTGCGACCCTCTCGGTGAGGACCCAGCAACCGCCGAGCTGCGCAGGAGCACCATGTCGGCACTGAAGGTCGCCAATGGGCATGGTCTCGACACGCTGATCCCCGTGGTCTCACGCCGCCTCGACACCGTCTCGCGCGTGTACCTGCGCAACGGGCAGGAAACGTTGCAGGCTGAGCTCTTCGGCGAGCAGCCATTCGGAATCACAGCGCTGCAGTTCGAGGCGCTGCGCGCTCTCGATGGCCGCCGACCCCTCGCCGCCGCTGCCGCCGAGCTGTCCGACCGGGCAGACGCCGCCAAGGCGCGCGCGGCTCTCCTATACCTCGCCGATCGAGGTGCGATCGAGCTCGTTTCGTAGCGCTCGTGAGACACCTCAGTCGGCTGTGGCTGTGTGAAGAGGCAGCGGCGCTCGTGTAAAGAGCCATGCCAAAATGCAGTACTCTCATAGCGATTCTGCGTATCACGGAGGATGGGGGAGCGCTGGAGGGAGAGGACGTGGAGGCACGGCAAGGAACGCAAGGAACGCGACATGAGTGCGAGGGGCGCCCGCGGAGGATCAACAGGATTCTCGGACGAGCCATCGTTCTTGCGCTAGTGGCGGTGGTGGCAGGGCCGGTGGCGAGCGCGCTGGCCACCGTCTCGATCGAAGTCCCCCCTAGCGAAACCGCGACGAACAACCCGCAGCCCTTCTTTGAAGGGCACACGAGCGACTCGGTCGATCCGGTCACGCTCGACATCTACAAAGGATTCCCTGCCAGTGGGGCACCGGTGCAGGCGCCGACGACGCTGCCGGTGGTCGGCACTTGGAGCCTGACGCTCGCTTCCCCGCTGGCCGACGGGAGACTTTCGGCGCGGCGGTCTTGACCGTGAAGGTGACGGGCGAGCTCGTGCCGGTGTTGCCCGCTTTGTCGCCCTGCGTGGCCTGGGCGGCACTGCGTGTTACCGACGCCAACGGCCTGTCGAGCATCGCCTCCCAGACGATTGCAGTGACTCCGGTTCCCCTCCGTCTGATGCAGCCCTTCCCGACCGTACGGATTGTCACTACCCGTTTGGCCTCTCAGATCAAGCTCACGCTGCTCGCGGTACAGGCGCCGGCGGGGGCGCGGATCACGGTCACGTGCGGAGGTCACGGTTGCCCAGCGCGAGTTCAAAGCAAAGTAGCTGCGTCGGGCAAGAGGGGAGCGGCCGCGGTCGAGTTTCGGCGGTTTGAGCGGTCCCTGCGGGTGGGTATGATCCTAAGGATTCGCGTCTCCAAGCCCGGCGAGATCGGTAAGTACACGCGCTTTAGCGTCCTCAGGGGCAGGGCGCCCAGCCGCTTCGACACGTGCCTTGGCCCAGCGGGCGTCAACCCGATGACGTGCCCGTCATCATGACCATTCACATCGAGGCAGCGCTGATCCGCGCTCGCGGTGAGCAAGGTTTCAAGGGAGGGGCGCGAAGAGGGCTCGCGCGAGCGGTAGCCGTCGCGCTTGTGGCGCTCGCCGTGGGTCCGGCAGACGCGGTCATGGCCGAAGGGCCCAAGCTCACGATTACCAGCCCGGCGAATGGGAGCGCCATCAACAACCAGCTACCCTTCTTCAGCAGAACGACGAATGACCCCTTCGATGTGGAAACGGAAATGTTCGACCCGGTGAGGCTCAACATATATGCCGGGACCGTCGTAGGAGAGGGCGAACCCCTGCAAGCGTTGGTGACCCCGTCACTTGCGACGGATGGCACGTGGTCCCTCGTCGCCACCCAAGCGCTCCCTGACGGCGTCTACACGGCGCAGGCGACACAGGCCACCGGCGAAAGCGAACCCGTGACCTTCACGGTGGACACCACGCCGCCAGGCATCACCCTGACGTGGCCGGCCAACGGGAGCTCGTCGAGCAGCGGGTCGCAGCTCGTTGCAGGAGCTGCGGGCACGAGCGAAGGCGACCTGCCCACCATCACAATCCGGTTGTTCTCGGGGTCGAGCACCGAATCGTCGGCCGGTCTTGAGAGCCTCGCGGTGCAAGCCGCGAACGGAGGCTGGTCGGTCATATTGGGCGGACTGAGCCCCGGCACGTATACCGTTCGTGCCGAACAATCCGACAGAGCGGGGAATGTCGGCACGAGTGCGCCTGCGACCTTTACGGTACGGGCTCCTGCCTCCCCACCTCCACCGGTGGCGTCGTTTACGTGGTTTCCGGCCGCGCCCACGACGGGCCAGAGTATCTCGCTCGTGTCGAATTCGAGCGATGCGACCAGTCCGATCACCGCTTTCGCCTGGGATCGCGCGGGCGGCGGCGCGTTCCGCCCGGGGGGACAAGTGTTCACCACGTCGTACTCCACTCCCGGGCGTCATATCGTGCAGCTGCGTGTCACCGCCGCCGACGGCCTCTCGAGTGTCGTCAGCGAGACGATCCCCGTGACCCGGCCTCCACTCGTGCTCATGCAGCCCTTCCCGATCGTTCGAATCGCCGGCTCTGAGACCTCCTCGGGCGTAGACCTCGCCCTGCTCACGGCCCAGGCGCCCACCGGGGGCTCGGGTCACGGTGACCTGTCGAGGGCGTCGCTGCCCGACACAGTCAGAGAGCAAGGTCGCCGCATCGAGCCGGAGCCGGAGCAAGGGCGGAACGCTCACACTCGCGTTCCGGCGGTTCGAGCGTTCCCTGCCGGCCGGTGTGATTCTGGAGATCAGAATCTCGAAGCCGGGGGAGATCGGCAAGTACACGCGCTTTACGATTCGCCGCGGCAAGCCCCCTGCGCGTGTCGACATGTGTCTCGGTCCGATGGACCCCGCGCCGATTGCGTGCCCGTCGGCATGAACTTCGTGCGTATCGAGAAGCCGGTGATCCACGTGGATCGAGAACGCGTCCGCGTCGACGCTCGCGGGCCGATCGCCATCGCAGCATCGTTGTGCGTGGTGTTCGCCTGCTTCTTTGCGATCGGCCGCGTGACGAGGGAAGGGAGCGCTTCTCAGGCCGAAGCGTCCTCGAACACGTCTGACATATCCCCCGGAGCGTCGATCCCGGTGCGCCTCAGCAGCGCCGCCCCGCTCGACAACGGGGTGCCCGCGAGCCGACCCGTCCCTGTTCGCCAGGCGAGCCAGCCGGTCTCGACCCAGGCGAGCTCGGCCACTGTGCCGGCGTTCACGCCGCAGCTATCTCCTGCGCGCGTGCCTCCTAGTCCCGCGCCCCCGTCGCAGCCGCCGCCATCGATCCCGTCCGCGCCCGCGCCGCCACAGGCTTCGCCTGCTGTTGAATCCCCCGCACCCAAAGGCGGATCATCGGGAAGCGGAAGTGGCCGTTCGACGCCTTCCTCCGGTGGCGGTGGCTCCTTCGAAAGCTCAGGCTGAAGCCAATGGGCGACTCCAACCGCGGTCTGCGCGCCGTCGCGGGATTGGTCCTTGTCCTCGTCGCGATTCTCGGCTATGTGGCTGGGCATGGTCGACGCTCGGCTGGCGTGTCTGAAAAGACGCGGGTCGTGGGCACCGCGAGCGTCCTATTCGAGGCCCCCGCGGCCTGGCAACCGAGTTACGCGGCCCCCGAAATCCCCGGCCTCACCTTTTCCCACGTGCTCGCATTGGCCCCAGACGGCGACGCCGCTCACGTGGGCCTGGTCGCCGGGCAGTTGGCAGGGGCCGAAGCGAGTCCGCTCTCCACACGGTTCGTGGCGCGGCTGCCCACGGTTCCAGGCACCGAGGTAGTGGACCTGAACGAAACCCAGGCCTACCGGTACTCGCAGCTGAGTGTTCCAGGATTCGACCGGATGCTCGTCCTCTACGCGATCCCGAACCCCAAGGGCAATCCGACGGCCGTGGCCTGCTATGCGTCGTCCGCATTCTCAGCGTACATGCGGACATGCGAACACATCGTGGCTACGCTAACGCTGGTCGGCCGGTCTCCCGAGGATGAACTGGCGCCCGATCCCGGTTTCGCCGGTCACGTGAGCGCGTTGATCGGAGTGCTGGACGGGCAACGCGTCGCACTGAGGGCCGAAATGCGCAGGCGCGCGACGCTCGCCACTGTGCACCAACTCGCGGCGCGTCTGGCTGACCGGTTTGCTACCGCGGCTGCATCACTTTCCCTCCTGGTCCCGCCCCCCGCAGCGGCGCGGGCCCGCACAATGCTGTCCGTCTCGATCTCCCAGGCGCGCGAAGCATATGCCGCGCTTGCTGCCGCGGCAGGAGCGGAACGCCTCTCCGACTACGAAGTTGCGCAAAGGCGAGTCTACGGAGCCGAGGCGAGCGTGAGCAACGCGCTCGAGAACCTGGCCACGCTCGGCTACGATTAGCGGAGGTAGGCCTCGCGAGGATGCGCATCCTGGTCACTGGCGCCAGCGGCTTCATCGGCGCGGTTCTCTGCAGTCAGCTGCTCGAGCGAGGGCATGAGGTCGGCGCACTGGTACGCCGAACTGGCTCGGCGCCTCACGGAACGCGTGGTCTGGTCGGTGACCTGAGAGGTGGCCCGGGCTTGAGCGAGACCTTGGCGATTGAGCGTCCCGACTGCGTCATCCATCTCGCCGCGGAGATCGCCTCCCAGCGCAGTGAAAGCAAGATCCTGGAGGTCAACGTGCAGGGTACGCAGCGGCTGCTGCGCCCCAGAGCTTTTTCCCACCAACTGGCCGAGAAGACTAGCCCCGAAGCAGACCCTTCAGCAGTTGCTCGCCATGCCCGGAGATCGGCCCCGCCATTGCTCCATGGCGGACCGGCGAGACGGGGCGTGTGCCGCCGTCCGGTTCGTCGTCGTGTATATTGTCCAGATACCAGCCGGGGCGTCGCAGCGACGCTCCGGAGAACTTCATGTCACGGAGGACCCCGAGGTCATGTCACGGAGGACAATTGATGTCGCGTAGAGCGCTGTTCGCGGCTGCCCCACTCGCCACGCTCTGCCTGTGGTTGGTTCCGGCGTCTGCCAATGCCCTGTTCACACAGTGCCCTCCTTTTGGCAAAGACAAAGGCTGCCAGTTTCTCGTTGTCGTTAGCGACGGCGGCGCCCAGGTCGTGCAAGACCCGACACAGGGACCTTATGACAAGGGCGAAGAGGACGCCCTGCTCGCTGTTCAAAACAACTCCTCGAAGCCGATCTCTTCCATTGGGTTGTATGCCAAAGACGACATCTTTGCGTTCGACAACGACGGGCTTTGCAACACTCTGGGCGAACCCCAGGCGCCTGGTTGCGTCGTGCTCGCCAAGAACAGCGCCAAACAGCCGACGAAATCGCCCGGCGCCGAATGCCCGCCGGAAAAAGAAGCCTGCGGCCTTCCCTCGCCTCCGGGTGAGCCGCCCGGCATCAGTTTCCCGGCGGGCATCAGGATCAACGGCTATAGCGCCAATGGTGACCCGGTAACCGGCTACGAGGGTCCCACCTCCTGGTTCTCGAACCTGTCTTCCGGTGCGAATGAGGGCGTGGTGAACTTCGCGCCGGCGATTGCGCCGGGGTCCTCAGCATATTTCACGCTGGAGTCGCCGCCGCGAGGCGAGGTCCCGGCGGCCCTGGCGCCAACCTCTATATCCACAGTTCAATCAGGCGACGGTTTCGTCGGTACGTCGATCACCGTGCCGGTCGGTAAGCAGGTGACCGACAGGGCACAAATCGCCGGCTCCCAGGTGGCCGGTGCTTCGGGGACCGTCACATACGTTCTCTACAAGGACAACAAGTGCACGGCTCCAGCGTCGGCGGGTAGCACCACCGCCGTGGTGAACGGGATCGCCGTCAGCTCGGCAGCGGTCGAGCCAGGGCCTGGCACCTACTACTGGAAGACCACTTACAGCGGAGATTCGGTGAATGCGCCGTCGGCGGACACCTGTGGCGGCGAGGTGCTGCAGGTCGCCAGAGCGGCGAACCTGAACCTTCCCCCGAGCACGATCTGCCTGAGCAAACGGCGCTTCATCGCCCACCCTCGCGCTCCGTGGCACGTCACGCTCACGAAGGTGGAGGTAACGATCAACGGGACGCTCAAGTTCTCGGGCAAGCTCAGCGGGCGACACACCACGATCGATCTCCGCGGGCTGCCTCGGGGAACCTTCCGCGTCGCGATGATCGTGACGTCCTCGAGCAGGCACGTCTACGTCGACGTCCGGACGTTTCACACCTGCATTCCAGGCCGCCACCCCAAGAAGAAGAAGAGGAAGTGACCACGCCTGATCCGTCGGTTTGCCAATGAGAAGGTGATGGAGAGAGACAAGGCGTCGCTCGACATGGGTTAGCTGCGGGAGGAGTCACTGGCGGACACGGCCCGCACCGTCGGCGCGCTCGACCGTTCGCACCTGCACTGCAGCTCGCGGGATCCTGCTAGGGCTCGCGACGGATGAGGCGAGCATGGCCGAGCTGTGCTGCGATCAAGATTGCCACGTTGGGCCGAATCGCGCAGCGACTCTGGCATCGATTCTCGCTGGCCGGAGCGCCGCCCTCAGCGTACGTCCACTCGAGTCAGGCCCTCACGGGCGGCCTGAGCTATGTCCGCTCCGGCGCCCATCAGCTCGCGGGCAGCAACCAGCCGGGCCCCCGTCGCCTGCCCGACCAGGGGTCCGTGAGATATCGCGGGGTGACCTACGGAGTGTCGTCGTTCGTCGCCACGACGGCGGCCGGGTCGGTTCGGGTCTACCTACTCGTCCCTTAGCCCGCGCGCAGCATGCTTTTTGTCTCAACCGCAGGCGCGCTCGAGGCGTCGATCGGCAGAGTTGCCCGCGCGGCCGACGGGGCCGCTCGTCAGGTAACGCCAAGAGCGGTGTGTGCGGGCGAGGACGAAGGCCTGAATGCCTGCTTCCGGAGTGCGGGCGCACACGACGGCGAGGCTTGAGTTCGAGCGAGACACGTACACACCGTGCACCTCGGAGGAGCTGCCGTCGTTGGCGGTGAAGTACGCCATGATCGCCGCCCGCTCCGACCTGGAGGCTGGCCTCGCTGACGCGCTCGCCGCGAGCGCGTCAGCGGCGGTCGTTGCGGTCAGGACGAGGACGGAGACGGCGGCGATGAGAGATGAGCGGAACCCCATGGTGGGAGACCCTAACGTGCGCGGGTGGCCGTCAACCAGGATGAGCGAAGTCTCATTGACTCACCTCCGCCGTGACCGCTGCCGGTCGACCAGGAGCGACGTCAAGCAGACGGCGAGCACGAGCAGCGCCACAACCGCGACTACGGCGAGCCCCGGCGCGAGCAGGACCACCGACGAGGGAGTTCGTTGCGTTGATGCGCTCCCACCCGGGTGGCACCCTCATTATCAGCGTCGGGCACCTCCCCGGTTCGGACGCGACCGAGGTGGTTTCGGCGACGCTGCGTGTCGTGTTCCCTGTCGTGGCCGCGACGTTGTGAGCGAAACGAACTCGCTCGTGGTGGCGAGCACTCAGGGCCTGTGACGGGTCCGTCGATCTTGCGGCATGCCCCCGCCCAGAGATAGCGGTTGCGACTAGCGCATGCCCCCCTCTCGCTTTTGATTGGGCCAACGATCCCCGCTTCTGGACCATAGCTCAGCGGTTCCGCCGATCTTCAACCCAACG
>CAAGKR010193310.1_pt1 | contig 10927 bp, 9 predicted proteins | sample 2556971 | NCBI WGS metagenome assembly CAAGKR01 (sample SAMEA5207829, study PRJEB30636) | soil metagenome | biome: forest; feature: boreal; material: soil | place: USA | collected 2011-09 | depth 1 m
CTTGCCGAGCGAGCCGCCCATGATGAGCGCTTGGGTCTCCATCGGCAGGTTCTCGACGACCTCCGAGTAACCGAGTGGGTCACCCATGCCCTCCGGGTGCGGGAAGTCGGATCCGAACATGAGGTGGTCGGCGGGAATGAGCTCCAGCAAACTCGCCGGATCGGGGTCGTGGAAGATGTGCACCCACACGTTGCGCTTGAACACTTCGTACGGGTCCTCGTCGAACAACACCGACTGCCGCTCGCTGACACGCTGCAGCTTCGCGACGAACGGGCGGATCCAGGAGCTCTCGAACTCGACCGGCGCGAACTTCAACGTGGGGAACCGAGTGGCGAGCTCGTGGCCGATGATCGAGGCCATCGCGTCGACGAGGTTCGACTTCTCCGACATGAGAGCCATGAAGCCGGGCGACCCGTTGCTGACGAACGCGCGGAACTCGCGGTCGCCGAGGCCTTCCCAGTCGTTGATGTAACGCTGGTAGCCGCTGTCGCCCGAGTGCATGCCGACCACGATGTCGAGCTCGGAGACGAGCTCCCAGAACGGGTCGAACTCGGGAAGCGCAAACGACTTCCGTCCCGTGTACGTGGGTACGGGCGCCACGCGCAAGAGGAACGCCTTGGCGCCGTTCTCCGCAACCCACTGGAGCTCCTCGATCGCCTTGTCCATCCTGGAGAGGCTGATGATCGGCGTGGGGTAGATGGCGTCGGCGTAGTTGAACGTCCAATGCTCGAGCATCCACTCGTTGAGCGCGTGGACGACGGCGCACGCGGCGTCGGGGTCGTCGGCGAGGCGCTCTTCGACGACGCTGGCGAGCGTCGGCCACATGAGCGCGCGGTCGATGCCCATGTCCTTCATGAGCGCGAGCCGGGGCTCCGGGTCGAAGAAGGCATCGTGCGCCGGCATGATCTTCGGCTTCGCTCCCCGCGTGTCGGCTTGCTTGCCGCGCGAGGGCGCGTGCTCACGCCCATAGCCCCCGGGGACCGCCACCACGTTGAAGGTGGGGTTCGGGATGTAGTCGCTGAGCTTGTCCTTGATGGCGAGCTTGCTCCGCCCGTTGATCTCGACGTACTTGATGACGCCGTCGAACTCCTTGGGGATGAACTTCGTGAGCGCATCCTTGTTCTCGTACATGTGGTTGTCGGCGTCGAAGGTGGGATAAGGGAGACGACGCTCCCGCATGTAGACGAAGCTTTCTTCCGCCATTCGAACCGTCCCCCTGGGCCGTGGCCCCGTCGGTCTCCACTACGTTCGATCGAGGTTAAAGCTTACAACTCAGGCGGCGCAATTAGGCCGGGTACGATTCATTGGCCAAGGCCGCGCGGCCCTTCGAAACGGAGATCCGAGATGTCACGCAAGCTCCCGTACCCGGTGTTCGACGCCGACAACCACATGTACGAGGCGAAGGACGCTTTCACGCGGTATCTCCCGGATCAGTACGCAGGCGTGATCAAGTACGTGGAGATCAACGGTCGGACGAAGATCGCGATCAAGAACAAGATCAGCGAGTACATCCCGAACCCCACATTCAACAAGGTCGCCCCGCCCGGCGCGCAGGAGCTCGAGTTCCGGCTCAAGAACCCGTCGTCGACGACGAGGCCCGAAGACATCCAGCTCGAGCCGCCGCCGAAGTACATCGAGGCGCTCCCGGGGTTCTTCGACCCCGAGGCCCGATTGATGCTCATGGACGAGCTCAGCATCGACCGGGCGATGATGTGGCCGACGCTCGCCAGCCTGCTCGAGGAACGGCTCGCCGACGACCCCGTCGTCACCCACGTGGTCATCCACGCGTTCAACCAGTGGATGCACGACCAGTGGACGTTCAACTTCGACGGCCGCATCTTCCCGACCCCCGTCATCACGCTCCCGATCGTCGACAAGGCGATCGAGGAGCTCGAGTGGGTCGTGTCGCGGGGGGCCAAAGCCATCCTCATCCGCCCGGCGCCGGTCCCCGACTTCAACGGTCGTCGCCGCTCGTTCGCGCTGCCCGAGTTCGACCCGTTCTGGGCCGCGGTGGAAGAGGCCGACGTCGTCGTCGGCATGCACGCGTCCGACAGTGGGGACCAGCGGTACCTCAACGAGTGGGAAGGCCACGACGGCGAGTTCCTGCCGTTCGAAACCCGGCAGTCAGGCTTCAGTGCGCTGTTCCACGCGGACAGCCGCATGATCAGCGATGTGGTCGCGTCGGCGGTGGGCCACGGCCTCACCTCGCGCTTCCCGAAGCTTCGGATTATGCCGGTGGAGAACGGCAGCGCGTGGGTACGCCCGCTGGTCGACAAGTTCCAGAAGGTCTACGAGCGCTCACCCAAGTCGTTCGACGAGGATCCGATGGTCGCGTTCAAGCGCTGCATCTACGTGCACCCGTTCCACGAGGAAGACCCGGTGGGTCTGGTCGACCTGATCGGTGCCGAGAACGTCGTGTTCGGGTCCGACTTCCCTCACCCCGAGGGCATGTTCGACCCGGTCACGTTCGTCGACCAGCTCGATGGCCTCACCGAGGACGACAAAGCCAAAGTGATGGGCGGCAACCTCGCCCGCATCATGAAGGTGGCCGCCTAACCCCACCAACTTGCGTCAGCGGCGGGGTCTATACACCGTCTGTTGACGCAGGTTCGTTCTGGTTGGCCGCGTCGGCGGCCTTCTCGCTCGGCTTTTGGCCGCGGGCGATCATCTCTTGGCGGGCGGCTTGGGCGTCGCTCGTTTGCGCGATGACCGCCATGACGTCGTTCGACATCTGCCAGTGCATGCGCATGCCCATGAGCTCCCACGCGCGCGACACGAGCTGCTTCGTGGCCATCAGCGTGGAGAGCGGCGCCTTGGCCACGTGCGCGGCGAACTCCTCAACCGTCGCTTCGAGCTCGGCGCGCGGAACGACGCGGTTCACCATGCCCATGCGCAGCGCATCCTCGGCGTTCACCATCTGCGCGGTGTAGAGGTACTCGTAGGCGCGCTTCCAATTCATGAACAGCCACGGCTCGATCATCGTCTCGCCGCCCGGGAAGCCCAATCCCTGCACGAGCGGCATCTGGAAGAACGCGTCGTCCGACGCGATGGTGACGTCGGGAAGGAGCGCCCAATACGTGCCGCCCCCGAGCGCGTAGCCGTGCACCTGCGCGATGGTCGGCTTGCGGAACTCCCAGAGCCGCTGCGTGGGTTTGAGGAAAAGGTCGGCTTGCGCCTTCCAGACCGAGTTCCAACGCTCACGGTTCTCGGTGAACTCGGGGTAGGGGTCTCCTCCGCCGACGGCGTGACCGGCGCAGAAGCCGTTGCCGTTGGCCTTGATGATCACGACCTTCACGTCGTAGTCGCGATCGGCCAGGGTGAGCGCGTCGTCGAACGCGTGCACCATCTCCGACGACTGCGCGTTGGCCTTCTCGGGCCAGTTGAGGATCAGCCGCGCGATCGGGCCGTCCGTCTCGTAGATCACGGGTCCGAGATCGCGACGCTCCATCACGTACTCCTCACGTCACCACTTGAAGTCGTATTCCAACGGCGCGATGAGCCGGTACGGAAGAAATGCGACCGACTCGTACACGCCGCCGTGCGCCGGGTACCGGCCGAGCGGGCCGATATACCGGAGTGTGCGCTCGAACCGTTCCATGACGACGGAGGGGTCGTCCTCGAGCAACAGGATGTGCAGGAGGAGATCCTGTTCGTCCGCTTCGATGGACTCGAAGCGCATCGCCGCCAGCACCCCTTCGACGGCCAGAAGGTCGACGAGATGCGTGTCGCGCCACCAGCGCACAGCGTCGTCACGTTGATCGGCTGACGGAGCGCGCCCGAGCGCGACCACCAGGCCGCGATGCGCGATATACGGCACCGCTTCGTCGCTCACCAGCACCGACGCTCGGGTGAACGTCTCGCCGAGCCGCCAGCGCCGGACGAACGGCACCTTGCCGCTGCGCCAGAAACGCCCGGCCTTGATGATCCCGCGGTCTTTGGTGGTCCAGCCCGCCGCGGCCTCAACGCCGGCGAAGTCGGACCCGCCGAGGTAATACATCGTGAGGTACGGGGGATGCGCGCCGGTGAGGTCGCTACCGCCACCCCCGAGATCTTGGAGATCACGCGGCGCGACGTAGCGCTTCGCCATGAGCACGTCGGGCTTCGAGACGTGCTCCGGAAGGTGATCGAGGTCGTACCAGCGGTTGTACTCCTCGGTCTCTTCACGCGGGATGTCGAGCAACGCGAGCAGGATTCCGGCAACTTCCATGACGCGTCACGCTACGACGCGCCACAGATGCAGACAACCGAGGTTCGTGGCTACCGTGCCGACGATGAGAGCTGCGCGATGTCTCGCCTACGGACCGCCCGAGAGTGTCGTGGTGGAAGACCTCCCCGACCCAGTGCCCGAAGCGGGCGAGGTGCTGGTCCGGATCGAGGCCGCGGCGCTCAACTATCCCGACGTGCTCATCGTGGCCAACGAGTACCAGATCTCGATCCCGCCCCCGTTCACGCCCGGCAGCGAGTTCGCGGGAGTGGTGGCCGCGGTCGGGAGCGACGTCACCGACTTCGAACCCGGCGACCGCGTGGTCTCCACGACCTTCGTCGGCGCGTTCGCGCAGCTGGCGTGCCTGCCCGCGCACGCGGTCCAGCGGGTTCCCGATGGCGTCACCAGCGCGGAGGCGGCCGCGTTCGGAGTGGTCTACGCGACGGCGTACCACGCGTTACGCAGCGTGGCCGCGGTCGAGGCCGGCGACTGGGTCGTGGTGCTCGGCGCCGCGGGTGGAGTCGGCCTTGCCTGCGTCGAGTTGGCCCGACTCCTCGGTGCGCGCGTGCTCGCGGCCGCGTCGTCGCCCGAGAAGCTCGAGGTCTGCCGTGCCGCCGGCGCGGAGGCCGTCATCGACTACGAGACCGAGGACTTGAAGGAGCGCATCAAGGAGATCACCGGCGGCGGCGCCGACGTGGTCCTCGACCCGGTGGGCGGTCGGTACGCGGAACAGGCCCTCCGCGCGACGCGATGGGGCGGCCGTTTCGTGACGCTCGGGTTTGCGTCGGGCGAGATCCCGCGCATCCCGCTGAATCTCGTGTTACTGAAGGGCGTGATCGTGAAGGGCTTCGAGATCCGCACGTTCGCGCAGCACGCACCCGCGGAGTCCCGTCGCGACCGCGAGGAGCTCGATGCGCTGTTCAACGCCGGGACGCTCCGCCCGCACGTGTCCGCGGTCTACTCGCTCGACCAGGTCGGCGAGGCGCTCGCCGCGCTGGCCGAACGTCGGGCGGTGGGCAAAGTCGTCATCGACCCTTGGATGGAGTGAGCCCGTGCATGGAGTGAACCGGTGACAAAACGCACGCCGCTCCCGGTGCTGCTCCAGCGTCGGAGCACCGACGAGTACGCACCGCTTCCGCTCACCGAACGCGATCGACGCGTCCGCGCGCACGTCGCCGAACAGGTCGCAGCCGGAGCGGCTGCGCTCGCGCGATCGGAATCGCTCTACGCGACGAGCCGGGTCGGTACCGCCGCCGGATTGCTCGCCCTGAACGCAGAGTTCGGCGACGAGTACTACCGCGTGCCTTCCGAGGCCGCGCTCGACGCCGACGCCGCGGAGTCCGCGCTCGGCGGCAATCAGCTGCTCATCGACGTGCAGACGCACTACATCGCGGCTCGCGCCGACAACGTGACGCTCGAGGCATCGACGATGCAGATGTACCGGAACCTCGCACCGGGCTGGTGGGACGGGATCGACGGCATGACCGTCTACGACTTCACCGAGTACCTGCGCTGCGTGTTCCTCGAGTCCGACGTCGACGTCGCCGTGCTCACGTCGAATCCCGGCGTCACCGAGCGGCGCATGTTGTTCAACGCGGAGCTGGCCGGAACCCGCGAGGTCGTCGATCGGCTGGCCGGAACCGGGCGACTCCTCAACCACGCGGTCGTCCATCCGAACGTCGGCGAGACGGAAGAGATGGAGGCCTGGCGCGACCACTTCAAGCCGGTCGGGTGGAAGGTGTACACGCTCGGCAAGCTCGTCGACGGGGGGTGGGTGTCGACGTGGCGACTCGACGACGACGACGGGCACCGGTTCCTCGACGAGGCGGAGCGCCTCGGCGTGCCGCTCGTCTGCGCACACAAGGGCATCGCGTTCCACGCAGCCGCGGGATCACCCGAAGACGTCGGGCCTGCGGCGAGGGCCCACCCGAACGTCAACTTCGTGATCTACCACTCCGGGTATGAATTTCCCGACAACGAAGGCGAGGTCGAAGGACCCTTCAGCGAGGCGACGGCGGACGTGGGCGTGAACCGGCTGATTTCCACGCTGCGCGAGCACCGCCTCGGCCCCGGCGACAACGTCTCTGCCGAGCTCGGCACCACCTGGTTCTGTCTCGTGAGACGGCCCGATGCCGCCGCGCACGTGCTCGGGAAGCTCTTGGCCGAACTGGGCGAGGACAACGTCATCTGGGGGAGCGACTCGATCTGGTACGGACCGAACCGGCCCGTCGTCGACGCATTCCGCGCGTTCCAGATCCCCGAGCGCATGCGCGTCGAGTTCGGCTACCCCGAGCTCACGCCGCAGGTGAAAGAGAAGATCCTCGGGCTCAACGCCGCGCGCCTCTACGGGATCGACGCCGCGGCTGCACGCGGTCGGCGTGGCCGCGACGACCTCGGATGGATCAGTGCGGCGCGCGCCGAGTTCGAGCGCACCGGCGTGCCGATCTCGAGCTGAGCGGTAGGGTCGGAACCATGCTGTACATCAACGGGGAATGGCGGGCAGCCGCCTCTGGCCGCACCTTCGAATCTCGGAACCCCGCGACCGGCGAGGTCATCGATTCGGTCGCGGATGCTGGCGTCGAGGACGTGCGGGCCGCGGTCATTGCCGCCTCGGCCGCGTTCGAACCGTGGGCAGCGCGCACGGCTTACGAACGGTCGGCGGTCCTCTACCAGGCGTATCAGCTCATGCTCGAGCGCCGTGAGGCGTTGGCGAAGCTCATGACCGAAGAGCAGGGTAAACCGATCCGCATGGCCCGTAACGAGGTCGGGTACGCCGCCGACTTCCTCCTCTGGTTCGCGGAGGAAGCAAAGCGCGTGTACGGCCAGACCATTCCGTCGGCGCGCGCGGATCAGCGGTTTCTCGTGCTGCGTCAACCCGTTGGTGTGGTCGGTGCGATCACCCCGTGGAACTACCCGGTGTCGATGCTCACCCGCAAGATCGCGCCCGCCCTGGCCGCGGGTTGCACCATCGTGATCAAGCCCGCGGAGCAGACCCCGCTCCTCGCGGTCGAGGTCTTCAAGATCTTCGAGGAGATCGGCGTTCCCGAGGGAGTGGTCAACCTCGTCACCACGAGCGATCCGGAGAACGTGGGTGGCGAGTTGGTCACCAACCCGATGGTGCGCAAGATCACCTTCACCGGCTCGACCGAGGTCGGCAAGCTCATCGCGCAACAGGCGGCCGCGCAGGTCAAGCGCGTCAGCATGGAACTCGGTGGCCACGCGCCGTTCATCGTGCTCGACGACGCCGATCCCGTGCACGCGGCGAAGGGTGCGGCGGCGGTGAAGTTCCTCAACACCGGACAAGCGTGCATCTGCCCGAATCGTCTCTTCGTCCAACGCGGGCTCGCGGAGCAGTTCGTCGCCACGCTCGAGCAACGCTTCCAGGCGCTCAAGGCCGGCAGCGGGCTCGTCGACGGCGTCACCGTCGGACCGCTGATCGACGATCAGGCCATGGCGAAGATGGAGCACCAAGTGTCAGACGCGCTCGACAAGGGCGCTCGCCTCGTGACCGGTGGTGCGCGGCTCACCGACGACGGCCTCGACGCCGGCTACTTCTACGCGCCCACGCTGCTCGCCGACGTCACGCCCGACATGCTCATCTACCGCGAGGAGACCTTCGGGCCCGTCGCGCCGGTGATCGTGTTCGACGACGACGACGAAGCGATCGCGATGGCCAACGACACCGACTACGGCCTCGCCTCGTACGTGTACACGAACAACCTGTCGCGCGCGTTCAAGGTGATGGAGCGGCTGCGGTTCGGGATGGTGGGCGTGAACGACATCAACCCAACGTCGGCGGCGGCTCCGTTCGGCGGCGTGAAGCAGAGTGGGCTCGGCGTCGAGGGTGCGCGCGAAGGTATCGACGAGTACCTCGACACCAAGCTCGTCGGTCTGTCGATCTGATCCGCGACGCTTCGTCAGGTGTTCTGGAGCTCGGCGCGCCCGTGCTTGATCACCATCGCGCCGGCTGAGCTGGCCTCGAACGCGAGTGCTCGGCCACCGTCGGCCGTTTCACCGGCGTCGTACACGTCGACCGTGAGCTCCTGACGCGGGAACACCGGCGAGGAGAAGCGGCAGGCAAGCCGGCGCAATCGAGTCGCGTCACCGTGAGCCCCGAGCTTCACCACTGCCCCACTGCACATCGCGAAGGTGCAGAGACCCTGGAGGAACTTTCCGGGGAAGCCGACACGGCGCGCTGCTTCGTCGTCGATGTGCATCGGCGCGTGATCCGTGGAAGCACCGGCGTACCGGAACGTCTGATCACCGGAAACGGCGAAGACATGGCTGCCAATCAGCCTCTGCCGCGCGCTCTCCGGAAACGTATGGTCGGCGAGGTCGGGCCCCGCTTCGGCTCGAATCGTGCCGCCGAGATAGAGCGTCGACCAGAAGTGCTCCACCAAGGGCGCGCCGTGTTCGTCGCTCACCAGGACCCGCTGGGTGACCATGACACCGGCCGGCGTCTGCTTGGCGCAATGCGTGTGCGCGGCCCACTGCACCGCGACACCGGGGCGCACCGGCTCGTGGAAGTACACGTCGTGCTCGCCGTGCACCCCGCCGCGGATGCCTTCGATCGCCCCGGGCTCGACACATTGCGCGTTGGCCACGAGGTACGCGGGGAGGATCAACGAGACGGTGTACAACGGTGGCACCGCGTCACCCTCGACATAGACCGGATTGGGATCGTTCGTGGCCAAGGCGTACGCGATCGCCGCGTCGTCGTCGATCCGGCCCGTATGCCTGTCGAACGTCTTGCCTACGTGAATCATCGGGGTTGACGTAGTAGGGCCTCCTGCGCAATCGACGCTGCCAACGTGCCCGCGCGGTCGTGGATCGTTCCGACGTACGCCCCGCGCGCGCCGGCGACGGACACCGGTTGCAGGTCGAGCAACATCCACTGGTTCACGGGTATCGATCGGTGGAACCACACCGCATGGTCGAGACTCGGCCCTCCGATGCCGGTGTTCCCCGGCACCGAGTTGAACGCCCACCCCATGTCGGAGACGTAGGTGAGCACGCACGCCCGGGTCACCCGGTCGTCGGGAAGCTCGGCACGCGGCCGCACCCACATCCGGCTCGATTGCCAGAGATCCCCGCTCCCTGGCGACACGTAGCGCAGGTCGAACATCGCGTTGTGGCCGATCCGTTCGTGTTCCGGCATCGACTCCGGCTCGCCCGCGTCGGCCGGCAGGCTCGGGAGTTGGTAGTCGATGCCGGTCTCGTCCACGTGGAACGACGCCAGCGCGCTGAAGATCACTTCGCCGTCCTGGATCGCGTTCACGTGACGCGCGGAGAACGAGCCTCCATCTCGATCACGGTCCACCGCCATGATCGTGGAGTGGTCCGGACGCCCGCCGCGGAGGAAGTACCCGTGTATCGAGTGGGGATGCCGGCCCTCGGGCACGGTGTGCGCGGCGGCTCTGAGCGCCTGCGCAGCCACTTGGCCACCGTAGAGATGGGGCATGAACTGCTCAGCCGGATTCCCCGCGCGGTAGAGGTTGGTATCGATCTCTTCGAGCGTGAGCAGCTCGAGCAGAACCTCGGCGGGGTCGGTTTCTCCGGAGTCTGTGTCGGGGTTGAAGGCCGTCATGTTTGCCCAAACGGCGAGGCGCCCGAGCCGCGGAACTCCGCGCCACCGCGTAGGCCGGGGTGACGAGTTCGGAACGCGAGCGTGTCGAGCGCGACACCGATCTCCTCGGGTGCCCACTTCCGATCGCCGCCCGGCACCGTGACGGTCACGTTCGGTGTCCAGGGTCGGTAGTGCGTGACCGAGGCACCGATCGAGAGGAAGACCTGGCCGGTGACGTGACTCGACAGGTCGGATGCGAGCCAGGTGACGAGCGGTGCGACATTGCCGGGATCACGCGGATCGAACTCGGTGTACTGGTCGGGTTCGAGCGGAGGCTCGTCGGTACCTTGGGTCATGGTGATCAACCGGGTGGTGCCCGACGGCGCAACGCAGTTGGCGCGCACGCCGTAGCGCTCCATCTCGAGTGCGAGCGCGATGGTGAACATCGCGATGCCCCCTTTGGCGGCCGCGTAGTTCGTCTGACCGATATTGCCTTCGAGCCCGACGAGCGAGCTCGTGCAGACGACCGATGCATGCACCGGGCCGTCGATCTCCTTCGAGCGGTCCCGCCAGTACGCACACGCGTGCCGACTCGGCGCGAAGTGCCCTCTGAGGTGGACCTTGACGACGGCATCCCAGTCGTCCTCGTCCATGTTGAAGATCATCCGGTCGCGCAGGATGCCCGCGTTGTTCACGAGCACATCCAGACCGCCGAAGGTGTCGACCGCCTGTTGCACCATGTTGCGGGCGCCGTCGAAGTCGGAGACGTCGTCGAAGTTGGCGACCGCCTCGCCCCCACGGGCACGGATGATCTCGGCAACGTCGTCAGCCGGACCGCGGTCGGCACCCTCGCCTCGGGCCGAGCCACCGAGGTCGTTCACCACGACGCGCGCGCCGGCTGCGGCGAGGTCCAACGCGTGTCCGCGACCGACCCCGTGACCGGCACCGGTGACGATTGCGACTTTTCCGTCCAGGATGCCCACGACGGCTCCCTTGTTCATCGGTGAATGTTCTTCGGGTGAAGTCTCGTTTCAGGAGAGCGAGACACACTCGCGCATCTCGCGTCGCGCGCACCACGGCGACCCGGCATCTGACGCGCCTCGCCATTGACGGCAGAATGTCCCGGCCCGACCCCGACCCCGAACCCGGACCCGGAC
>CAAGKR010374679.1_pt1 | contig 10927 bp, 11 predicted proteins | sample 2556971 | NCBI WGS metagenome assembly CAAGKR01 (sample SAMEA5207829, study PRJEB30636) | soil metagenome | biome: forest; feature: boreal; material: soil | place: USA | collected 2011-09 | depth 1 m
CCGCGCGTCATCGGCACCAGGTGCGGGACGAAGGTTACCCTCAGGCCGTCCCGAGTCAGCAATCCGAGCTCCTGGGTCACCTCCGGCAGATGGCGATGGCCGGCGATGGCGTAGGCCCCAAGCGACTCGTTGACCTCGCTGAAATGGACGCCCATGGCCAGGGACCGCCCAGCGCCGCTGACGCCCGATTTGGCGTCGACGACGATGTCAGAGCCGATGAGGCCGGCGGCCACAGCGGGGGCCAGGGCAAGGATGGACGCAGTCGAGTAACAGCCGGGAACGGCGATCAGCTCGGCGCCTTTGAGCTCGCGCTCATGCAGCTCAGGCAGTCCGAACACCGCCTTGGCGAGCAGCTCGGGCGCGGGATGGTCCTGCTTGTACCAGGGGGGATACTGGCCTGCATCCTTGAGGCGGAAGTCGGCGCTCATGTCGATCACGCGAGCGCCTGCGGCGAGCCAACCGGCCGCCTTGGTCGCGCCGACGTTGTGCGGCAGGCAGCTGAAGACAACGTCCAAGTCATGGGGCTCGGGTTCGGTCAGGAACGTCCCCTCGAGCTCGAGGAGCGGAAAGACGGAGTGGTAAGGCTGACCGGCGAACGATCGAGAGGTGAGCTGGCTCAGCTTCACGCCCGGGTGCTTGGCCAAGAGATGGACCAGCGTCATCCCGGCATAGCCGTTGGCCCCCGCCACCGCGGCTCTGAGTGCTTTGCCCACGGACGCATGAGTATACACAAGACTGCATAAACATCCGGAGACAGCACCTCCCCGCTTGGCGGGGAGGACGCGCATTAATCAAATCACATCCGCGTTGCGCGGGTGGGGAGACTCGCCTTTGCAACCACGCAGCCTAGTCCGCACAGATGATGCGAGGATGCTTGGGCATGAGCGCAAGGATGGTCGACATCGGCGGCCCGGTCGCGTACGCCGATCACGGCGGCTCCGGGCCCCCGATGGTGCTCGTCCACGGCCTTGCGGGTTCCCAGCAGAGCTGGATGCGGGTCGCCTCCAAAATCGCCGAGGCCGGCTACCGCGTCTCCACCGTCGACCTGGCCGGATTCGGCGCCACCCCGCTCGCGGCCCGTGAATCCACGCTGGAGACCAACCGCCGAATCGTCGACGGATTCATCAAGTACCTGGGTCAGGGCCCGGTCGTGCTCGTAGGCCATTCGATGGGCGGGCTCATCGCCATGATGCAGGCCGGCGCCAGCCCAGAGTCCGTATCCCGCCTCGTCTTGCTCGACCCGGCCGTGCCTCTTGCCAAGACCAGCCCCATGAAGCCGCTGCCGCAGGTATGGGTGAAGGTGCTGGCGCAGCGTCCAAGGGTCGGCGCCGCGCTCGCGACCGCGCTCGCCAAGCTCGAGGGACCCCAACGCCTGGTCGACAACGCCCTCCGCCAGTACTGCTTCGACGCCACCCAGCTCGACCGCGGTTTGGTCGAAGCCCTGGTCGAGGGGGAGCGAGCTCGCATCGCCCGCGGCCACGCCTACCTCGGCTACATGCAGGCCTACAGGTCGATGCTCATCCGCCTGCGACTGGTGGAGGCATACGACCAGGAGGTGGTGATGAAGGTCAAAGCACCGACGCTCATGGTCGCCGGCGCGGCGGACACCCTCGTCCCGACCGAGTTCATCCGCCGGCTCGCTGGCGTCCGCCCGGACTGGACCTACGAGGAGATGAACGGGGTCGGACACAACCCGCAGATGGAGGCCCCCGACCGGTTCATCAAGCTGACGCTCAACTGGTTACGAGCCCACTAACACGGTTCGCCCTCGAACTCCCCTCCCCGCTCGACGGGGAGGGGGTGGGGGTGGGGACGTCCAGCGCGTCCGCTACCAGCGCGGCCATGACGGTTATTCCGGCTCGTTGAAGAAGCAGGACTCCGCGCCGGTGTGACACGCGGGTCCGGCCGGCCTGACGCGCAGCAGCACGGTATCGAGGTCACAGTCAAGGCGAACCTCGACCACGTCCATGCGGTTGCCGGAGGTGGCGCCCTTCTCCCACAGCCCGCGCTCGCGGGAGTGGAACCACGCGCGGCCGGATTCGCGGGTCTTGGACCAAGCAGCCTCGTCCATGTACGCCAGCATCAGCACCTTGCCCGTCTCGGCGTTCTGTACCACCGCCGGCACGAGTCCCTTCGAAAAGTCCGGTTTCATCTCCTGATCTCCAACCCGCGCCCTGCCAGCTCTTGTTTCACGGCGGCAATCGAAACCTCCCCGAAGTGGAAGATCGAAGCCGCCAGCGCGGCCTCGGCCCCGCCGGTGGTCAACGCCTCGTACATGTGGCCGGGCGTGCCAGCGCCGCCTGACGCGATCACAGGAAGGCGCACCGCCGAGCTCACCGCTTTCAGCAGGGAGATGTCGTAGCCGGCCTGGGTCCCATCGTTGTCCATCGAGGTGAGCAGGATCTCCCCCGCCCCCAGCTTCTCGCCGAGCGCCGACCACTCGACGGCGTCACGGCCGGTGGCGCGGCGCCCGCCGTGGCTGAACACCTCCCACCCCTCACCCTTGACGCGCCGCCGCGCGTCGATCGCAAGCACGACGCACTGCGACCCGAAGACCTCCGCGCAGCGGGTCATCAACTCGGGATCACCGACCGCCGCGGTGTTGACCGAGACCTTGTCCGCGCCGTGGGTCAACAGCTCAGCCATGTCCTCGACGCTGCGGACCCCGCCGCCGACTGTAAGCGGGATGAAGACCTGGTCTGCGGTGCGCTCGACGGCGTCCAGCAGGATCTTGCGAGCGTCCGAGGAAGCCGTGATGTCGAGGAAAACGATCTCGTCCGCACCCTCGCGGTCGTAGAAGGCAGCCAGCTCCGCCGGGTCGCCGGCATCGCGCAGGTCTTGGAAGCGAACCCCCTTGACGACGCGCCCATTCGTGACGTCAAGGCACGGGATGATCCTCTTGGCGGGCACCGACCCACAATAGCCCGGCCGCTGTCGAGCGTTGCGGCTCAGCCCCGCTTGCGGCGATTCCAGGACTCCCCAGATTCCCCACGTGGGCTCTCGCTGCGTCCACGAACGCCGCCCCGTCGCCGCGTATTCGGCGGCCGCCACGTCCCACGCAGCCCGGTTGACGCGGACGTGGTCGCGCGGTTCGCTCAACCGCAGAGCGCCACGAAGTTCGCGTAGATCCGCAGGCCGTCCGGTCCGCTCTTCTCCGGGTGGAACTGGGTGCCCATCACGTTGCGCCTGGCGGCGGCTGCCGCGGGCGAATGCTCGCTGGACGCGATGGCGTGACGCGGCGAGTCCGGCGTGTACGAGTGCACGAAGTAGAAGTAGGCGCCGTCTGCGATGCCCTGCAACAACGGCGATTGCTCCGTCTGTTCCAAGCGGCACCAGCCGATCACCGGCAGGCGCTCGCTGCCATCGACCTCGACCACGCGGCCCGGGAGCAGCCCCAGACCCTGGTGGCGGCCGTGCTCCGTCGACTCCTCGAACAGGAGCTGGTAGCCCAGGCACACGCCGAGCACAGGCTTCCCCTTCCCGGCCAGCTCGACCACCCACCGGCCCAACCCGCCCTCCGACAGCTTTTCCAGCGCGGGGGCGAACGCCCCCACGCCCGGCAGCACCATGCCGTCCGCGCGCGCGAGATCGTCGGGATCGGCGGTCAGCTTGGGATCGGCTCCGACGTGGAGCAGGGCGCGTTCGACGGAGCGCAGGTTCCCGACGCCATAGTCGACGATGGCGATCATCGGGGGGTCCCAGGAAAATCGCGGTGGCTGGGTGCGGATTTTCTGGGGTCCATCATCTGGGGTCCATCACCCCAACAGGCCTTTCGACGAGGGGACACCCGCCCCGCCGCCCGGAGCCATCGCCTGGCGCAGGGCCAACCCGAGGGCTTTGAACGTCGCCTCCGCGACGTGGTGACGGTTGCGACCCCTGATCACATCGACGTGGATGGTGGCGCCAAGGTGAATCGACAGCGCCCGCCAGAACTCCTCGAGGACCTCCGACTCCATCGTCCCGACGCGCCCGCGCAGAGGCACGTTGTAGGAGAGATAGGGTCGCTTGCCGAGGTCGACCACGACCCGCGCGAGGGCTTCGTCTAACGGCGCGTAGGCCGAGGCGAAGCGTGTGATGCCGGCACGATCGCCAAGCGCTTGCGACAGCGCCTGGCCGAGGACGATGCCGGCGTCCTCGACGAGGTGGTGCGTGTCGACGCGCAAGTCGCCCGATCCGCGGAAGGTGATGTCGAAACCGCCGTAGCGGGCCACCTGCTCGACCATGTGATCGAGAAAGTCGAGCCCGGTCGCGACCCTGACGCGGCCGAATCCATCGAGGTCCACCTTGGCGCGCAGCCGGGTCTCCTTGCTTTCGCGGGAGACGTCCGCTTTTCTACTCAAGGCGCACCTCGACCGCGTGCGCGTGCGCGCCCAACCCCTCCATCGACGCCAGCCGCACGCATGCCTCACGGAGCATCTCCAGGTCGCCGCGATTCAGGCTCAGCACGCTCGTGCGCTTCATGAACGTATGCACTCCAAGCGGAGAACCGAAGCGAGCCGCGCCCGAGGTCGGGAGCGTGTGGTTGGGTCCGGCGGCGTAATCACCGAGGGGCACGGTGGCATAGGCTCCCACGAAAACCGCGCCCGCGTTCTCGACCTGGGTGGCAAGCCGTCCCGCGTCCTCGGTGACGATGAGCAGATGCTCCGGCGCGAAATCGTTCGCCAGGTGCATGGCCTGCTCGAGGTCGTCGGCGACGATCAGGCAGCAGTTCGCGGCGCGGATGATCTCGGCTCGCTCCAGCCCGCGGAGCAAGCTCTCCAGCTCCTCCTCCACGCGGTCGGCCAGCGGAGCCGAATTCGTGACGAGCACGGCCCAGGCCAGAGGATCGTGCTCCAGCTGGGCAGCCAGGTCGGCCGCGACGTAGTCCGGCCGAGCGTGAGCATCGGCAATGACCATCACCTCGGTCGGTCCGGCGATTCCGTCAACCCCCACCGCGCCGAACACCTCGCGCTTGGCCAGCGTCACGTAGATATTGCCGGGACCCGCGACCACGTCCACCCGTGGAATCGAGGTCGTGCCGTAAGCCAGGGCCGCGATCGCCTGCGCGCCGCCGATCCGGTAGACCGCGTCGACGCCCGCGATGTGGGCCGCGGCGAGAATGGCGGCCGGCACGGTGCCGTCTGCTCGCGGCGGCGTCGCCAGCACCACTTCGGGAACGCGCGCGACGCGAGCCGGGATCGCGGTCATGAGCACCGTCGACGGATACGAGGCGCGCCCGCCCGGCGCATACAGGCCGGCGCGCCGCACCGGGCGCGTGACCAACTTCAGGCCGGGCGGCCCGCTGGTCGCCGCCTGGACCTGGCGCGAGTGAAAGTCGCGAATGCGCTGAGCGGCGAACTCCAGGGCCGCGCGGTCGGGGACGGGCAGGCGGTCGGCGGCGGCGGCCAGCTCCCGAGGTTCGACCTGGAAGCTCTCGTTCGGTCCAGGCGCCCAACCGTCGAAGCGGGTGCCGTATTCGCGCAGAGCGTCGTCGCCCCCGGCCGCCACCCGCGCGCAGATCTCCGCGACCACGGAGCGCTCCTGGGCGAACTGGGTCAGGTCCAGCCGCCGGCGCGACAGCGGCGAGTCGAGCCATGAGCCGACGTCGAAGCGCCTAACGGGCATGGCGCGCTGGCGCGGCGGCCAGGATGGGCCCTACTGATTGCTTGCGCACCCTCCGAGAACCGACCTTGCGCGCAAGCGCGGGCAGGATGGGCCCAACTGATTGCTTCGGAGGCGAGTGGTCCACCGCCTCTCGCAGGCGGGCGACCACGGTCTGGACGGGGTCCGTGCGGGTTTTGAGACTCGCCTGGTTGGCGATCAGGCGCGCGGTGGACGTGCCAAGCACGGCGGCGACGCGAAGCTTGTTCTCGCGCAGCGTGCGGCCGGTGGCGGTGAGGTCGACGATGCCGTCGACGAGTCCCACCAGCGGCGCCAGCTCGACTGAGCCGTGCAGCCGCACCACCTCAACGGCCTGACCGTGAGCCTCGAACCACGATGCCGTCGTGTGCGGGTACTTCGTGGCTACGCGCAGCAGGGGCGGCCAGGTCTCCGGCCCGGCGAGCTTCGACTCCTCGGGCACCGCGAGGACCAGCCTGCAGCCGCCGAACAGCAGGTCGACGAGCTCGTAATGGGAGCCGGGCGACTCCCAGAGCACGTCTTTGCCGACGATGCCGAGGTCGGCCGCGCCGTGGTCGACGTATGCCGGGACGTCGGCCGGCCGCACGAGGATGACCCGCACAGTCGGACGGTCCACCAGCAGCTTGCGACCCAGCTCGGCCGCGCTGAGCCGGGCCAATCGTGCCCGGGCGAGCATCCGCAAACCGCCCGGCAGGAGGGCGCCGGTAGGAACGGCAATCGCCACCCTCACGTCAATGATCCCGCCAGGCGGGCCGCCACCTGCTCGGGGGGAAGCCGGCGAGTGCGCCGGCCGCGGGCCGTCCACGATGTGGTGGCGGCGCTGCGGCAATGGATCAGGTTAACCGCGCCCACTGCGTGCCACCACGCCTGCGCTTCCGCCTGTCCCCTGGGCTCGGTGTCAACGACCGCCCGCATCCCGAAGAGGCGGAGGGTGGAGCCAAGCCGGAGCGCGGTCTCGAGACCGGCGCCCGTCCAAGCGACGGCGGCATCCAGGCGCGGTAGTGCGGGTGGGCGGGCCGCGCGAGTGAGCATCTCCCACACCAGGTCGAGCTGGACGACGACCCCGGTGGCCGGCGCCGGCCTCCCGAACCGCGCGAGCAGACCGTCATACCGACCTCCCTGGGCGACCGGCCTCCCCAGGTCCGGGCCGTAGCCCTCGAAGATGATCCCGGTGTAGTAGTCGAAGTCGCGGATCGCCCCGAGGTCGAGGCTGACAACCGCGCCGAGCCCGTGGGCGACCAGGAGCTCGCGAACCCGGGTCAACTCCATGAGCGCTCGCTCCGACCGCCGGTTGCGGACCAGGCCGCCGGCGGCCTCCAGGATCTCGACGCCGCCCCGAAGGGCGGGAAAGCGAAGCAACAGCTCGTGCTCGGCGGAGCGAAGCGAGGTCCCGGCGAGCAGCTCCTCGAGGGCGACGAAGTCTCGTGCTGCGAGTGCGCTGCGCACGCCGGCCTTGACCGCATCCGGCAGCCTGACCGCATCCATGATCCCCTGGAAGAACTCAGCATGACCGACGTCGACCTGGTAGCGACGCAGCCCGGTCGCCTCCAGGCAGCGCGCCGCCAGGGCGATCACCTCGGCATCGGCGACGGCGCCGGCAGCGCCGACCAGCTCAGCTCCCACCTGGTAGGTCTCGCGCCTTTGCTGGAAGCGGCCCTCATCCATCGACAGCACGGGGCCTGCGTAACAGAGGCGCAGCGGCAGCGCTGCCGTCCGAAGCTTGCCGGCGACCAGGCGGGCGACCGGTACGGTCCGCTCGCCGACCAGCGCGACCACCTCGCCGCTCGCGTCGGTGAACTTGAACAGGCGGCGCCTGTGCTCTGCACTCAGACCGAGCTCGAGCACTGCGGTGCTCTCCACCATCGGGGTGATCACGTGCCGATACCCCCATCGCCGCATCTCCGCCAGGAGCGATTCCTGCGCCTCGCGAAGCACCTCGGCCTCCTGGGGAAGGAGGTCGCGAAACCCGGGCACGCCACCTAGAGACACGGCCTCTCTCTGCGGTATCAACCTGGGTTCGCGGCTACGGTCGGTGAAGAGACCTCCGGGCCCGGGCCAATGCGTTGGTCTCAGCTGTCATCGTCGTCCTCGTCGTCCTTGTCCTTGCCGTCCTTCGATTCTCCGTCTGCGTCCTCGGCGAAGTCGAGCGGTTCAGCCTCGTCCTCGACCGCGTGCATGCCCTCCTCGATCTCCGCGCTCTCCGGCGCGTCCTCGGTCAGCGCCTCCTCCTCGTCTTCGCCGGCGAAGATCTCCACCTCGCGGGCGAGCAGGCTCTCCTTCGTGTACGGCCGGAACTCGACTTCGCGCTTGCGCCGCATTGGAAAGCTCGGCTTGCCGGCGAACCTGGGGTCCTGGTAGGTCTCGCGGACGATCAGCTTGACGGCGTTGCCCTCGCAGGCGATGACTCCCGCCTGGTAGCGGTTGCCACCGCGCATGAATTTGATCAGGCGGCGGGCCAGCTTGGCTTCGAGCAGGCCCAATCGGATCCCGCGAGAGGTCTCAGCGACGACGCCGTCGCCATCGATGCGCAGCTCGGCCACGTCGCCGGCGGCGACCTTGGAGCAGATGTCGGAACCGGCCGCGTTGTCGAGCGTGGTGATGACGGTCTTGCCCATCTCCTCGACAAAGAGGTTGAGGTCGACCCTGGTGCCACCGACCTTCAGCCCTTCCTTCTGGTGAAGGAGCGCATTGATGCGCGCCGCGTTCTTCTTGGCGATCGAGTTCATGGGGTTGAGCTTGAGCGCGACCTCGTACGCGGACTTCGCGTCCTTCAAGCGACCAAGCTCTGACAGGGCTTTGCCGAGACGGTTCTGCGTCTCCTCATCGGTGCCGAAGCTCTCGATGATGAAACGGTTGAGCTTGACCGCATCGTCCCACTTACCGGCGATTGCAAGCTGAACGGCGTCTTCGCCATATTGGGAACGAGGCTTGAGCTGCTCGCCGGCTTCGATCTTCAATGGGCGCTCCTGTGACTCGGGATGAGGGGGATCACGAGTATAAATACTGTCGGCCGCTTGGGGTGTGGCCGGAGGGCCGGCCGAGAGATTCGGTGTCCAGGTGGTCGACCTGCTAGGCGCGGCCGAGTACCGCAGCGCGCGCATCCGTGGATGCGTAAGCGAGGAACGGAGGTGGCAACAACGCAGATGGGGGCCACATGGGCGCCGAAGATCCGGTTGGCATCTCCGGCCGCACCCCACTACGTACGGTCCACACGCGCTTATCGCGTGCGACCACAATTTCCTGGTGCGGTTCTGGGTCCGAGCTACTGCGCTGGCGGGCGCGATGAGCCTGGTGTGTGTCGCCGCCTGCTCAGGCGGCAGTGCGGTCGCGACCGCCGCCAACACCATCAAGATCGGTGTCGACCTCCCGCTGTCGGGCGTTGAGGGGCAGGCCGGCACCCCCGCCCTCAACGGTGCCCGTTTCTTCGTGCAGCGGCACCCGACCCTGGACGGCTTCAATGTCGTGGTCAGCCCCCGCGATGACGCCGTCCATGGGATCCATGACCCGTTGCTCGGCGCGGGAAACGTACTGGGATTCATCGCCGACCCGCAGGTTCTGGGCATGATCGGTCCCTTCGACTCGAGTGTCGCGCGAACCGAGATCCCGATCGCCAACCAGGCGCACCTGGCGATGGTGAGTCCGGCCACGAGCAGCCGCTGCCTGACCAAGGAACCCTTCCTGCCCGCTGCCCTGAATCCGACACGGGTGGACATCCCCTGCAAAACCGCCGGCTTGCCCTCGCCAAGCGACCTGCGGCCCGCCGGTGTCAACAACTATTTCCGGCTTGCCACCACCGACGACCTCCAGGGACCGGCCGCGGCCGACTATGGCTATCGAAACCTGCACCTGCTTCGCGTGGCGGTGCTCTCCGATCACGAGGCTTACGGCCAGGCGCTCGCCAGCAGCTTCGTGGAAAGGTTTCTCCGCCTGGGCGGGAGTGTCGTAGCGCAGCTGGACTTCGTGCCGTCCGCGCAGGTCGACCTGACGGCCTTCATGCAGCAGGCCAAGAGGGAGGGCGCGCAGGCGATCTACTTCGGCGGGGTGACCGCGAACCAGGGCTGCGTGATCCGTGCCCAAATGGCATCGGTCTTCGATACCGGCGAAGCGACGCCCTACCTGGGCGGTGACGGCATCGCGGAAGATCCCGCCTGCCTTCGCGACGCGCGCACCAACGCAGCCGGGATCTACGCGACCGTGCCCGCCCCCAGCCCTGAGCGGCTTGCCGGCGCGCGGTCCGTCATCGCGGCCTTCAAGGCCGACTACACGAACCCGGCGGACTATGGCGCGTACACGATCGCGGCCTACGACGCCGCCGGGGTCCTGTACGACGCCCTCGACCGCGCCATCAAGGCCGGCGGCGGCACGCTGCCGGTGCGTGCCACGGTGGTCGCGGCACTCGCCGTGACCACCGCCTTCCAGGGTGCGCTGGGTACCTTCGGCTTCGACCCGGCGGGCGACATCACCCTGCGGATCGTCTCCATCTTCGAGGCGACCGGGACCGATCCTCAAACCCCCTGGAGTTGGGTGCACGCCATTGATTACAGCGCAACACTTCCATATTGATATGACACAGCACTCACGTCTGGACCCTGATTTGAAGCTGAAGGGGTGGCCACCGCTTGACTTGGGGGCACCATCGAGTCAATAGTTCTGAATGGAGTAGTGATTCGGCCACCCCATGTGGCCGCGCTCGTCGTCGGCGCACTCTCGCCCCGACCGGCTGGTTGGGAAGAGGGCGGCGAGGGAGGGGAGGCAGAGGAACACCAGGTTCAAAGCCTCTCAAGCACACACAAGGGGGAACCGTATGGTTCGAGTTAGGGGACTCGTAGTCCTCATATTGGCGGCGTTTGTCGCATTCGCGTGCGGAGGGGGCGGAACCACCACTTCCAAGGGCACCATCACCATCGGCGTGTCGCTCCCGCTCTCCGGCGCAGAGGCGTCCCAAGGGACTCCGACCAAGAACGGGGTGCTGTTCTATATCAGCCAGCATCCAACGATTGACGGCTACACGTTGAAGGTGGACCCGAAGGACTACGCCGTCAACGGCAGCCCAGACGCCGCCAAGGGTGCCGCGACCATGCAGGAGTTCATCGCCGATGCCACGGTGCTCGGCGTAGTCGGCACCTTCGACTCGGGGGTCGCCAGGGCTGAGATCCCACTCGCCAACCAGGTCTTCCTGGCCATGATCAGCCCGGCCAACACCAACCCCTGCCTCACCAAGACCGTGTACACACCAGGTGTCCTCAGGGCCTCTGGCACGGACATCACATGCAAGGATGCCGGCTTGCCGGCACCCGCTGATCTGCGC